>Ga0065711_1005491_pt1 | contig 20107 bp, 15 predicted proteins | sample Hoacrofraction12_FD_59098 | JGI IMG/M metagenome (GOLD analysis project Ga0065711, IMG submission 59098) | Hoatzin crop microbial communities from Cojedes, Venezuela - Epithelial fraction 12 v2 (version 2) | ecosystem: Host-associated > Birds > Digestive system > Esophagus > Crop | place... | reverse complement strand
GGGGCCTTTTTTTCTTTTTTTTTTTTTTTTTCCTTTTTTCTGGCAACCTCATGATACAGAGCTGGAAATGTAGGAAGCTGAAGAAAGGAATGCAGTAAGGAAATTTAGCATGTGAAGGCTTCCCTGAACTGCCCTGCCCACAGGGTCACAAAGACTGGTGCACTTCCGATGACTTCTCCACACTGGAGTAGTCTGGTGGCTGGCCTGAAGAGGACTGGCACAGTGATTTAGTCTGGGCTGTAGAGGAAGCTGCTGAGGGTGTCTGCTAAAGTACTTTAAAAGAGGATGTGGGATGAATGGATGTGGGGATTTCAAGGACAGGTTTTCACCATCTGAGATAGCTCTGACTGTAGCAGACAGCTTCCTGAAAGCCTTCAGCATTATCCCTCCAGGGGCTGAATAGATGCAGAACAGATGTGGCTCCTCTGCCTGCTGGCACACCTCCTCAGGGCTAGAGATGGGCAGGTGTGACTCACTGCATTACTTCATGGTTTTCTTGGTTTTTAATGGACTCGTGATTTTTTCAAATAAAAAATGAGTCCAGTAATGCTTGTGTGGACCTGGATTCCTACAGCCTGGTCGGTTTGTGCCATTTCTATTGAAATATCATACCATATACACCCTCTTCTATGCTCCCTTCCAAAGCACTCTGCCCCTTCAGTCATACTGCCTTCCTTAAAAGCATCCATTTCCCTCTGGATGAGAAGTACGTGGTGGGTGGCATCTGCCAGCTGTGCTACTCCAAGATCTGCTCCTCCCTAGTGCAGGTGTCTTCACCTTCTCGCTCCATTTTCCAGCCCAAACGGTGTACAAATCCCAAACTGATTGTGGGTTTGTTTCCACAGCAGCTCTTACTAGTGTCAGCTTTTTACTACAGGCTCTAAAACTTTTATCCTCTACCTTGGTGTAGCTCTTGTGTCTCCACTAAAGTTGCTGTGTCCAGCCTTTGGTTTGTGTCTGACTTTCAATGACTAAGTGCTCCCTTTGCTTCAGACTGAAAGTTTCCCCCGGGTCAGTGTAGCTCTGCCCATAAGGAGCTCCTCCAAGCAAGACCCACTGCCTGTTTGCATCCATCCTGTGCACCCTCCACGCAGTCTGATGGCTTTCATTAGTCTTCCTTCAAAAGCTGGGAATTGCTTCACTGTGTGATGCTTGCTTCAGTGTGTGCATGGTACCCTGGGGACCAGAGCACCAAACTCTACGTATGCCCCTCTGCCATGAGTCTCTTAAATAATTTAAAAGCTTTTTTTCATGTCTGTATCATCAGAAGGGTATTCACTGCTCGGGTATCCTTTGCATGGTCTTTTCCCCTTGATGTGTCACAGGTGAGTTCTGAGGTTGTCCCATCAGGGGCAGGATATTCAGCCACCATCCAGCCTCTAAGGAAGAAGTCTTGGTTTCTTTTTTTTGTCCTCTGATTAAAGGCATTTCCCACATATTCTCCCTGTTACACAGAAGTCAGTACTTCAGCTCTGCACCACAGCTAAGGCCGGCCTCCCGAGGCGATTAAAATATCCAGCACTTCAGTGCCCATGTTGTCATGTACTTGACTGTTTTCTTCTTTTGCTGGCAGTCACTGCCTGCGTATGCAGAGCTAAAAACCTGCTTTGCCTTCACTTCCTGCAGCTGCTTTCATGTTTCCAGTCCCAGCTGTAAGGGCTGCTTCACTTTCCAACTTGGCATGCTCTTGCTGTTTTCTCAGCAATGGCTTGGGCATGGGCTCTGCCAGGGACCTGCCTCTGCCACTGCCTGCCTTCCAGGTGCTCTGCTCTGAATTACGCATCTCTGCATGGCACCAGCTCTTCTTGGTTCATGCCAAAGCCTCTCGACTACAGTTCTCTGTGTTTGGCAATGCAAGTGTTGCTGCTGGTGGTGAACCTTGTGCCAATGATCCCAGGGCTTCCAGGCTTCCAGCCTTCTCTCCACAGGAAAGGTCCGATCAGAAATCTGCCCAACATCCAGATGATGTTCTTCTCAGGGGCCTTAAAGCTATCTAAGCCCAGCCAAACGGGTGATCGCAGATGAAGGATGTCTTGACTTGTCACCAGCTTCTGTGGTGCTTCCGTGAACATTAGCTGTGTCACTGCTTGAGGAGCTGCTTCTTCTTGCTTTTCCCAAACTTCTGGGTGTGTCACTTCATGACAGTTGCTGATCTTACAAAGTCTTCCCAAACTAGAAAACATGAACACAGTAATATTGCCTCTAAATGTGAAGTGCTATGACTGAGAAATAATGATTGTAATCCAAGAATAAGAAAGCAATATGGAGAACACCTGATTAAAGTCAGAGTTGAAAACAGTTGCTGGTTCTTCTTGCTAGACATATTGCCTTAAAGATTTGATAAGGGCTCAGATTAGAAGGCATTGATTCAATACAAGCAGGCAGCAGACGTGGTATATGTGGAAAAGAGTAAGAGAATACAAATAAAATGACATTTACTCGTATACTTCAGGGGTGAGGTGAATTCCAAAATGCAGTACTTGTCTTCTGCATACCCTGACAGTGAACCTTCCTTGCAACTTGGCTGTGACTGCTAGGAAAGGAATAACTCCCACCATCCACAAAGCCCGGAGCATGTGCATTGATAAGGAGAACAGAATAATAGACCATATGTAAGGCCGAGTTAGAGCAAGAAGTATCTTCCTTTCACCCCCTCTCCTTTCTGCGAGCCTGCAGACATGTGAGTGTGTGCAGGCACACGCATATGCACACATCCAAGTTGAATGAGTGAAGTTTACTCAGTTAAACAAATCACAGCCCTTCTGTCCACAGCCACAGGTAATCAGGTTTCAACCCTCCCATACTTCTTCTCAGGTAGTCTGGTATCTCTGTTGATCTACATCTCCCTCCAGTGCACTTATTCCTCTTTCTAGCTCTGCCTCATCCTTTACATCCCACCCTCCATCTCAGTGGTCAATTTTGCGCCTCCCGTTAGTTCATCACTTTGTTTTCAACACTCCTACTACATGGGTTTCACCTTGTTTTAGAATTATTCATCCCATTCTCTCTAGGACTTGAATCATAATTTTCTTCTCTAGTATTTTAACTCTTACTTGCTCCCCAATTTTCTGGCATTCAGCTCTCTAATAAGCTTCATGATCTTTCTAAAAACCTTCCTCTTCTCTCTGCAGAAGGAAAGCCTACAGGGTCCTTCTAGCTTTTCCTTCCTGTGTATAAATTTTCCTCTCCCTTTTTTCTCTTGGAGGTCAGCAACAGTGGGGAAACATGAACACAAAGCTGGCCTCAGTTCCCAAACAGGGTTTCCCAATTCCAGAAAACGGCAAACTCCAGTTCATCATAACTACAACACTTCGATTAATCTTTGCTGATGGTGGGACATTCTTAGTATGTCTTGAGCTGTGTGTGTGTGATCCACCACTACAACATTTTGTTTCAAAAAGTGTGCAAGTCCAGATTACATTCACCTGCATCAGACAGCAAACCATAAAACCGATGTCCGTCCTTCCAGGGTATAGAGGCCTTCTGACTTCATAGGAAACTCTGTAAAGACTCCGATTAAAGAGAGACCATAACTGAAATGTCAGAAATAGGATATTTAAAGGACTCATGTAATTGTGAGTAACCGAAAATGCAGTTAAGAAAGAAAGCAAATCTGAAAAATAAATAGCAAAATTCCTGTATACATGTATATAAGTGTATGATGAACTGGAGCGCCAAATATCCCCTAATTTAAAAGAAATGAGATCTGATTACTGCAGTGCACTGGAGAACTTTCCCTGAATTTTGAATTAGAAATATTCACACAAGCTGTGAAAAATGAATTCCTGCCAGTATGGATTAAGGCATTAAGTATACAATCTTGCTCCTGCTTAAATTTTCCACTTGGTTGCCCCAGCACAGAATATAGCAACAGGAGTCAGATGTGGTTCATTTAGTGAGTAACTCAGTGGGTTCCTCTTCCAAACTCTTGTCCAGGTGTTTCCTGAGCCCATGTAACCTTATTCCACCCGAAACATCCTTTGGCAAGGAGCTCCACAGAGTATGCTGTGACATCTGTCTACACAGATGATCTGTCATTTCACGTCCCATTCACCTTTACAGAACTTCACCTTCTGCAGTTCTGTCCTCATGTTTAATATCTTGAAGAAATTCTTGTTAGTGACCCACCTCATCACTTACTTTCTCATCCAGGTACTTTGTGGACATGTGGAACATCACAGGTCACAATAGAGGCCCTGCAGAAGTCCTCCGACAAACTTTTTCTGGCATATGAACTGAGCATTTATTTCTGTCACTTCAGTTTCAGAGAGACCTTTTGCTGAAACTCTGAAAAGGAGTGGAGGCATGGGAATCACTGCAGTTTCTCCCAGTGTGAAGAATTCATTTCTCTGCTGTGCAGCCACCTTGTCCTCTCTGAGAGGTCGCTAATACCCTGAGCACCAGTTGGCGCTATGAATTCTTTCTTTTGATATGCTTGAGAAAGGATTTAGTCTGTTTTTCCCTTCTTTCTGCTAGTTGCTCCTCGGATTCTTTTTCAGCTTGCCTAATTGTATTTTCTCACTTAGTTTTCCAGACTTGCTGATCTTCTCTGTTTTCTTCTTCTGAACTGACTTTGCTGTTTGACCATGCTGGCTTACTCTTTGCCTTAACTTGTGGTGTGCATGGCTCTGTTTTTAGTGGGGTGCCAACCTGCGGGCTTTGTGTAGGTATATAGACTCACTGGAAGGATTACAGTTGCCCAACAGATAGGAAGTATCTGGAATTCAAATGAAATATAGGCAGTAACCTTCAAATATAGTCTGAAAACAAAAATTCCCCTCTGAAGAGACTACAAGACTTACTGCAAAGGTGCCTGATGCTTCAGCCAGAGTTAAAACCCAGTCTGGCTTCAAACCTGATCAGAGCTTTTGACTTGAGATCTCACAACTGAACTGAAAGTGAATAAAGGACTATAATAACCAGTAGACATGGTGGGAGGGTGAGACTGCAGGATAATGGACATACGTTTTTAAAGGCCATGGAGTGGCACAGTCTTCTAGCCATAGCCACACCAGTACATTTAAGGCTGTAAAACAATAGATCAGTGCTCTTCTTCTTGACATTTTACCAATATTACAGACACTCTCAGGTCTCGAGCTGAGAGCCAGACTAGTTTTCTTCTGACTTTTTTTTACCTGCTATCACACAGTTTTCCAGTGAGCTGTCCAAAACGATGCTCATCATTTGTAGTCCCTTACAGTGCGTCAAAGCATTTCTTCCAATTTTCTTGCTTTTATCCCTGTTTGAAATAATTTGTTGCTGCTGAAAAATCGTCTCTGCCACCACTTATTCACCTAGTTTTATTCGGCTTCCTTTGAAGTCCCTGGGCTGCTCTTGTCCCCAGAAACTCCACTTTGAAATGAAAATGAGCCATGGGAATCTGTCAATAGCAAAGGCCTAAAGAGCAGATCCTCTGAGATCCCTCTTTTCCACCCAGCACTGTACAATGGAGGTCTTTTTGCACCTTGCTCACTAGCAAGCCTGCCAAAACCAAGGAGATTGGATCATATCGGCCTCTCAGTGCCACTGATTTTGTGCCTCCTCTTTTTTTATTTCTGCTGTTCCCCACTCCAGACAGGGGCAATTGACAGAGAGGGAGGTTAATGCCAGCAATGAGCTGCTTGTGATTGGTGATCAGGTTGAGGGTGATCTTTCCTGACTCACATGTCTTAGCTGTCTAACAGACCAGCAAAGCAGATGCTCTCACTTTCAGCAAAGTCTGCCACTCACTGTGGTCTGCACTGCACTGGCTCTAGCAAGGCTGTACCTGCACCAGGGCTTGCCAGCACTTCCACTGCCACAGCAGGAGACATCCCACTTCTCCCAGACCTCGCACCGGAGGCATGTCCCAGCATGTGAGACTGCACACCACAGGTCTGCATGGTCACCACTCAGAGGAACCTCCACCATTACAGAGGCCCAGGTAGGAATCTTGCAGCCATCACCTTCGATACAGGGGCAAAACCTCATGGCCCATGGACACTTTCCTTGCAAAGCAGCCACTTAGTCTTTGATCTCTCAGCCCTGCTCCTCAAGGGAAACCTAGAAGTAATTCTGAAAGATAGGTCTAGGAATAAAAATTAATAGTAGTAACGAGAAGAAAGTAGTTGTAAGAGGTGATGGTTTTGTGGTGGATTTTGTAACCTCTTCATATAGGTTATAAATTATTTTTCTAGCTGTTTCCCCTAGAAAATAGGCAGCTAGTCATCTCTCACTCTCTCTCCCTTTGCTGCAAGAGTGTCCACTACCATCTTCTAATTGTCCAGCTTGTACACATCCAGTTAAACTCCGACTAGTGTTCTCAACTAGTTTGTAGCTTTAGGCACCCAACAGCTTGTCAGATTTTCAGTTAATCTAATAGAATATATGTCTGCAAATGCAACACTTGTCTGGACTGTGTCTTTAGACAGCTGTGGCTACAGCAAAACACTGCACTTTCCTAATGACACAATGGTCTTCTCTGGGCATGGCCAACCCGCAGGATCAGGAACCTGGGACTCCACCAGCCTCTCTCAGCCCAACCCTGCCCCAGGGAAAAGCAGGCGCGCATGCATGGAGTCATGAGGTAGGTCCTTTTTATTCTTCAGAACTTTTGGTTTTTTTACTGAATGCAAGCGATGATCTTTCATCGTATTATTGGAATAGACAATTGAAATGTAGGACTACAGATTAGCTGTTGTGTGAGGAGTGGTCCTTTTTTTTCCGTAAGCACCACCAAGATGCCCTTTCCATCCACCCTACCTGGATTGCGGGCCAGTCAATTAGCCACATTAACAGCTAATCTGGGGTGGAATGAGTCAGTGGAGAAAACTGGCATTTCTCATAAGCTCTGTTTCATATGCTCTGTTGGTGTGGGTTTGATGTGATGGCCCGATTAACAAGGAAATAGGCTTATTTGGCAACCATTTTGTTCTATATTTATAGTAATGATTTTGAGTTGAAAATATATCTGTGTTCACGTACCTGTATGTTTATGGACAACGTAGGCTGACTCTCCAGTTGGAACAACGGCAGCGGTGAATCAACCCTGTGCTTTATTACGAGGGCTGGCTTGAAATACTCTTGGTAGAAAACACGGGCAGCTTGTTTCCTATTCTACTACAAACATGGCTAAGAACAAAAATAGCTTTGTTACGAAATGAGATATTCTGTTCTTCCTACATGAGTACGAACTGTTTGAAATTTATCCGAGACTTAGCACAGCAGAAATAATCTTTTTAAAAATAGGCAGTGTCATTAGAAAGAAAAAAATTTCAGCACTGATTAGAGGAGAATCACACACAGGAACATCTTTTCATTCTGCACAAAGAAACTTCAGAGGCTCAATCCATAAAGCTATTAAAATAATTGAAATCAGTAGCTGAATTTAAGAGGAAAAAAGTTATTTTCCTTCACCTGTTTTAAAATCAGAGATAACTGTCTGGTACAACTCTGAGCTAACAGAAGAGACTTTTATACAAGTATTCATTCATAGCTCTGATGAAGCTGAAGCAAAATGTGTCCTACAGCAATCTCGGATTCATTCTTTATCTTTTCTTTATAGGAATTGTGTTTGTTCAGTGCTGTCTTTATTTCTCATCCACTTACGAGTTTGAGCTGTTAGAGTGACAACATGGATGTCGTTTTGAAAAAGAGACTGAAATTTGTGGAATAGTCCTCAAACTTTATTTAGAGTCTATAAAAAGCTGAGTAAAATGTTGCTCTAATGACAGAACGAGGAAATCCAAGAAGTGCCAAGTTTTCTAGAAGTTTTATTTAAAATGCTAAAAAAAAAAATCATCCTGTCTACTTTGTTCAACAACAGACTGTTCACAATGCTGTGGTTCAAAATGATGAAGCAGCATGTTGGGCTCTCACTCCTGCAACGCAGTCTTCCAGAGACCCAGCCAGTTGCTGCAGAAGCGCTTCCACCACACAGGCAATTGCGGTGGATCTGCTGTGCGGCCAGCTGTCACCCCGGCTCTTTGGCGGTGAGCTCTGCGAAGGAATGATGTATCCTGCTTGCTGTGCCTCAGAGCTGCCGCCAGGTTTTCATTGCAAAAGGTCTAGTGAGAGGCTTGATCTGCCTGCTCCTGCCTTGTGCTGTTTTCCTCTTCTGATGCCTTTGTTTGTAGAATTTCATAAGGATTCATGCTTTTCCTAATGCTGTTTGACCTCAGTGTAAAGATACACGTTTGTTATTAATACAGAGATCTGAACTGAAAGTTCTTTTGCTGGTAAATCTCCAGTTCAATATTTTCTTTCTTCTGGATGTTTTAATGCAGGCGAAGTGACCAGCAGCCTAGATGCCAGCTAAGTTCCTGCTTGGTTTCTGCCGCTGGGATACCAAGCTCTTCACATGAAAAGGTGCAGGCTCAGGGCACTGTCATCACTACCCAGTTGGCTTGCCCCTAGCTGTTTGTAATGTTTTGTGCCCCTGACTGCTTTGTAAGAAGGTCGTTAAGAATTTCAGCCGTTTGCTTAAGTAAGGGTTCGTGCAGGTCTTTGAGGCTCACTGTGGTTCCTCTTGGGACACAATTCCTCCTCAGAAAGCCACTGCTACAAATGACAACCCTCTCTGTGAATTTAGGGAGCAGCTGTGTGCAGGCAGGGGGGAGATACGGGCAAAGCCTTGCTGTTCCCCACAGACGACCACGCACACACACAGTGCAAGTACCCTTGCAGAGCCTCAGACGCCTGACCGAAGGAGCCAGATTGAGCTGAGCTGTTCATTTGGTTATAAATCAGCAAGTGATTTATCCCCGAGAGCAGAATCAGCAAGTGATTCGTCCCCAGAGCAGAATCAGCCTGTGCTGCAGTGAGCCTATCCACCCCCCATTGCCTTCTGATTGCATGGCTGCTCCCCCCGAGCGCCAGCTGCACGCCTCCCTTGCACTTGTGTTTCTCCCTCCCACAGTTACTCAGTGGGACTCTGTTGTGCTTTCCACCACACACCCCGGCTCTGTAATCAGTTCAACAGCGTTTTACTTTGGGATATTCTGCCGTGGGCTTTCCTGCCATGTGGTGCAGGTGAACCTTCTTTACAGCAGTTCTGGTTTTGCCTGTGGTCCCTACAACTGTGTTTGGCTGCCCCAGGGTACTTAATGAAATTACTGGAGGGATAGAAACAGGGAGACTCACAATCTACTTGCGAATGATTTGTGAACAGGGGAAGTAGTGAAATCATCGAGATAATTATATGCTATGAATTATTAGTCCTGCTCCAATTTAAAGTCTAAACTGGAAAATATGTAGCAGATTTCATTAAGGCTTTTCTCCAGCATTCATGGTGATCAGCAGTTCACATACACATATCCCTCTTCACAGGGAGGGAAAGTAGCTGTTAAGTAACTTCATTCACAGCTCAAACTTTCTCACATGCGTCCGTCCCCACTTCTCCTACTTTGGCCAGAAAGTGCCAGCAGTCTTTCTAGTTATTCATGTATTTTGCTAATCTACCCATGCCTGGTAAGTCATGATGATACATGGAAGTAGAGATGGGAGCAGCATTCGCCGCAGCTGAGCTTACCTCTGCCGAGGCTGGATACACACAACCACAGAACTGGGCTTTGAGAATAGCTCATGCTGGTAGACTTCTGACTTTGCTGTTGTTCCTGCAGGGGAGCGCACTCATACTGAAAATCATGGCTGTTAGTGGAAATAGAAACCTTGAGAACCACCCTGACCCCCTTGAATCTAAGCGCAGGTTTTGTCTTGCCTCTGCCCTGACTCTTTTGCATGAACCAAAGCTATTTAGGCTGCATTTCTGAGAAATGACAGTTCTCTAAAGCTATCATATTTTTCTGGTGACCGTATTTGCTAGGCTGGAGAATCTGGTGCTATTTTTTTTTAAAGCAGAAACTGGAACTGGGCTTTTTTCAGCATCTTCTCTTGCAAATTTATATCTTTGTTACATCCCCAGTTCAATTTCTGACTCTTGTTTTGTGTCTAGTTTGTGTGGCTGCTTCAGAAAAGATGCTCTGAGTGTTTTTTCTTTCAATTTATTTCATGGAGAACTGAGCTTTTCTCATTCTTTTAAACTTTATAGACTATGTAATAGTTCCTTCAAGCCAGACTGGCAGTGAGAAGACTGCAAGATTAATGCTAGCAGAATGTGTGTCTTCTACACACAGAAAAACAGTTCCTTGGAAGATGAACTTCTGAGGAACTGCATTCTCATGTGTGAAGCCAGGTGTGCACAGATAGGCAAGGTTCAGTGCTCACCAGCCCCAGGGCAGGCTCCCAGCCACTGCCTTTCCCCAGGGCCTGCCCAGTGTCCCCAGCAGGCATTATGGCTGTTTCAGAATCAGCCTTCTGGTGGCTGGCTATGGGATCCTGGCCTTCAAAACCCAGGTCTGCACTGGCTTCCACCAGGGCGGTGAGGTGGGGTTTCCTTGGCATGGCAATCAAGTCAGGTTGGTTTTGCTCTGAAGAGGGGTCAAGATACCACTGGGAGGTGGTCCCAGTTTTCACGGCCCAAAGGAATCCTGCAAGTCTTCCCATTACATTCAATAGCCATTTGATTAGGCTGAAGAGATGGAGATACAAATGCTGGCCTTGTTGCACAAAACTTCATCTATAACCTGTTTGTTCCATTACATGTTCTCTCCCAGCTGGTTCACCTGTAAGCAACCAGGACAAGCTGCATTGCTGACTCAGGCAGGCAGGACTCTTCCCAGGACTTTTTCTAAGTAACTTCTTAAATTTCCACTTGCATCGTTTCCATGACGTGTTCCTTGCCTGGCTTCACACCGCCTTGGACAAGTTTGTCTCTGCCTGGCCCCCGAGGCAGTGGGGCTCATGGGAAGGAGCCTCTGCCTGGTAGAGGGGTACTGTCCCCTCTGCCTAGGAGCGTGTTACTGGGGTATCTCAAATTTTAGATCTTCTTTGAAGCACCTTTGCTCTCTTTTATTGCCATTTAAAAGTGTTTCTAAGGGCAGGGCTGTTTCTGCCACTCTTACCTGAGGACTGCTGCTGCCATGAAGACTTTAGCTTTTGATGCCCCTGTTGTACTGAGGGATGAGCCAGAGGGACCCACAACATGAGTGGTGGCTGCAGACAAGGGGCATGGGTCTGAAAGGAGAATTTGAGCCTTCTTTCTGTTTTCTACATAGAATTCTTTAGCATTTTTCTCAAGCAACATGAGAGGCATGAGCTCACCTGCCCTTTACCAAGTGCCATAAAACATTATCCTCAGCGACCCACCAGGAGCTGAAACTATGAAATGAATTTTGATTATTTCCAACATTATTACGACAGTAGATTAAATGTCAAGGACCCTAGGTGTTTTATTAGTATCTATAATGAGTTGAAAGATGTGTAGTCACTTTATAGCATGTGACTGGAAGGTCTATACATAGCGTAAACTGGAACTGCTCTCATGACAGAAGCCAGAGGCAAACTCAGAAAGACAGACGTTGAGGTTGAATTTGGGGGCTAGATCTTCAACTGCAGTAAAGTGGTGAGATTTGTTGAAGACACAAGAGTTTTCCTGATTTAGGGCAACCTTAGATCTGACCTTGGGGATGTGGGTCATTCTAAGTTAAAGTTTGCTACCAGTACCTAAGGATCACACAAACAGCTGCTTCTTTCTTGGAGTTAGGTGATTTAATAAAATACAGCACACATGCTTCTGCTAGTAAAAGGAATACACAGGAAGTTGTCACCTGCTGATTGCATTTGCTGTGATTACCATATCTTTCAACCATATTTGCATATGATGTGCAACACATAACTTGTTTCCCATAGCTTGTTANGTTGCCAAGGCAGTTTTGGCAGTCTCCTATCCATCCGTGCTGACCTACAAGAGCATCTGTTCTCTCAGTGTGTCTCTCCGTCTCACTTTGGACTTGCACATCTCAGTTTGCCATCCTAAGCTTCCCTCATAGTCGCTGGGGCGCAGTGAGAACCTGAACTGTGTCACATGTCTGTTGCAGGGTGAGGTGAACACAGCATGTGTATTTCACATGCTAGTTAATGCTAGTCTGAAGAAAAGACAGCACAGGGTGTTCTTTGGTACTTACCTAAATTGTTGCTTGTGATCACAATCTCCTAGAACCTAGGAGTGGTACAAGTAGTCTGATGCCCTTGTCAGCTCCCAGGTCTTTGGTACCAGTGGCGCTCAAGAGCAAATACAGCACAGCAGACAGAGTGCCTCAGGGCTAGGCTGTCAGGACGTTCTCTCTGCAGAGAAACATTGTGTCTATATTTCTAATCAGGAGAGGCAAATTTTGAGTTATCAAAACCTAGGAAATGGAATTACCTTTCTCTGGCTGTGGCTCTGCTAGGCTAGCTCTATACTACGCAATTGCTTTGGCCAGATGCACCTGCTTCATCGCTGTTGTATCCAGGGTAGTGCTGTCAGCCCTTGGGCATGACTTAGAAGATGGCAATAGACAGCTAAGATCCCACCAAAAACTGGCAACATGAAATGCCGATTGAGGATGGCCAGGACTTGTCTGCTTGCCTTGCTCGAAACAGGGTGAGGCGGCTCCCAGGCTTAGTGTTGCAGGTAAGTGATGCTGGGGGCTGTTCCTCACTGAGAGCAGACAGGTTTGCCCACTCCACCCGTGTTGTGTGCAAGATGGTGATCTGAAGGGCGAGCCAGGAAGCACTGTAGCGCTGGGCTGAGTGGGAGCAGTGGATACAGGCAGCTGAAGCTCAACAGCCTGGGGCTCCGGTGTGGGATAAATTTACATTGTGGGTAAAGCCTTACGCATATTCTTAGCTGCTAAACTATTATTTTGGTAGCCACCCTTAGAAGAGTCAGTCTCCTTCAGTGAGCTGTGTCACTGCTTTTCAGAACAGCCAAGGTTTGAGGCCAAACTGACCATTTGTCCACTTAACGGGGAGAGCTCTACATAGTCTGGGGAAAAATACTGACTGCAGCCTGTGCCTTAGGGAGCACTCAGGAGGACACTCCTTAGGCCTGCCTACTTTCATCCATAACTCCGGTCATTGCAGCGACATTGCGATGTTGATATTAGGCAGACAAGATGCTCCAATGTCCTTCTAAGAAGGCTTGAAATGTCACTTTTTGCAAGGACAGGATAGATTTGTACACATCATCAGAAGGTGTTCAGGTCAGCTGCAGGGCGGCTAGGAAATGCCTCGACCTCACAGTGCGGGCTATAGCATTGATGTATTGCCCCATATAGACTGTTACAAGGATACTTACTCAAGCTAACTGCTACAGGAAAGCTCTCCCTCATGAACAGGAGAAAGATGAGACAGCAAAGTTAAGACGAGTAATACGGGAACAGAACAAAGGAGTATAGCAACAGCATGGAAAGCATAAAAATGTGCCTAGGACACCTGGCAGACAGATGTGACTCGATCCAGATTTGGACTCTGCCAGACAGCTGAGGAGAGCTGGCATTCCGATTCTCAGTCTATGTGAATAACGACTGTATTTGTGCAACTGACTCAGCACCTTGCAGCTCTCGGCTGAATTAGAACTCATTTCTAGTCCTAGGGAGGAAAGCTTGAGGAACAGGCTAGGGACAAGTTTGGGTCCCAGATTCTGTTCTAGCTTTATGTTCCCTCTGGTTTCTTGCTCATCTCCACTGCATCTCTGCTCCCTCTACATCCCCCTCCCCCCACCCCGCAATTTGTAGGTACTTTTAAAAAAAGTTCTTTTTCTATGCACCAAACCATTAATCATTCGAAAAATAACATACAGCACAAACAGGTTACCCATCCTTGGGGAACTCTGTTGAAAACAAGGAAGTTAAGTAACCATTCAAATTGGGTTTTTAGCTGGAAATTTGTTCTTCCTTTCACCTAATCCCACGAGACTCTCCCTTCCAAATCATCCCAGGGACCTCCCTATGCCCTGGCCCTGGCCCTGTCTGAGCTCTCCTTGCCTGGTTTGAGTGGTCAAAGCCATCACACATCTAGCTCCAGAGTGGAGGAAGCCCTGTTTTAAGAGAGTACCAATGTAGTTCTGTTGTTTGACCAGTGGGAGGCCCTTAGAGACCATCAAGTTGTCACAGTCTGTAAAAATGACACTTGCGATTCGCGTAGCCCTCTTTCTCTGCAGACCTGCAGGTTCTTTAGACACTCTGAGGAACACATCTGGTCCAAATTTTACAGACTAGAGCTATAGATAGAGAGGAGAGAGGACTTTCCAGTCATTGTAAAATAAGTAAATGACAATAATTTGCAAGATTTTGCAGGATATAAAAAAAGTGTAATATCCCTTCCCTCACAAACAGTAACTTCATGTTACACTTCTATTGTTATTTTCTTAAACATTTGGTTTGCCCTAGGATTTAAGAAAATTAACCTTCACAGAAAATTCTTTCATTTATCCTCATGCACATTGTTATGTTGAAAAAAACCCAAAGGTGATTAATCTCATTCCTTTCTGGCTCCAGACAACCAAATATCCAATAGAAGTATTTTACCTTTTTCCTTTGAACAGCTGCTTCAAACACTGAGCTACTGTTGCTACTTTCTGGATCACCTCCTCCATTTTCTATTTGTTTTATTGATACAGGTTTGAAACACAGAGAAACTCATGTCTAAGGCAGTTCTCCTAGCAGCTGTGATTTAGCCTGGAAATATCTCTGCAGCCTTTTGAGCCAATACATCTCCTAGCAAGAAATGAAAACCTACTGGAAGTTATCATTTTTCATAAAGAGGCCAAACTTTGGTCTCAGCTGCATCTGAAAAACTTTCCTGTGACAGTACCAGTCTCTCCAAGAGTTGCAGGCTAGACTATGTCAAGGAAGGAAGATTCCTTAGGCTGAATGCCAGCTTTTCTGCTAGGCAAAGCATCCATATTTCAACTCTTGCAGAAATATCTGTTTATCAAGATGATGGCAATGTCCAAACTGATCTGCTTGCCAAGCTTGAAATGCTACTTTTTTATATTATCAGACAAATGGAAAATGCACAGGAACAGCATTACACACCATGAAAAAATATACCTTGAGTGGAATAACAAAAAAGCATTGTAATGTTCCAAGTCTCACTCTGAAGGGATGTGAAATAATTTGTGTTAAGCAAGAATAACTTTTTCCTACATGTTCAGGTTAAAGTAAAAGCATGCAAACTGGCTGTAAATGTACAGCAAGGGAATGAAATTCTAATTCCTTACAATCCTTATGGTCTCTGTTTGTGGAAACAGCCCTTAACTGTTGGACTGCAATACTCACTGCTCCTGCTGTCAGCATCAGTCTGACCTTGATTCAGTGGCATGTTGAATTTCCAAAATTCATTAGCAGACGAAAAATGAGTGCTGTGTACATATCAGCTAAAGCAACTAGGCTGGAATGATCTCTCTGGAAAACAGAGATCTCTTTCTTATATGTTTTTTACCAACCATGTTTTACTGTTCCCCAACTTCTCCCATTCTGGGACAAGTGACATTCAGAGCTTTTCATGCAGGTGCGTCGCGCAAAGACGGCTGCTGGGGAGGGGAGGTGGGCAGGAAGTTTTTGCAGATCTTTTTGCCAGTGTCAAGACAATTCTTGCAAAATTACAGGATTTGACTTCTGAACAGGAAGCAAACAAGGCATTCCAGTCCTAGCGCTGTCAACCAGCTTCACGCAGAGTGCCAGCCTTCAGACTGTGCTGCCCAAAGACCGGCTGAATGCCTTTTGCAGTCAAGCAGCTGTTTCTAACCATCTAACTACAAATGTGGGTAGCCAGTTGAAAACTTGATGGGTAAGGATTACTGCAGACAGCCCTGCAAGGACCGTGGCAAGAGGTGGCATGAGTGCAAAGGGTGAAAACGAAGGGAGCCACCCTGCAGCCACTGCAGCTCTTGAGGAGTGCAACAAGGTCTGCAAGTGCTAACTGTAAAGCATATCATAGCTTCAAAGAGCAAGGTAAATACACGGACAGTTTCTGCTCTAAGGCTGCCCAGGTGCCAAAGTGGACCACAGCTTGATTAGAGGCTGTAAAATGCCACAGAGCTGAAGAAAAAAAACCCCCGAGCATGCAGCATCTGATCGGTTTAACCTGGTTCTGATAGCAGAAGATGCATGCTGATATTTGCCGTGAAGTTGCTCTTCGTTTCACACCAGGCTCCCCCAAGCAGGCAGATTTATACTCAGTGAAGCAACAGGGCAGCAGCCTGTGAAGGACACATCAGGGGTGAAAAGCAGGGGAAGATCAAGACTAGACAGCGTGCCACAGAAAGCACCTTCCCTACCTTGGGCTTCACAGGATGATGGTAGAGGAGTACATGAAAAAGGAAAGTACAACCAGGGGAACTGCAGCACTGAGTGAGAGTGGTGAATATTGCTGTATTTTATTTTCACATTGAAATAACGGAAAAATAGGGCCTTTTGAAGAGACTTCAAGAGATCATCTTGTTCGAGACAGGATCAGCTACACTTACACCCTTTCTAACCCATGTTAGCCTAAAATGATGTCAAGAAACACCTCCAGTGATGTATTAAAAAATGTTGATGGGAGCTGTATCAAAGTTTTGTAGAGCATAGGGATTATTCTGTGTGTTGTGCAGCATCTTTCTGTTTAAACAACCCTGTGTCACATTTGGCTTTTTTTTAACACAGACTGACATTGCCAATGGCTCAGTGTTTGTCTTACAACCACCACTAGATCTCATTTCAAAGAAAAACAGTCCAGTCAGAGGCTCGTCATCCTTGCTTTACGATTATTTCTGCCTGTGTAGCAAGTTAGTTTGTCCCAGTAAATTTCATCTCAGTTTTTCCAGGCTGTTTCCCCAACTGATTATGGCAATCCAGAAGTCCAGTCCTGTCCTCAAACGTGCCTTAAGCCTTGCCTAGAGTAGTGTGCCCTGCAGACTTCTTAAGTGCAAACTGTCTTATTAGTTCAGTTCTTGTGGGAAGTGCTGGGCAAAGCCGTATTCAAGAGACTCCTGCTGAACTCTGGTTGTGTTTTGACAATGAACTTCTCTATAATACCTTTCTGAATATTGTTTTCCAACCCATTTTTCATCCACAAAGTCCCTAGCTACCACAAAAATCTTTTCAAAAGTGAAGTCATATGCAGCATCTAGTGCTTCCTCCCCTCCTCTCTGTGCATTATGTTACCCTGTCATAGAAGGTAATTAGATTGGTTTGATACAATTTGTTCTTGGCAAATCATATTTGGTCGCTGAATCATTATAAACTTGTCTGTATATGAAAAAACAATGACAATTGCTTGCATAAGTGCCTGGAGATTACAAACTCTTTACTTACATTTTTGTTTTTAGATACTTATTTTACTAAATGAGAGGCTAACCAAAGGAGTTACAGGAGATTTGTTTTCTGTCATCCACAAGCAAACCCCAAGAGTCAAAAAGGGTTATGCCTTGGCCTTAGAATACCTACTGCCTTTCATTACCCTTCCTACCTTCTAGTTTTCTTTACCACCTGTGCTTTTATGAGCTTGGTTTGGGAAATCTAGTCTTTGAAAGCAATATTTAACAGAAATCTTCAAGAGATGTTCTGGGGTTTTCCTGGTTTATACCCACTGCAGGGAATTCTTCTTCAACAATCTAGGACCTCAATACCAATGCTTTTGCATTGTGGAGCCCATGCACCTCCTGGGTCTCCAATGCACATGTAAGGGCACAGGTTACCTGGGGGTTCCCAGCTGTTTTATCTGGTTCCACTGCTGACAGAAAGATGCAGTGTCCTTGGTTTCACCTGAATCCACTTGCTTCACCTCACCTACAGGCTTAATGATCAAAAACCCAACCAAACAAAACACTAGGTCCTTATATATGAGAATTCAGATCAGCCTTCCCCTTCCAGTAAAAAGGATAGAAAAGAGGTAACAAAAAACTCCAGAAGAAATCAGGCTTAATAGCAGGAGACCTGTGCAACAACTTGCTCTATCATCCTTGGGAGTCCCCAAGATGTGTGCAGAGTTTTGAGCTGTGGTCAACCTTGCAGCAACATCCCCGCTTCTCAATGCTGCCTTTGCTTTCAGTCAGTGCTCATCTTTGCCTTTCCTTTTTTACAAATAAGATTTGAGGATACAAGTGCATAAATCATTTCCAGAATCATCTTCTGCCTCCTGTAGATTGTAATGAACTGACAGTGTAAATGTTGTGAATTGCTCTGGCTAGACCTGGGCACCTGAGGTACCCGATGGCTATTTTGCCTTTGTTCTCAGCCAGTGTGCCTGTTTGCTCTTTCTTTAGTGTTTCTGCACCAGCCCCTTCATCCAAGACTATTTGTGTTTTCAAATCTGCTGTTATATAAAATGCTGCTTAAATATGCAAACTTGTGATTTCTATACATTACCAGATTTCTAGAGATGCCCTCAGTACCTGCTAACAAATGCTGTGTCTTGTAAGAGTTACCACATCTCGCCCATCTCCTCCTGGGTGTTTCTGTGTTGCCAGGGGTGTAGTACATCGCAGCCTAGCTGGAAGGAACATCTATGGCTCCTGTGGCAGAGCATCAGCCATGAATGGCTTTCTCAAAGGGCAAACGGGAAGAAACCACCCTACAGCAATGGATACCCTTTCTCAAATAGATAAGGAGCTGGTACAGGTATAGGTGAAGATTTACCCCAAGAAAACAAATGTCACTTGGCTGGGAAAAAATTGACTACAAGAAAAATATGTTAGGGTGTTTTACATTTTAACAGAAAGAAATGTCAGGGAGGTTTTAAAACCAATATAAACTATGTTTTAAAGATTGACCTTCATAACCTCTCTTCTGCTTTTCTTCTGCTTAAAGAAATCTAGCCTTTACTTTAAACAGCTTTTTGGTATATATTTTCTTCTAAGCATTCAAATTCTAAAGATTGGAAAATGTTCTAAAGGAAATGCTAAGCCTCTGTATCTATCTCCCATTTCATATCAATAAGATAAATTTTGGTGGTTCTGTAAATGCTTGAAATTTATATCTTTGAATAGATTTATATTAGATCTCTTTAAACAATGTTTTATTTAATTGCCTTCTGAAATGATTTTTAATGTGATAGCAGAAAGAATAACATACAAAGAAGTAGGCTGAATTCTCTAGTCAATGTAATTGTTATTTGGTAATACATTAGCAACTACCTCACTGAACTCAGCCTTAAGAATTGCTTCCCTGAGGTTTTAAAGAATTTCTATTCACTGGAGAAAGAATGGGTTACTAAATGCTACAGATTCTGTTCAAGACCTAATCTGATACCAAGTTTCTGTTCAAACGTTAGAGCTTAAAATCACTTTTCAGAAAATAGTTGAATAAAAGAAAGATATAGGTCTAAATATATCAGATAAATTCCTGAGAGCTCTTCGGTGATTTGTAGCTTTACTTAACTTCAGGTTGTATAATGAAGGAGGTGGAGGTATGGTTATCCTCAGCCTGGAAATACACCAATTGAATGAGGCGGTGGGGGTTTCAGCCATGTAAGAAGGACCCCCCAGGAAACCCCTCTCCATGGAAAAAGCAGGACTGAAAGGTTCCTCCAAAATTAGTGAAAAAGTACTTTCTTCCTCTCATGGCTCACATTGACAGTGCTCATCCAGTCTCCTTGTTTCACCTCTGCAAGAGAGAGAGACTCTTTTCAGAGGGGAGAAGGAAAGCAGCCGTGGTACCTGTGATGAAGCCTGAGCTATCCCTGCGGGGTGAGGTGGAGGGGACCAGCGCTGCAGCAGAGGACAGGGCACTTGGAGAGCATGGTACTGGAGAGGAGAGGCACAGTTGTGTGAGGGGAAATAACCAGATTTCGGAGCATTCTGGAATTGCCCTGTGGCCTCACGGCTCCTTAAATGGTTTGTGATAACTATTTTACTTTTTCTTATTTTATTATTGTTTCATAAGTTTTGTCTATACAGGGACATGTTTAGATTACTTCAAAACCAAGCAGACACACCAAGGAGAACTTGCATATTTAGAATTATTTTTGCCCATACAAAAGCTGATGGATCCATATGCATGTTTCAAATGACTCTTATTTAAAAAATTATCACTAGCTTTTTTCCTGAGATTCCTTTTATGTGCCAAAGAAGTTGAAGAGCATTTTCAACAGAGAGTGAAAGCACATGTCAGAAATAAAATATTCTGTAACTAGGTTACAGAAATGGTAGGAAAAACTAAAAGAAGTAATCTGTTGTGATTTAAGCTGTATTTTTGTGCACACAGCTTTTTTCCCTTCCCTTCCCTTCCCTTCCCTTCCCTTCCCTTCCCTTCCCTTCCCTTCC
>Ga0065711_1037174_pt1 | contig 20108 bp, 11 predicted proteins | sample Hoacrofraction12_FD_59098 | JGI IMG/M metagenome (GOLD analysis project Ga0065711, IMG submission 59098) | Hoatzin crop microbial communities from Cojedes, Venezuela - Epithelial fraction 12 v2 (version 2) | ecosystem: Host-associated > Birds > Digestive system > Esophagus > Crop | place... | reverse complement strand
CCGCCTGGACAAGGTCCTGTGCAGCCTGCTGTAGGCGACCCTGCTTTGGCAGGGGGGTTGGACTAGATGACCCACAGAGGTCCCTTCCAACCCCGAACATTCTGTGATTCTATGATTCTGTGATCTCTGTCCTGCAACTGACTGAATTTGGCCTGGATCCATAGAAATCTAATAAAAGTCAAGTACTGTCATCAAAGCAAAGTTAAAGGAGCAGCAAAGGGCTTCCTTTAGCTGTGGAAGTATTTGGCAATATTCTGCTTATCTTAGACTTTTACAATAGCTGTCAAATGAAATGAAAGCTGATCCTTTCTGAGAGCTGCATTATTTAGTATCTGAGTATATACTTTGCATTTCACATCATATCAGCACTCTATGAAATGTCTCCTGCTGAATTCGGAAAACCTTATACTGACACAGCTGCTAATGGAGATGACCTGTACTCCTATAGGACATTTCTCTTGCTGTTGTTTACTAAGACATTAGAGGGGAATAAGGTTGGACAGACGGAATTTTCAATATGGCTTGTGGACTTGACTGTCATTGCAACGCCTGTTTTTCAAAACACATTTGAAAATCTTAGCCAGTTATTTTCAAATGGTTCAAAAAAAATGAAAAAAAAAACCAAAACCATGAGCTTGAGGCTAGTTTTCCAAACCCCCGTTTAGTTCCCTGCCTCATTAAGAGAACAGTCTTCAGGAACTCCTGTGCCTAAGTAATTATAAAGTTTCTATTTCTGAAAGCTTTGATTCAATGTCTTATGTTACATATATTTTCAATGCACAGCGGGAAGGTTTGGTCTTCCTGGAGTGAATGGAAAGTTTCATTATCTCCAGTAAGATCAGCATTTCAGTTGTATTTGGGGCTTTCAAGCATTCCTAAATTGCTTAAGAGCACGGGCATCAAGTTACCTGCAGATTCTCTCTGCAACCCCGCTTTTCAAAACAGAAGTTTATGAAATGATAAGGCTACCATGTTGCTATTTATTTATGAACTTCATGAAGTAGTCACAGCTTAAAACATGATTTATTATAAGTCACAGAGCAAACCAATGTGAAGAACAGAACTCTGTTTTGGGGGGAAGGGTGGATTTGATTTCTTCTTCCTCTGCAGAGGTATTATTTTGTACTACGATGCACATAAATTGCAGCACATTTTAAGATTACTGCAAGTAGCATGAGAACATACAGTATATATTTACTGGAACACTAAAAATAACCTTTTGATGTAGCATATTTCAATATATTGTTCATCTAACTTCTTATATTTAATAATAAATTTAGAAAAAGTAGCCGGTAACAGGAGCAGTAAAGGATGAGAGAAGTAAGATGAGAAGCTCAACTAACTATTTCAATTACTCAAGAGTGCAACTCACCGTTTCCAAATTATTTTAATTTAATTCATCTATAATGTATAAGCATTCCACAATTTCACTTCACCGTAATTGTAACTGCTAAGCAGATCTTTTACAGACATGAAAAAAAGAAACAGAACAGAAAAGAGAAATGCATCAGCAGGTGAAAGCAGAATTCCCTCGCTTTGCACTCTTCCACATTTTCCAGAGTTTTTCTGACAAGGGGCTCTAGAAATGTTTCATTTCTGGTTGTGCCCTTCACGGCTTTGTTGATTTCTTCTGCTGATAAATTTTTGTGATCAAAACTGTTGTTTTCAAAATGTAGATTTAAAAATACTGGTTATAATAGAGGACAGTCAGTACGGCACCAGAAATACTAACTTGACAAAACTTACTAGTCTGAAAATAAGGTAGATTTCTCCAAACCTTTTAATGGAAACAAAGGATGTGGGCAAGGGACACTAATCTTCTCAGCCAGCCTACTCTGCTATTGCTGGCTCTTCAAACGGCCAGATCATTAGTCCTCCAGGTAATGAGGTGTGCTTAAATTCCCCACTCCATCTTCGCTCTGACTGTGGGCTTTTTTTATCATGCCTGTATAACAAGGTCTTAGTAATATTTTTGCTCACAACCAAGCATGACACCTCAATGCCCAATGGAAGGTACAGGATTAAAATTTACTTAGAACAGTGATGATCAAAGACAAGAAACCTGTTCCAGAAAAGGCTGTCAATAATGAAAATGAGTACAAAACATAAATGTCAGTGAATCCCCCTCCAGAGGCTTCCTGAACATGGATGGATTTAAGTTCCAGTATTTGAACTGAATTTGAATTCAAAGTGTAACTAAAACACTTCAGAGCTAAAACAGTTCCAAAACAGGGGGAGGGTTGTGAAGGAAATGATTTGCAGGTACAGAAAGGAGAAAATGATTTCCAGTGGGACTTTTAAAACAAGTCATTAATTGATGAGAAACAAGGAAAGGAAAGCTGTCCCAGATACCCAGCACCGCAGAGATGAGAAAGGGGAGAGAGCGAGCGCAGGGTGGCAGACAACACGTCTCTGGGGTACCGCAGAGAGAAAGCTGAACTCTCTAACAGATGCGGCCTTGCTGTTGCGACGCTGGGCCATGTACGCTGTAATTTTGAATCGGCAAGTAATGCAAATGGGATCTTGGCATGCGTCAACCTGCAGCATCCAAACATCAGCAAGCCTGAGGGACCCTGTGCCTCTGACAGCAACGAGCACCGGTTTTCAAAGCCCTTCCTGATGCTTCCTGCCATTGAAACAACAAACACTAGCAAGTAGCGGGTTTTGTTTGGTATTTTTTTTAACTTTCTGCAAGTGACAGCTTTTAAGTGCGCCTGAATTGAGTCCCGACATTCACTTTTTACCGGCTGCCCAACATCGGACCGCTCCGCGCCGGCATTGGGCACCCGCTTCCATGGGGGCCAGGCGACGGCGCTGCCTCGGGCCCTCCCAACCCGCCGGCAGGCCGGAAGGAGGCCGCTCTCAGGGCCGGCACGGCTCCTGCAAGCGGTCGGTGGAGCCCGCCACCGCACCGCGGGGCACAGGGCCAGGCCTGGGGTCCCCTGCCCAGGGCACACTTCGCTCCCGCCGCCTCAGCCCCTGCCGCCACCGCCCCCTCCCGCAGCCTGCCCGCCTCTGCCCGCGCAACCCACTGAAGGCGGTGAGAGCATGCGCTATGCGGAACCTGGGAGGCATCGCCCTACAGCAGAAGGGGTGGTCGGCGCCGACGGTGCGCATGCTCAGGCCGCCCGGGCATGCTCGGTGGGCGGTGGGAGCGCGGTGGGGGCGGAAGTGGGGCTGGCGGCTGGCGCTGTGGAGGCAGGTACCGACGGGCCCGCGGGGCCTCCCCGGCGGGGCGGCTGCTGCGCTGGAGCAACGCGTGGCGGGGTGCTCTGCCCACACGTAGGGCAGAGGGGAGCGGGCGGGCCGGCGGCTCGGCTGCGGAAGAGGGGTCTCTCGTAGCCCGGAGACCCCACCTCGTGGACCTGGCCTCGCGGCCGCCGCCGCCCCGGCGGGACAGAGCCGTGCCGCTGCGCCGTGCCGCCCTGGCGCTTTGCTAGGCTTTGCTTTCCCCTGTGAGACCCGCGGTTAGCTTGCGCCGTGCCGCTGATGCCGTGAAACGGCATTTACGGGTATCGCTGCCCTCCCTGCGTCCCTCCGCGCTCGGCCTCTGCGGTGGGAGTCGAGACCCGCGTGGGCAGACACAGAGCTTTGCGGATTAGAAGTTCTCTCTTTTCTTTTCAGACACCCAGTGTACTGAAAATGTTTTTGTTTTGTTTTTTTGTCGTTAATACGCCTGTGCTAACACAGCTAAGCTTATGGTTTTGAGAGCTCTCAGCTTCTTGCAGTTGCTGGGTTGAGTCTCTGAAGTGACTGCACCTCACGGCCTGGGAGGACCTGCTCTGCAGCCTTCTGAGGGCTGCTCGGTTTGCCGTGGGTGGCTGCTTGCTGGAGCTGAAATATTGTTGAGTTAAAAGGCAGTGTAAGAATCGATTTTCCTCAGGTAGCATTGGATTGTGGCTTCTTTTGCACAATGTCAGATTAGTAAATTTTAATCTGAATTTAATAAAGGAGATGTTTTGTTTTGGTTTTTTTTGAGAATTTTAGTTGTATTCTAGTGAAAGCAAGAACCAGCTTACTAAGAGTAAGAATTAAGAGTAAGAATAGCCTAGGACTTATTTCCAGATGATAGGTGCCTGAAGATCTGCAGCAATAGCAAGCTGACGCCTTGTAGCTAACGGAATAAGATCTGTCACACTGCTGACTTGGTATCTCCTATTTTAGTTAGCTTACCTGGTGTTTTCTTCTACTGAGAATTCTCAAGGAAATCACAAGTTACAAGATTAGACTATTACAAAATCTTTAGACTACAGACTGTTCTTCAGCAATGGTCCTCTTGATTCCATTAGCATTGCTGTGTGACAAAAGATTTCTCTTGTGACTGATTGCACGTTGAGATTATGGTAGTTCTGTACTGTCTGCTCTGTTCAAAGGTGTAAATGTTCATTTAATGAAGAAATTTTTCGTGAACTATAAAAAGGTTATGGCTGTGTCTACATATGTATGCATATGTGAGGCATTACCTATTTCATAGTTGTTTTAGCTTTTGCAAAACTAGCCCAAATGTTGCACTGACTAGTATTTGTGTTTACAGGAGCTTCAGAGATCTACCATTTTGACTGACCACATCAGCAAGGTGCTGATGCTCTTGGCTGTTCCTTCATTCTTCATGAAACTTTGGTGAGGTTTCCCCCAGAGGTCCACACAGTCATCTATTTTATTCTCTGATATGGAGAATGAGTTTGTGTGTGTCTCTGCAAGTAGCATCTGTTTTGATAGATAAAGAGTCTCCTTATGCCTCTGACTGCTACAGCTTCCTTTTCCCAAAATTATATTAATCCCTTTTATGTCATTTTTGTGTATCACTGAAGTATTTCTTGGTTGTAGAGAAGGGAGTAATCATTTCAATTTACTTCTCATGTCTTGTGTTTTCTTCACTTTTCTGCTCCAAAGCTGATCTCTCATTAGTTCTTGAAGAAAAGTTGCATTCTAGAGGAGGCTATAGAGGAACAGTCCATTTGTTGTAGTGAGGTGTAGAGTCAGGACCCAGTAGTGTGCATCTTTGGCTTGAGTTAAGGGCTCAGATGTTGGGCGGGTCTGAGTAATCCAGGAAATGAGGTGTCAATTACTTGCTGTCATGTGCAGGGGGTTTATGTACTATGATGATAAACCGTAACAGAAAAACAGATCCATGAAGTTAATTCTAAAGTCAAGATGGAGAATATTAGTATGCTTACTTTTCAGTCTTGGTTTTTTTTATGATTGAATGCTTACAGTATTTACGATGACGTTCTACTGTCTATACTGTTTATGTTTTGAAGTTTTGGTAGTATGAACTAAAAATGATACATCTTGTCTTGCATAGTATTTATAATTTAGTGTGCTGTTAGGGGCTCAATTTGATTTTTTTAAAACTTTTTTTTTCTTCTTTTAAATATATCTTGATTAATTTTTACTGAAGGAAATAACAGAATTGTAATGTTTTAGAGAACTAGATGTGGAAGACAAATATGATGGACTTATTCATCAAACAAAGACAATGGGGAAAAGTCTTGCTTTGTGATCTCTTTATGCTTTTCCAGAAAATGCTTCTTTCTCTTGATCTGTGGGGAAAAACCCCAAGATATTAACTGTGACTGTCATTACCCTAAATTCCTTGTATTACTCGTTCCTCATATGTCCTCAGATATGAGGTCTATGGGACACCATTCCATTACTAGGGAAATGAGTTTTCTTCTGATGTGTTATCATCTGTGAAAGTTCAATTTATTTTCGCTGAATCCTAGGGATTCTCCTTGCTTAAAAGAATTCAGCAACTTGTATATTCAAAATGTACGTGGAGTGATTCCCAGTTCCAAGAGGAGGTTGACTTGATCAGTCTGTCATGGTTAATAAGATCGTTTACACTGCTAGGATGTTCCCTGGGGCTTCAGACTATTATAAGGCACATTGGTACCTTTAGGTTAACATTGATAATGCATGAGAACGTTTTTGTGTACTGAGCTTGCTACCTACACCTTTTTGTGCTGAAATCTTTTAGAAACTTTGTACTGCTTTACTATGTTAATTGCCATACAATATTTGGCTATTTCATGTTGCTTAGAGAAGCATGAAGGAAGGGGAGAAACAATGATGAATTGTCTTGATGATAAGAACATATATGCCTTTCCTGTGTGGCTTATTTTTCATTTGTTCCTGTCTTTCAGTCATGTTGCGCTGGTGTTCATGTCAACAGTTCTGTATTGTTTGTGGCTGTGTGGTGTTAACTTCACTTGCAACTGCAGCTTGTGGCTTCTTAATAATTTTTAGTGTGCACTGAAGGGTGACATAACTAATCTGAGAGTTTAAATTCTAAAGTTTTTCCAAACATAATTTAAAATGTGTTTTTTTCATTACAGGGGAAGTTTAAAAAGCCTAGAGAAAAAAAAGATGTAAGGCTTTCGCAGGAAGACTTAAATGGTCAATTTCTTTCTACCACCCTATTTTGCAGTGCAAAGCTCAAAAATTAGTCTTTAAGCCTCTTGCAGAGCCACTGTCTGATTCTATAAGTGCATAAGCCTTTGGCTGTACACGTTGTCTTAAACACTGAAGTTACCAGGCTCTCAGAGCTTGTATCTGGGGCATGCTGCATGTAAAAGGAAATGCTAATTATTTTGCGTTGTGTGAACTGATGAAAAGACTGAGCCTGAAAGCTTGCCTTTTTTCTTGTGCATGCACTCCAGACCATACCTAGCTGTGGATGTTTAAACTCTCAAGCTGCAAGTGAGAAGGATGAAGTAAAGTCCTTCAGATGTAGGAATTTTTCTCTTGCTTCTGAACCTAGAGATAGAGGCATTCTGTGCAATATTTGGATGGAATAGTGTCCTCATTCCAGAAGGAAAAAAAAACCCAAAATGACTGCTTTTTCTGTTGAACGTTAACCCTTGCTCAAAGCCATTTCTACTAGGCAATTGTTTTCTAGTGTACTGTGGTTTAAAATGGATTTTATGCCTTTGGAATACATGTTAATATTCCGTACGCAATTAAAACAGAACTAGTGGGTTGTAGTAGATTGTTCCACTGTCAGAAATGTAAGGTCTAGAAAACTAGTAGGTAGAAAATCAAGGGTAGAGCAGAGTGGCGCGTAAAAGTTTGGCCCATAGCCATCCTCAGTGTAATATTTCACTTGTTTAAGCAAGTGATATATATTGCTTTCTCTTCCAGGGTATTACTTCTGAGTTCTAATATGGTGTACATCCTTCCATATAATTCTTTGCTTGTTAAAATTATAAAGTTTTTTGGTCACTCTCTCTTTGTATTTTTGTCACTTTCAGCTATTGGAAGGCATAAGTTGTAGTTCACTGCCTGCTTCATTCTACTCTCTGTGTGTGTTGTGTGTCCCTCCTGTTCTGAGAGTGTCCCATGGTGCTGTCTACCTTTCTTGCACTCTCTTTTTTTTTAACCACCCATCCTTATGAGTAGCTCTGCTTATGCCACTTACGGACTTCTTCAGCAGCAGACTCAAGTTGGAATGAGTCGTCAGTGTTGTGCAGTCAGCCTTTTGAGAACAACAAAGATACTTGACAGACTTATTTTCACTTCCTTGCTATTCAAGAGAGCCATGAACACGAAAAGAGGCGACAGCTGACATGAATTGGCCAAAAGCACGTTCCATACCAAACAGACTCATGCTGAGTAATAAAAAACTGGGGTTTTTTATTGGGTCTTCCAAGGGAGCAGTTGGTCAGAGACTGTCGGGGCATTGATCTGCTTGTGGGAGGTGATGAGTGATTGCATTTGCATCTTTTGTTTTCTGTTTTGGGGGGTATTCCCCCCCTCCCCCCCCCCGCTTCACTTATTAAACTGTCTTTATCCTTTATCCTGACCCATGAGTTTTTTCGCTTTTACTATTCTCTCACCTGTTCTTCTGTCCTGCTGTGGGGAGATGAGCGAGTAGCTCTGTGGGTGCTTATGGGCTGGCCAGGGTCATCCCACAACAACAGCACAGTCAGCAGGTAGAACTCTAGCCCAATACTTCCTACAGCTCACTGATGGAGTTATGACAGGACTAAAAAATGTCATGCATGTTCACACTTCAACCCTGATTAACGTGTTGTGGCCCCTCCCTTCCCTCCCCAAAGCACCAGCACTGAAACCAGAATTGGTCAACACCATTACTGGTGAGTTTTGTGGGTGTTACTATGTTTTTTTAGCTTTTTGGCAATTGATGAAGGAGAAGGGTATTCAGATTCCAGTTAGACATTTGTGAATGCTTGTAAGCATTTAGTATCTACTGTTTCCTATCAGGTAAATGAATTTTGATAATGCTTCAGCTTTACCCCAGTAAAAGAGTGAGATTTTGTTACCATTTTACAAAGTGTTTGAGCTCCCTGCCCTACTGTTCATTCCGGGTGCTTGATCTTCATTGTATGTGTCCTCTGGGTTCCTTGCAGAAGAGTAAAATTCTCTATGAGGCAAAAGACTTTCAAAAGTTTCAGTAATTGGGCTTAAAACTGTTGTTTGTTCTAGGTGTAAGATAACATGTTCTACTTTGCAATCGGGACAGGTTAACATTGTACACAGTTACTGAGGTGAAGGTTGGTACTTTGTAACTGTGACTAATTCTTGTCCAGGTATGTGTCCCTAGATACATTATTTCTGCATTTATCCCAGGTAATAAACCTTTTGAGTTGTCTCACTAGTCAAGTTCTTAAATTTATTCATCAGTATTTGGTAAGCTATGTCTGTTGCTCTAAATGTATGGTGTTTTGAGTAGTGGTGCCTCCTGGAGCCTCTGTGTCCTCTGAATGTTATAAGGCCTGCTTATTTCATGCACCCTGGGGAGGAAGTTACAGAGAAACAAGTTGCTTGTTGACTTACATTGTAAAGTAGGAGAATATAGGTTGTAAGCAGGGAAGATGCATGACCGTGTTACTCTCCTGTTACTGAGTCTTCTGAGTGCTTGGGACTGCTTAGTATTTTGGAGTCGTTGAGGATTAGTTTTCAAAGCCTAAGCTACAATTCAAAAATTAAAAAAACCCTCAAGTCAGATACTAGTGTGTTTCCTATTTGAGACATGATATTTATCAGACTTGCTAGAATGTATTTTGCTTTTAAATTCATCCTTTATTGCCTAGTTACAATAGCTTAAGAAACCAGAGGTTGTTTTGCTATTACTGCTTTTTTGAGTCTTAAATGTTAAGGAAGAAAAGCTAGTATTGCTAGTGAAAGTTAACTAGTCTTCTAAGAATTGCAGATTTAACAGTAATGTATATTATGGCCAGCTTTTCACTTGCTTACAAACTTTTTACTTACTTGACAAAAGCTGCAGTCCAGGACAAGTGACAAGAGAGACAGATGTAATTTGGAAGCTAGGAGAAAACCAAAATCCACTCATCCTGTGTCTAGTCATTTTGACTGAGATACACTTGAACAAAAATGTTTTACTTTTGTTTTATCTGTTAGACAAGAATTCCAGGAATTTCATGGAAAAGAGGGAAGGAGAAAGGATGAAGTCATTCAGAGCGAGAGAAATAGCAATGAGCAATAAGTGACATTGGATGTCTTTGCACACTGGAGTGACAGTAAGGTGGAATTTTGATTTTTTGGAGAACCTCATATTTTTTTTTAAAGAATGTCCAATATTGTGGAGTGTCTGCACCTATATGCATTGACTTATGTTTGTAACTTACGATCCAGTGGTCTTTCCATTTGGCAGTGGCTTCCCATTTCTATTTAATTGTGAGTATTTTGTAAGAAGTCAGTCTGTCTAGCACTGAAAAAGCACTTCTGGACTGAAATGGAAGCATACTTTAGGTCTTATTTAGTAGAATACCAAGGTTTCATGTTCATCCTAAAGTATGGGAAATGCTTTTTGATTTTTTGTTCTTCACTGTCATAAAAGGATTGCTAAAACTCTGTCTGAAATTACGACTATGGCTATAATACTGCCAGTTGGGATTTTAGAAAATGGCCTGTTTTACTTAGTTTATTAAAACCTACTGAAAACATAAGATTGATAACACTGTGACTTTTCTGTAGATACCCGTTTTAAATAAAAATTGTACAGTAAAAAATCAAAGATACCTCAAGAAGAATGAGACGATCATGTAATGATAAAATATAGCAATATGTGATGCTGTGTTTAGTATTTAAGTGTGGGAGCTGGCTGGAGAAGGGTGATTTGCTATCTGGGAGCAAGCTGAGCACTGGGGTGCGAGAACATTGCGCTCTATATATTCTTTTTATCAGTATTATTGTTGTTATTTTCTTCTCGCTTTGCTGTTCTGTTAAACTTTTTATATCAACCCACAAGTTTTGCCTTTTTCTTCTGATTCTTTTCCCCATCCCATCAGAGGGTGGGGAAGAGTGAGAGAGCAGCCGCATGATTTTTTGTTGCTAGCTGGGGCTAAAGCATGATGTAGGCTACTCTTCTTCTCCTCCATTCTCATTATTATAACAGTGATGTCACCAAGAATTTATTTCATTGACTTTTAGCACAGTGAGAACAATAGACACAGTCATATTTTTTAGCTTTTTTACAGCTCATTCAGTGTTTAGCATTTGTAGATGCTCATCTTATTTTCTTTCTTATTTTTTCTATACTTGATACATCGATCAAAATTTTTAAGCTGTACAGAAGCATTTTTTCTTTATTTTGTTAGAATGACAGACTTTTTTACTTTGATGCAGTCAAACTGTCTTATAGGGAAACAGCTGAATATAGAGACTGTACCTATGCTGGGGGAGGAGTCATTCAAAGGCTCTGCTTGGTTTTTAATGTGCATTTCTGTACATAAAATATTCACATTGTTTACATTACCCTTTGCATTCATACATAAAGTAATATTTTATTGCCATTTGCAGTGTTTGCACAATAGTTTGGGTGGCTGTCAGTTGCAAATGTAATTTTTTCTCTTCCTGCTATTCATGGTACTAAGAGATGAGGCCAGTCCCTCTGATCTGTCTTACGTAGTTAAACTTTCTTATGATGAAATAGATAGCTAAATACTCCCCTTCTGAGTAAACTGCAACTTCTGGTAATGCTTAATTGGAACAAGATGAGTAGCTTCAGCTGTCTGTATATTGTTTTTGTTTAGATAAAGCAGCTATGCCTGTTCAGTTGCTGAAGATCATTGAAGGAAGATCTGAGACTCCACTGCCAAGCCATTTGCAGAAGGAGGATTTGAAACATTTGCAAGAAGGCTTGGATCATACCAACAAATATTTTAAGGTAACTTACTAATAAAAGAATTTTGGCTTACTTTGAAATAGCTCCTGGTATATTTATAAGGGACCTCCATATTCCAGCTCAGTTGGTGACCTGCTGCAGCTGTGCGTCTTTTGTGCATCTGTTGCATATCTTTAAGCAAAGCAAAATTATGACTTTGTTGAACTTTGTTGCATTGTTGCTATTGACTTCATTGGTTCACAGTTCTGCCCCTTCCTCTTACATAGCCAGACTTAAGTTTTATAAGGGTTTTCCTAGTTTCGAAACTGCACAGCCATTTAAAAACATGTTAATATGCAGAAGGCTGTGCTGAAAATGGAGGGACTGGGAGAGGTTAAGTGGTATTTTGTTTTTAAAATAAACCAGTAATAAGTACCACCATCCTGATCAAGATCAGATTTCAGAGCAATGACTTCTGAAGGATTTTTCCTTTCTTGTATGAAGCAATACACTATCCAGTTTTATGAAAAGAGGGCTCTGTAGCAACTACCTGCATCAAGATACAATTAGGTTTTTTATCATTTATCAAGTGTGCATTTATATTTTACAGTAGTCCGATATATGGTTCAGATTGGAAGTACAATCCTAGCACACTAGTGAAATGCAGAAATGTTTTTTTTCATCCCTAAAACAAGTATACTTTGTAAAATGCAGTGTTAATTCTTGAGGGTTTTCTTTTTTAACCCATTTAACTTTCTTTTTTGTGAATGGTTCTGAAAATCCTTTTAATCATCTTTGATTGCTTAAGTGGCAGGAAATCAACATCATCCCAGGCTTGCCTTCAGCCTGTTCCAAAAAAAAAAAAAAAGTATGGGGGAAGCTAATTCTGTAGAAAACCTTAGGTGGCTTCAATCCTTAAAAAATGATGGCACAAATATTTTAAAAATACGAGCTGAACTGCCCTAATGATTTTCTGTATCCAAAAAACATTTTTGCTTCCCCAGCTGTGTGTTCCCAGTTCCAGCTCTAGTGCTTGTCTGACCCTGTGATTGAGTCCGTTCATGAGAAATAAGCTGGCAGAAGACTATCTGTTTGGATGGAGAGAGGCTAATTTTCTACTACTCTCGCCCTCTGGACTGGTTCATTATGGTATCAAAAAGATGCCAGGAGTAGTGCAATTAGGTAAAGCAAAGGACCAAAACTGCCCTTTTTGGATGCAGACAGTAGAGTGTGATAGGAGGTGATTTGACTGAGGATGATCCAGCCTCCCTTAGGTCTTGTAAAGGAACAAATGGAAACATCAATAACCAACGCTGCTGGTAAACAGGGATTTTATTCCTCAGGTTGTAGTTTTCTGTCCCCATTCACCTGCAGGGCATAGAGGCTTATCTGCTTTTAAGAGCTACGTCTGCAAGCACCTCTGACATGGAAGAACAGGCATTCTTGTTCACAAAAGAAATGTTAAAGCAGACAAAAGCGGATTATAAATTAGAAAATGTTTCTGCCATAATAAATGTTTCCATTAGGAAAGAAGAACAGTTATTACCAGACTGTGTTTTAAAACATACATAGAGTATTATAGCTGATTGATGAAAGTGATAGTGTATAGAATCTTTCTGAGACTTCTGCCATATGTTAAGAGAGCTTCATGCTACTGCTGACATGGATTAGTACGTGACTAAAACAGCTTGGCATAAAAACAGTGCAACTGGTGAGCTGATAAAGCTGGTGCTAATACACCATTAAATATGTAGGAAAATCCAGTTCCACAGGCTGAGCTTGAAGCAAACCTTTGAATGCACTGATGTTAGGTTATCTTAGCGGTGGCGCAGCACACTCTCCTTCTAGAGCTGCCAAAATAGGGATCAGGTCCTGTGTTGAGGAGGCAAAGAGGAGGATTTTTATGAAATGTATTCTGGGAAAAAGTAACAAAAAACATCCAGGATACTTCTTTCTGGCCTGTGTGCTTCAGTCCTTTCATTCTTCTGAAACATTTTTGCTTTCTGGCATTCCTCTGAACAATACAAATTTAAATCTGTGATAACACAGCACAAGCAATGTCCATAAATCCTCAGTCATGATGTCCCCGATCTGAACCTAATCATGAATCATAGAATCATTAAGGTTGGAAAAGACCTCTAAGATCATCAAGTCCAACCGTCAACCCAACACCACCACGCCTGCTAAACCATGTCCTGAAGAGCCATAGCTATACATTTTTTGAACACCTCCAGGGATGGTGCCTCCACCACTTCCCTGGGCAGCCCTTTCCAATGCGTTACAACTCTTTCAGTAAAGAAATTTTTCCTGATACCCAATCTAAACCTCCTCTGGTGCAACTTGCTATCCCTGTCTCCCCATATCACTTGCTACCTGGAAAAAGAGACTAACACCCACCTCACTACAACCTCTCCCCTCAGCTTCCTCTTCTCCAGACTGAACAATCCTGGTTCCCTCAGCTATTCCTCATAAGCCCTGTGCTCTAGACCCTTCACCAGCCTCATTGCCCTTCTGTGGACACGCTCCAGCAACTCAATGTACTTCTTGTAGTGAGGGGCCCAAAACTGAACACAGTACTCGAGGTGCAGCCTCACCACTGTCAAGTACAGGGGCACGATCACCTCCCTACTCCTGCTGGCCACACTATTCCTGATACAAACCAGGACGCTATTGGCCTTCATGGCCACCTGGGCACGCTGCTGGCTCACGTTCAGCTGCCTGTCAACCAAGACCCCAAGATCTTTTTCTGCCGGGCAGCTTTCCAGCCACTCCTCCCCAAGCCTGTACTGTTGCATGGGGTTATTGTGACTGCAGTGCAGGACCCGGCATTTGGCCTTGTTGAAACTCATACAGTTGACCTCAGGCATGGATCCAGCCTGTCCAGATCCCTCTGCAGAGCCTTCCTACCCTCCAGCAGATCAACACTACCACCCAATTTGGTGTCACCTGCAAACTTACTGAGGGAGCACTCAATCCCTTCATCCAGATCATTGATAATGCCTCCTCCCATTAATTTATCCTCTGGATTTTGCTGTGGCAAAGATGAAAAAAACCTGAAAATCAGCTGCCAAATCAACTGTTGGACCAGACTGAGGAATGAGGCTGCAGCAAGGAAGGAGGCAGATTCACTAGAGGAATTGCATAGTCAGTTTGAGCGTGAGTCTAGTGGTGTGTGGAATGGGAAGGGTTTTGGAAGAAATTTGTCTGTGGGCTTAATAAGCAGTGTAGGATTTGTGAAGGAAAAGTGAATTTGAGCAGGTTTTGCTAAGGTAGGTTTTGTTGAAGTTTGGAGCCCAAGAGTTTCGGGCGTGTTGAGAAAGCATTGGGTAGTATTTCTGCTGAGGAACAAGGCATAGGTGTTTGGCATACAAAGGAAAGTGATGGGGCCAGACAGTTAGAGCGAAGAATGTGGTCCCAGAATTTGAAAACTCATGGGAAGATACCAGGATGTAAAAGGGAAAATAAAAAGTAAAAATGGTCAGAAAGCAGTCTCTTTTTCATCAATGTGTTCTACTTTTAAATAGCATGCTTATGTGGATTAAAATTTCTTTAGTAAGAAAAAAATATGTATGTAAGTACAGAATGTTCATGAGGTGACTTTGTTTCATTGCAAAGACTTTATTAGAAGAAAAGTTCCTGTTTACCTGGGAGTACACTTCAAGACAAACAATCACAGCAAGAACAATTACGTATAATACTTGAAATTTTGAAGAAAGTTGTAATTTTGAAAACAAGTATTCATAGACAAGTCTCAGAATGTTATTCTGCAGAAGCTGATTGTTAAAATAACTGATACTTAAGTGTCCTTACAAAACTCATTAGTCTTCCCTGTGAAAAATAGAAACTTACCTGTTAAAAACATGTGGCCAGAGGTTTTTGAACTTCATTGTCTCAAAAGCAATAAAGCAATATGGTACATGTTAAATATAATACAACATGGCTCTTTTTTAGTGTTTTAAAATTAAAATGTACTTTGGGTTGGAAAAGGACAATTTGTGGAGTCTTAGTGTTTCTTTATGAAACAGATGGTAAAATAAATTGTTGAATTTGATTTGGGTTCTTCCTCAGTTAACATGTAGGACTAATTTTGCTCTGACAAGCCTCTACCATAACAATTCACTGATGTGTATTTTATCCTAATTTGGTGTACGAGGTGCTTACTAACATTTAAGTCAAGCTTCCCACCGAATATGTGCATTGTAAAAGTATAATGATTTACCTGACTGTCCTCTTAATGTTTCCTTTGTCCATTTATAGACAGATTGTCGCTGTTGTCTCTTTACAATAAACCTTTTATTTCCTGTGCTGTTTGTGTATTTCTCTTAAACAGTTTATAGAGTCTGTTTTCTAATATTTGTATTTTTCGTTATTGAACCAATTTCTGTGTTTTTATCCTTGAGAAGGATACAGTGCTTTACCTGCCATACTGTGGAAGGACATTTTTGCTACTGTTGGAGAACCTTTTTTTGATGAGATATCATCTTTCTAACAAAACACATTTGTTCAGAAGAGAAGTTAACATAATTGAAGTTGTTGGCCTATGATTTTTGCTTCATTGTAACTTGAGCTTCACTAAAGAGAGTATTTTTACATAATTAATAGGACTTTTGCATCTTTTAGAGCATTTTTGTCATTGACAAATTAATAGGTCACTACAGTTTCAAAATGTTGAAATACTGTTCTCCCAGCTGTGCAGTTTATTTTTTTCATAGAAGATTTATCTTCATATACATCTTTTATCTCTTGACTGTGTGTGTTTGCTTTTTTTTTTATATTTGTGTTGCAGTTGTTTGCCAATATTTTTGGAGAAATTGCTGTATCTTTTAAGATTTTGATCACTCTACCTTTTTAGCCACCTTTCAGGTTTTATGCTAAAACTGTACTCTTTTGTGCTATTATTGTAACTGGTAAAAGGTAATTCCATAGCTACTATTTTATTGTTTAGTCTAAGCATATCATCTGGTCAGTTGCGTCTAAGTAGTATTGACATGTAATATTTCCTTTGTTATATCCCAAGAATGCAAGAATGTTGCTCTTCAATACTGTCTTTAGCAGTTGGGTTTTTTTTTTAAGAAGTCATACGGTAATTTGCACTTCTTACTTCAATTCTACCTTTTTTTAGCTTACAGATGTATCAGTAACTTAGAGGAATATAATCTTAGTTCACATTGTTTATTTTTTCTTACTTTTTAGGGAACAGTTATTCTTTCCTACCCACTAACAAAACTCGGAGATGGGACAGACTTTTTCAAGGTTGTTCTTCAAGGTACTACATTTAAGTATGCATTTTAAATTTATATTGTTGAACTTCTTGACACTTTTTTTGACATCATGCTATTACATCCCTAGTACCTACTTTTTCAGTGTTCAGTAAAATGTTTTTTTTTTTTAATAGTCTCTAGAAGTATTCTTTCTCTGCAAAACTGGATAATTTTAAAATCATGCCAGGTAAGTTAATGGAAACAGTAGAGTCTTTATACTTCAGTAGACTTCTTGGTGCAGAATCTGTACTGGAAATGCATTAGCTATATGGACAGATTTCATAGTGTGTTTTTCAACTGCTTATCATAAAGAAGCATGAAGAAAAATGCACATGTGATAGTTACCATATAGTACATACTATGTAAGTGCGCATTTAGTATAGGTCAGTATGTTGATTAGCAGCAAAATATTTGTATTTCATTCTGTTTTAATCTAAGCAGTTAAGAAATGGAATTTCACCTGATTGCTCAGGTATTAGAGTATCAGTAGACACAGTAACACATTGAAAGGCTTAAGTTGTTCATCATGTAATAAATGATACTAAAAAATAGTATGTCCCTTTTAAGTCCAAAGCTCAACACCCCCTCCAGCCAGGAAAGAGGAGGATGTCATTAGTCAGGAGTCTGTGTTGGGTTCAAGGAACTTTCAATTTCTTTCTGTTTCCTTCTCAGCGCCTTCCTTACACTGGTTAGAGAATCATCACTTGCTCCCTCTGAGCCTTCCTGATTCTGCAATTTGTGTGACTGTGTGCAAACAGCAGGTCGGGGGTGCAGATCCTACCTGGTGGTACTGCTTGTGGCTGGTGCTAGAGTGAACGAAGCTGATGGGACCTGAGTCACTTTCCCTGCTGGCTTCAGGGTTCCCAAAGAGGGGTACAAAACTTGCTTGAGTCTTGCTGGTTTCACGTTGCTGTTCAGGAGCGCTGAGAGTTTCTGCACATTCTTCACAGCCTCAAAAAATAAGTTTGCACATCTAAATCTTTAGTGTTGTTTCTGAAACAGTAAAAGGTAGAAAACTCTTTTAAAATAACAACGTAATTTCTGCTTCAGTCTTCCTGGATGGCTATTTATTGATATGTCTACATCCTGGAATATCTCCAGTTTATATAGTTCTACAATGTGTTCTGTGTTAATGTAAAAAATCAAATGTGACTGGACAATATTTTCTCTCTAACACTACCCACTGAATTGTCCAAGTGGAGATCCTTGTCATTTCTCATTAATGTACACTGATGTACAACATACGCACATTTTAAATGGTCCTCTTATGAAGAATATTCTGTTTGATAAACCTGTAGTTAGCACACTAAAGCAGCTGTACAACTATTTGAAAGGATTTTTTGTTTGTAGATTAATTGGAATGAAAAATGTTAGACTGTAGATTAACTTCTTTTTGTAAATCTCTTCCCGTTGCTGTTTTCTTTTGAAGAAGGTATGGTGACTGGAATGGCTTCTGCTTTTTTTCTCTAGATTTGGATAACTGGTGTTCACGGATCAACAGCATCAATATTTTAATATATGGAAAAATGGCACAGGATTGTGCAAAAGTTATACGCCACGGGGTAAATTTTTTTTTTTATTTTATGAATTGTTTTCCACAGTAGTATGATGACTTCTTGTCTTTGTATAGCTATGACCAAAATTAGAACTAGTCTATTCCATCAGTTCTTATCTATAAATATGAACTAGAAAAACACTAGAAGTATTTACTTATGTAAATTCTTTCTAACAATAATATTGAAATAAAGCAATTCTTTTTGTCAGTGCTGTTTATCTAGCAAGTAAAGGATCGTGAATATGGATGGGAGAGAAGTCATCTGTTTATGTTCATAATTTGAATGTCTATTGCCATTTAATCAGATAGATTTTAGAATTAAATTGATTTAAAAGACAGTTACACTAAAAGCTTTTTAAAAAAAAAAATTCAAAGCTGTGTACACGGTTTTCTTTCTTGGCTGGATGCTGCTATCTTCCTTTGTCATAGATACAAGCGTGGTTTGATTAGCTCCAGGGTAAAGAGCATTAGCAAATCAGCCTATGAGTTTGTGAGACACTGGTGCAACTGAAGAAGGAGAACAAGCTGAAAACAATTGCCTCAGCTAAATATTTTTATTAAATTGCCTGTCAGTTTGCTGACATTTCAATATTAGCCAGCTATCAAATTAAAATTAGTGTACAGTACTTTATGAGCTCATATTAGTGCTTTTTTGTTTGTGATAAAAATTTGCACTAAATCATAGAATGGTTTGGAAGGAACCTCTAAAGATAATCCAGTTCCAACTCCACTGCCATGGGCAGGGACATCTTTCAGTACATCAGTTTGCTCCAAAGCCCTGCCCATCCTGATTTTGGATGCTTCCAGGGAGGGGGGCATCCACAACTCCTCTGGGCAACCTGTTCCAGTGCCTCACCACCCTCAACAGAAAGCATTTCTTCCTTCTGTCCAATCTAAACCTACCCTCTTTCAGTTTAAAGCCATTGTCCTTTGTCCTGTTGCTATGGGTCTTGGTAAAAAGTCTCTCTTCATCAAAAAGATGGAAAGTTATTTAGTGAAGAAAATAGAGCTTTGTGTTCACATTCTTTGAAGTATTTGTTATGCACAGAATTTAAGGGCTGTCTCAAATATAGAAATAGCAATGGCTTAGAATTCTGTCGGGATTTTTCAAATCAAGCAGACTAGTACACCTGAACTCTGGTGATCTATATGTTGAAAAAGGGTAAAAATTATAGCAGACCTTAGGGCGTAACATCAAAATATCACTTAAAGCCCAAGTTGCTCTGAATTTATGGAACATTTAAATTTCAGTTCAGAGACATACGTATTCTTTTTATAATTCTACCTAAGGTTAAATAGTGACTTTTGCTTGGTTCCCAGCTCTTTCTTCTTTTTTTTCTCTCTTTTTTTTTTTTTTTTCTTTGAGAGGAATAGATCTATTTATATTCCTTGAGTGTGATTGTGCTCTTTCTGGGTAGCAGCTTACACCCTGAATTGTATCAGCTTCAAAGGTGCATGCATCAGTTCATGAGGCATACAGGACTGAAGGTGCTAATTTCAAGAATTACACCTATAACTAGAGCTGAGACGTTTATATAATGTATAGTGATCTGTATTATAGTTTTTATATAATTATGTGCTTCTAAATGTTTAGACACTGAAAACTTTTGAATCCCTGTGTTTTCAGCGTTGTTCATCTGAATAATGTGAATTGGGTGAATATGTATAGATTAGAGAGAAAGAACTGAATGTTTAATTATTGCTTTTATCATGTGGACAGTCCTTAAACAGCAGATGACATAAGTTGGTGGCCTCTTCAAATGGATAAGAAAAAGCGTATCTCGCCCAAGAAAGCGTTTAGTGTTTCTCTTTTTCAAAAGAGATGTAACTGTTTTGAGCTTTTTATCACATTTCAAATTATAGTTGAAGTCAGTGAAGAGGTTTGGAAGTCACAGAACATGTAGAACAGAATGACATGACAGTGAAATTTATCTCTATAAAAAGCAAAACTAAAAAAAAAAAAAAAAGCAGTTTTATAAACGTTTAGTGAATAGTTGAAGAAAGGTATTTGAAGTTATAGTTGTCACCTAGTGCAGCATTAAAAAAAAAAATTAAATGGCAGGATCACATATAGGTGATAACTTCCCGTGGAGGAAGGTTGTGGAGTCTCCTTCTCTGGAGATATTCAAGACCCGCCTGGACAAGGTCCTGTGCAGCCTGCTGTAGGCGACCCTGCTTCGGCAGGGGGTTGGACTAGATGACC
>Ga0065711_1037173_pt1 | contig 20108 bp, 8 predicted proteins | sample Hoacrofraction12_FD_59098 | JGI IMG/M metagenome (GOLD analysis project Ga0065711, IMG submission 59098) | Hoatzin crop microbial communities from Cojedes, Venezuela - Epithelial fraction 12 v2 (version 2) | ecosystem: Host-associated > Birds > Digestive system > Esophagus > Crop | place... | reverse complement strand
CAGAGGGAAGAAGTTCTTCCTCATGTTCAGACGGAACTTCCTATGCTTCAGTTTGTGCCCATTGCCCCTTGTCCTGTTGCTGGGCACCACTGAAAAGAGTCTGGCCCCGTCCTCTTGACACCCACCATTAAGGTATTTGTAGGCATTTATAAGGTCCCCCCTCAGCCTTCTCTACTTCAGGCTAAACAGTCCCAGCTCCCTCAGCCTTTCCTCATGGGACAGATGCTCCAGTCCCCTCATCATCCTTGTAGCCCTCCGCTGGAATCTCTCCAGTAGCTCCTCATCTTTCTTGAAGTGGGGAGCCCGGAACTGGACACAGGACTCCAGATGGGGCCTCACTAGGGCAGAGTAGAGGGAGATCCTCCTTCGACCTGCTGGCCATACTCTTCTTCATGCACCCCAGGATCTCAGTGGCCTTCTTGGCAACCAGGGCACACTGCTGGCTCATGGTTAACCTGTCATCCACCAGCACTCCCAGGTCCCTCTCCGCAGAGCTGCTCTCCAGCAGGTCTGCCCCAAGCCTGTACTGGTGCATGGGGTTGTTCCTCCCCAGGCGCAGGACCCTGCACTTGCCCTTGTTGAATTTCATGAGGTTCCTCTCTGCCCAACTCTCCAACCTGTCCAGGTCTCGCTGAATGGCAGCACAGTGTACCCACCACTCCCAGTTTTGTGTCATCAGTAAACTTGCTGAGGGTGAGATGTGAGGGTCCACATGTCGGACATATACCTGCAGTCATACTAGCTGACTTCCCTACACAGACTCTGGGCTGTCTTCAGATATTTGGCAGCTTAATGAAATTTGCAGAGTCTACAGCCTGAAAGCAATGTATCTGAGGGACCAGAACTCCAAGTGTCCTGCAAAATAATAGTGTGAATGTTAAATAAGCACATAGCTATCTATATGGGATCATTTTAAACTTGTTTCATTTAAACCCCAGGTGAGCTAATACCCCTACCACCACTGTCTTCTCTCTCTCGTTAGAATTTGGCTATTTTCACGTGCGTTTGAACTTTCCCCTGTAAACCTGTGCATCCAGCCTGCCTACAGATAACCTTGTAACCTAATCTAAGGCACTAGTGACACAGGGAGAATATTTGTTTCAGTGCTGGCCGCAGTGAGCTTTCTCTGCTGCTACACAGAGGACTTCTTTTGAGGTTGTCAATCAATCATCTCTGAAGCGTAAATATCACTTTTGTAACAAAGGGGTTATTATCTACATAATTCTCTGCTTTTCTTAACTGCTGTTTTTCTGAGTCCCTCTTGTTAAGTTATTACATCAAAGTTGATTGAAAGCCGTTAAATGGTAATCACTTGATTTTTAATGTTGCTGGAATCTCAAAGGATTGTGTAACTTGTAATTACAGCATTTTTCCTTACTTTGCTTTGAATCTTAGGAGACAAAGCTTTCACCAGTATTCCTGGTTAATCTGCCTTTAGAATAGCTTTGCTTCTTCAGCTCATCAATTTTTGTAATGCTAGCCAATAAAACATGAAACAGGGAAACTGCACAGCAGTTCCTCTGCTATGCAGAAAAAATTAAAATAAAATAAAAATATATATATTGCCAAGACTAACGAAAACCTTAGGGGATTTCTGCATCTTTGTCTACAAACACTTGTGTGAATGAAGTCTCTGTTGCCTGAATTTTTAGAAGAATTGGCATTCTTATACCATGAAGTTAGCAAGCACAATTATGAGAAGAAAAAAGAAAGGGAGAAAAAGAAAATGCCATAGTTACATTAGAAAGAAGAGATGACGGTTATGGATATTGCATTAAATTTTGGTTTAGGAGGTGTTTTATACTGCTTTTCTTGCACTCTACTGTGCTGCGAGGCCACTAAATTAATAACCCAGCATCCAGAGGAGAAGCAAGACAGAGACAACAGCGCCAAGTCACACTGAGAAGAGTGGATATGATGGGAGCCATGCTTATTCATGGTAGCAATACACAGTTCAGTCCAAATGCATTTACTTCAGAGTCATATCGCTGCATCTTTGAAACAGACAAAAAAAATTGTACTTCTTTAGGCAGCAAGATTTTTATTTCACGGCTGAATTGGAATGCCTAAACACAGACACTTAATGCTAGTTTAAATCATTCCCAGCCACTTGCTGAACTCCCCATGGGCGTGGACCTCTGGTAGGTCCTATGTTACTCTGTTCACTCCTTGTCACCTTCTTGGTTACAGCAGACATTTCAGGTGGCATGGCAACCAATGCCTAGGCAGTCGAGTCCTGTACATGGTACCATTTTATCTAGAACAGAGTCTATAGCTTTTTACGAGTCACTTCAATCAAGATATTATGTGCTTTCATGAAAAATTATCACATCTTGGAGCAGAGATATGAGTTGAGATTTTTGGGATGTGTGTAGGCCCTAGATAGAGGAGCTACTCTGTCGGTGCTCTTAGAGTTTGCAAGAAGGTTAATGAGTTTTGTGGTCATTCTTAATATTGGGAAATGATATCCTTATCTTTGCAGATGTAATAGGTGCTAAACAGAAAACTCTATTGGAGAACTGGAGCTGAGGGTACACACAGAGTTCCTATTTAAAACAGAGGCTGTATTTTTATGGTTTTGATGCTTCTTAGCATAAGGATGCTGAAATATGAAGTAATTATGTTAGTACCTGAAATAATAATTTGCTTGTAGCACAGAAATATTGGTTTAAAGCCTTTAATTATTTTCTAAAGGCATGAAAGCCCACAGTTATTGACAGCAGTTGTGGGCTAAAATTGATGCATTTAAGACATATCTGAGAAAACTCATGAAACTTATGTAGTTCCTACACGGACACTCACAATTTTTAACCCAACAGAAAAATTAAATTCTTACCCATATTTATGACTCTGTCAGCTCAATCTTTCACAGTTATGGTTTTCTTACATTTGTTTCCCACTTCATCAAGGTGCTGTTGGAGGGTTCTGGAAAGGTGACTGACTATTGCAGTTCTCAGACGATGTTTTCACACAGCAAGACTTCAAATGTGTGCATCCTATATTATACAGGTATTTAACAGGAAACATAGGCATCTCTTGGAGTGGGAGTCAGAACTCCATCTACCTGCCCACCAGATAATGCCTTTTATGAAGGGGTGCGGAGGTAGCACTCACTTTCTGGCCTAGTGAAGCCTGGATTTTTCCTTAAGTCACTTACTCTTTACAAGGTTTAGATAGAGCTTACTTCTGAAAAAGAGTTTTTAACTCTTACCTTTGGAATATTGCATTTTATAACAGAAAAAATTTTATGCTTTGAATTTCTTCGAAAGAATGTCAGTATTATAGAATATATATATATAAAAATATGTTTCCACACCTTAAGCTACACTAGTAAAAAGAAAATCAATTTGTTTTGAAATTATATCTTTATAGTTTTTTTGGGGGGAAGAGCTGTTCCTTATCCTCTGGTAGATACTTTCAGTAGATATTCGATGAAAATGCGTAATCAATGTCACCTTGACAGTTACCCTGACAGTAACGCATCCAGGGAGGTCTATCCAGACATGATTTATCAGTCCAGAGCTATTTTAATGTGCTAGCGAATGATGCATCTTTGAAGCAGGTCCAGTCTCGAAAGTCAGTTGTTTGTATACACTATAAGGGAGGGAGAGGAATGAAATAAATCAACATAAAAATGGAAGAAAAGATAAATATCATTCCCATTTTTTCAGTGAATCCTTCGTAATAATTTGGGTATTATGACCTCCCATGTTGTTATTTTCCTCAGCTGTGAATCTGTTTTCCCGGATGATATTTTACCTGACTCACTTCTACCAAGGAAGACAGACAGAAAAATGCTTCATGCCTCTCAGTCAGATGAACCAAGCTAACTGAATGTAGATAATGACAACAGTTGTGTAATCAGTGCAATGCAGAAGAGCAAAAAATTTGTATGGTGTTTCTGCATCTGCAGAAGGATTTTCTGGTGTGCTACAGGCAGTACCGCTGCTGGAAGAAGAGAAAACTTATCACTGGTGTTAAGCTGTGTTTTCGGTATCTTGCAGGCACATGAAAGGTGAGCTGTGAAACTTGAATTGCCTTCCTAATTATATTGGATGGAGAATACAAGTGCAGACCTGTTGTAATGAGGACGTCACAGAGTTAGTGACTTTTTTCAGAAACTTTGTCGTAAAATACATTCCTCTCCTTGGCAAAGGTTGTCTCTATATTCCTGGCTCTGAAGCGGAATATGAAGTTTTTGCCCATGAAGTATTGCTGAATCACATTTTTGTGTTTCTGAACTGTTTTGTTCTCTGCCCCAAACAGTTCTCCTTGAAAAAAAGAAGCTCTGATTGTGGGACGCTATATTCTCTCGTGCTTCATACATATATGCTCTTAATACTATTTAATTTTTCTTATCCAGTACTTCAGTGAAACTTCTGGTGTGACTAAGGACAACTTGCACGAGTGAGAGCTCTGAGGATCAAAAGCTTTTAAATATGCTGCTCTTGTGAAGTCGCTGATGGCAGTCAGTGAGTAGCACAAAAAAAAATGACACAAAGGACTGCTTATGAGAAAGCCTCATTTGAAGGCAGGTGCCGTTGTAGTTATCCAGCAGAAGACTCGGTTCACAAGTTGTCTGTAGACTACAGAAGAAAGAAGGTTTAATACAAAAGGATTGTCTCATTGACCCAGCTTGATCTGTGTTTCAAAGGCAAAGCTGGAAGTGTACTACAATGAGCTTCACATATTGATCAGTACAAGGAAAGAGTGACATAGCTCAGCCCATGCCATTGTCCTTTTTTTTTACCTTTTATCTCCTTCCCCTACTTATTTTCAAGGTAAAAGAGGACTTGCAATTAGTTCATCTTAAAGAGATTAGACTTCCTACTCAAAATCTGGAAAAGATGCTGAGAAATCACAGGTGTCCTGGAGGGGTTTGTTTTTGCTGTATGCATTTTTGACTTCACGTAACAAATAAACATTTCAAAATGAAGTGGAGGCAAGAAACAAAAGTGGAAATATTTTTTTCTTTCCTTTTCTCTCTCTCTCATACACAAATGTATGCATGCACACACACAGACACACATTGATTTTGCAAACTGAAATGAATATGGACATCACTGCGGATAATCTCTCAGCTCCACATTTTCCATTTTTGTGGGCATAATTAAATCAATTTTAAAAGACTAACAACACACTGTGTTCCCAAGAGTTAAAACTAATTTTCTGATATGAATGAAGGAGTTCTACACAGAAAATAGTGTGGAGTATTGAAAAATTTTAATGACCTAGATTTGGGTGGTTGTATTACTCACAAGTGGCAATATATAAATTATATAGGTCAGCCTCAGAAAAAACAGATGTCTTAGCTACCAAAAGTCCCATTTACAGAAATCAGAAAGAGGTATTATAGCTTATAATTGGTTTGTAAAAAATCTCTGATGGAGCTGTTGCCTTGTGATTAAAATGGCTGAATGTTGACTCAACTAACCTATAAATGTTCATCCACCCAGTGGAATTTGCATCACCCATGTTGGGTCCCCGAGACAATGCAGAGGAACAATCAATTAAGCAGGGGTTGCACCAAAGCCAGCATACTGACTGTTTACTATCAAAGACAGGTACTGGAAAACTCAGATAGTTAGCACAATTATATTAGCTATACCTGGGGGAAAAAAAGAGAAAGATGTTTTAAACTTTGTTTGCATTTAACAATCTGTCCTGGGCCTCTCAAAGTTGCTTCTCACTGCGGAGGATGCTCAGGACTTTGTCCTCCCTGTAAGTTTAACAGAATATCTTTGAAGAACCAAGGGTAGTTCAGGCATTTATAACTGCAGAGCAGGGGAAGAAAGAGATGCCATCACAATTTTATGTTTCCAAAGTCTAGTATGAAGTCACCATCCTAATCGATTTTTGGAATAGGTTCAGGTTTTCTTAGATAAGGACAGAAATTGAATTCAAATCTCATAAGTTGGAAGGAGTGCTCCTGGTAGAGCTGCTAGATCCTTACAATGCTGGGAAGGGAGGTAGACAGAAAACTATTCAGCATGGTCAAGACTAAATTCCAGCCTTCCAGTACCTGAAAGGGGCCTACAGGAAGGATGGAGAGGGACTTTTCACAAGGATGTGTAGTGATAGTACAAGGGGGAACAGCTCTAAACTAAAAGAGGGCAGATTTACATTAGATACTAGGAAGAAATTCTTCACCATGAGGGTGATGAAACACTGGCACAGGTTGCCCAGAGAAGCTGTGGCTGCCCCCTCCCTGGCAGTGTTCAAGGCGAGGTTGGATGGAACTCTGAGCAACCTGGTCTAGTGGAAGATGTCCCTACACATGTCAGGGGAGTTGGAACTAGATGATCTGTAAGGTCTCTTCCAACCTTTACCATTCTAAGATTCCATGATTCTATGAAATTGTGCTGGGCATGCTCATAACCAGGACTTTGGGTGCCAAAGGAACTTCATGTGTGAAAACATGGATGGTTCAAAAGCCTAAGGACTATTTGTACCTCCCTGTCTAGGTAGCAACTAAAAGAAAGGCTTACTTTTTCATTTAGGAGCTTTGGACCTCCCTTTTTGTCCTGTGCCATATAGCCATATAGCCATATAGGTCTGCAGGTCCACCAGCCATTGGATATGAAAGCTGTTACATTTCCATTAGTAATAATTTTATTTGGCTTATTGCTTGCAAGAAAAACAAAGCTGTGCATTTCAGTCATTATAAAAGGCCATTATTAATTTATTCCTGCTGTGCTAGAACTTGATAGTTTGTTTGTGTGCTTAAAATGCCTTTGTATCTTGTTCTTTGTTATCTTCTAGGCATGTAATTTAATTAACGCATGTACACTTCTTTGAAGATATAAAGCGATATATGAATACTTAAAGCGCCAAATTAAGGCTTTCATGGGTGAAACCGTGGGGCAGCAGGCAGAAAGTACAACTTACAAGCAGCAGTGCTTGAAGGTAATTACTCCTGCTAAGGGCAGGAGCAAATGTAATGCCCCAGAATTGCTGTGGGGTGTGAAAAACCAGTGTCAACCATTGAAAAAGCACCTGGCTTTTGCTGCCATCCAGTGATAAAGAATCAGGCGATTGCTGCTTTTTGGTTCTCTAGCTCCCCTCTAAATATGATGGATTATTTTCCAGTGCGGCTTCACCATGCAACCCTGGGAATGAGGAAGGAAGGTACCACAGGGGAACATAAGACCTAGCAGTTTAGGCCCATATTCTGCCAGCTGTTAAAAGAGGAAGAAAATGGATTCATTACATTCCTGTGAATAAAGTTAAACAGATTCATGTCTGTCAGTTATGGATAGTACTGAGTAATGGATAGGCTACATTACATTATCTTGCTTAGTCAGGGGTACATCTTGTCAGAGTTATTTTAAAATGGAAGGTCATACATAGCAAAACTACTTTAGGACTTCAACTGCATCAGTAGCATTAGTCCCACAATACCACAGTAAAATAACACAGTCTTTTACATATGGGTGTGCAAAGAGCTCAGATGAGAGGAATGAACTGTCTGTTCAAAGAAATTTGTGGGCTTGGGACCCAGTAGCTTTCAGATAGTTTACAGTGGTTAGGAGTCAATTTTAGGCAGCAAGGACGGAGACAGTTGCCTAAGCAGAGACATCTTGTGCCATTTGAAATGCTATATCTGAGCCTGGGCTAGCAGATATGGTGCAAGCCCTATGGGGGTCACATGCCCTTCCAGAGCAGCAGCTGAAGCTGAGGAGAGCATTGATCTGCCAGTCCCGCCTGCCAGCCCTTTGTGGATGTTAGTAGATGGTAGGATGTTTCAGATGGCATTGGCTGCTTATGTTTATGCATGCGAATCCCATCCATGCAGTGAAGTACCACCGTTTGGCATCAGAAAGAGCGATAGTGTCATGGCTTCTATTCAATTTCCGTGCCATTAATCTCTCTTCTTCTGCAACCTTTGCATGCAGCACACATCAACCCAGTACCACAACTGTTAGTTACAGACTACGTTAAAAAGGTTAGATTTTAACTAAAAGGAAACTAAATTGCTCCAAATAATTTTTCAGGTGGAATTCTCTACCAATGACGAAGTTCATCCCTAGACTTTGTCAAGCGCTTTGCAGTTGTCATGACTTCTTATGGCACCCCACCCCAAAGACCAGTCAATCAACACTGATACCACGTTGTAGGTTAATATAGGGGAAGCACTTATTTTATCTCAGATGGAAATTGTTATTTGTGCATTTTATTATGATCTTAAAATTTGTTACCTGGTGTGGGAACATTTTCATTTTTTTAGTATGTGCTTTATATTGCTTTGGGTGGAGGTGGGGAGGAATCAGTAAATCAGTATGTTTATCACTCTGATTGACATGCTCACTTTTGATGGCTTTTATCTTGCACATGTTTATTATATTATTCACAACAGGATCCCTGTTATGAAGTGGATGAATGATACTGTTCATTCAAAACAGAAGCACATTAAGTGACAGTCACAGAGACAGCCTTTTATATGTCAAGGAAATCAGTACAAAGTCGGGTGTCGCTTGACACAATTACATCAGTCAGTTTGCAAAGGATAGCTATCCTTTAGTGCCAATGATACCATCTTAATTTCTGCTTTATAGCTTGCTGCTGCCATGCTGTCCTACCCTAGTTTTGTTGCTGTTATTTTTACAGCAGCCACCAGACACCATGAAGCAAAACTCATTACCAGCTTTCTCAGGTTGCGGTCTTACATCTCTCTCTGCTTTGTTTTCTGATAAACAGTGAACAGGCAGAAGGGTTCATCTTTTATACAAATATGTAAAACCCTATTGCCACTAGTCTTGCAGTTTTGACTTTCATTTTAATTGCCCTGGGAAAATAATTTACAGATTTTTGTGGGTTTTTTTCCTCTAAAGATGTGTAAATTTTAAAATTCAATCATTATAATAATGAACACGTGTTGGAGAAACATACTGAAAGCAGCATATACCTGTCAGGGAAATTTTTTTTTCAGTATATCCAAGTAAAATCTATCCTAATCACTATATGCATTTTTCAAAGGCAACAGAACAACAAGACATTTCTAGAATTGCAGTTAATGATGACAGCTGAAAGATATAATAGTGTGTGAAAAAACCTATATGTAGAGTCACATTTTTCTTTTTATTGCTAGTTCAGTGTACCTTGTATACTCTCTTGAAAAGCCTGTGTAGTCTCAGTTTCTGTGGAGACTTGAATGAAATTAAGGAGGTGCTGTCATGTTGTTATTAGCAAAAAGTTTAGATTTTTCAAAAAGAAAGTCCCCTCATGCCAACATATCAGCTTTTACAAAACTCTGCTTTGCTATGCTGTACATGACTGAAATTTGACTCCAGCAGTTCATAGATTTTAGTTTCTTTTTTGCTTCAGTAGAAATAAAGAGAGCAAATTCATGTACGTGAGCTAAAAGTAATCCATCTATATTGCTTACTGCCTGAATAGGTTGACTAATGATAACTGATGATTATCTGCTTGGAAAATAATGGGCAAATTTCCCTTGCTGTAACTTCACTGACTTCAGGCTGCACTGTGTTTTAATTATAGCGTGTTCAAACCAGACTCCACAAAGAACTAGTAGATGTGCTAAAGGGAAAAATTCTCCTTTGGTCGGGTGTCAGACTATTACTATTATTTATTTAAGTGCTTCTAACGTGACAGTCTTGACCTACTTGGTCTTTTCTTCTGCTAATGGCTGTGAATTTGAAACAATTCACTTGGCATTTTAGACTGTCATTAAAAAAAATGCCTAAGAATGCCAGAGTGGAGACATTTCTTGCCCATTTATGTCACTACAAGCTGCTTAAAAGAGTTGCTTAGCTGCACTGTTCACAGTGAAGAGGACATAAAACCCTCTTGTGAAAAATTATTGTACTAGGAGTACAAAACTAAGGTAAATTCATTTCAGCTACTCCATGTTTAGTCGGTTTTGAAGACATCAGACAAAATCTTTAACCTTAACATCAGCAGAAAGCTTCTTGTTCAATGGGGTTTTACTTGAACTCATACTGCCCCCCATCACATTTCTTTGAAAAATCATGAATTGTCAGTTCCTGCAGTGAGAAACTCAGCCAATGAAATATGAACATTGAACAGTGCTAGGCTGTCTGGGTGCCTCGTTGTTAAAGCGTGTTTGGGAAGCTGTATGGTGTAGTGGAGAAAGGAGCTGCAGGTCCTGACTCTGACATGAATTTAATTTTGGAGCTTTTGTAAGTAATTTCTCCTGTCTCTTTTTTCCTTATTTTTTTTAAAATGAATTTACATTTTTAAATTTTCACTTTTCAATGAAATTGATGTTATTTTGGGGTTTAGTCAGGCATTTGTCAAGTGCCTTATTGGTGGAAGACACAATATAAATGCTATCCAAAGCATATGCAGATCTGCAGAAGTAAACATTTAACAAGTGGTTAGTCTTCAAGTATATTGATGTAAGACAGGGACAGGAGCATAGGCATTAAAACCTGCTCAGCAGTGCAAGGAGCCATATGGGAAGCACCTGTACACAGAGAAAGCAAGGACAGACCCCTTATGCAACTACTCGCAATTCCCCTTTCGCTCTCAGCATCTCATCAGACCTCCCCACCTTCCACTTCTGATCCTCTCTGTGCACCAGGGTCTTACTAATCAGTACAAATGCAGTCCTTCCCTGTCTGCAGGCTTGCAGCTGACATTGTGTCCTCCACAACTCCCTGCCTCCTTTCCCATCCTGGTTGCAAAGGCAGTCTGAAAAATACTTATGCTCTTGGCAAAAGAGCGAGTAGAACAGGGAGAGAGGTGCTACACTGCTGGAAAATGGACCAAGAGGCCTCTCCTCAGTGACAGCCCTTCCTCTCTAGTCCCTTCAGCAGCAGTGACAACTTACCCTCCCTCCCTACAGCTGCAGCTCCCAATTTCTGGCTCTCCAGCTCTGCAACACCCACCTCAATTTCTGTTGCAGCCCATGAGTGGCTGGAGGAGGACGAGTCCAGCTTGATGCTCAAACAGTTGTTCCCTATTTGGTCCCTGAGTCTGTGAGCTACTGCATAGACTATGGTAGTTCACTTCTTCACATATTGACATGTCCAGCAGGGATATAGAATCTAGCACAAGGTGCAGAGGGCTAGGCATTATTCCTTTTAATAATGCAGAATTAAATTTATTCAAGCTGTCCTCTCTGCAAGTAAACTGAACAATTAAAGGGCAATCAGTTATTTTTCATGCTCTGAAAGTATGAATTTTTCATTACATTCCAGTTCACATTTTTTTCCCCAGCTTCATTAACTGTCTAGTGTGAATTTTATTGTCTACACATTCATACGCTTTAACTAGCTGGTATGTTTGGGAGACTATCTTGCAAACTCTGTCTTCTCTTCCTCTCTGCACAAATCTTGTTATTCTATGAAAAGGAAAATAGAAAGAAAGAGAAGAATAAATAATAATTAAAAAGCATGTTTCTTTTCAGGAAGCAGCACTCAGCATTCCGCTGCAAACCATGCTGTGTAGGATCTTGTAAACCTTGATTGGAAACATATTATCATATTAAAAATGTGTATATCTCTTCTCCCCCCACCCTTCCCTCCGCTCTTAGAATTAAACAAAATGTGGGTTTTAAGGGGATTTTGCTCTGACAAACAGTTGTGTTCTGTGCTAAGGTTACACTTTCTGTAGAGCCTCAGAGAAGCAAGTTTTTCAGACCTTATTAAAGACCAAGTTGGAGCAAACAGACTAGCAGTGTTATGGCAATTTCAGGTGAAAAAGACAGGACTTTTCAGAGACTCCTCCGAGGATGTGTAATGAAAACTCACTGGGAGAGATCCCCATCGTGAATGCCCAGCTGTCTAACTCCGATCTATTGCAGCAGTTCAGAGATGAAAAAGAGAGTGACCTGACCCAATTAAACGTTGACAGTGCCCTGCTACCAACAATACTCACGCCCGAAGTGCTGCCCCCATTCACAAGCATGTGTGCACGCCGTTAATGTCTTGGGCTGTGTTTACAAAGCCATTGAAGTCAGCGTGATGTTGGACAGTGGCGGGAACAGTCTATTCCAACCTAATGCACAAAAAGGCTCTCACACAGGAGGAGAAAGATTACATTTAGTTGCAGTGTAGCTGTGAAAGTGGACTATTAACTTCTAATACAGTCCTTTTTTTTCCTTCAGGAAAGATATAGAGACATGGTATTAAACCTGTGACTGCCAGAGAAAGCGAGAGCAAGCAGGGACAGATTGGTGAGGTCTCAGGTCGGGGTGTTGTGTCACGAGTGTCAGCCTTCCCTCTGGAGCCAGTGACTGCTTCCCTCTGGTCTTCTCCACCTTTTAATGCTAATGTTATGGGGAATGGTCTCACTCAGAGACATGCATACACCCTTGAAAGCCTAACCCAGTGTGCTAGAAAGTGGGCAGGGAGAAAAAAGGTTTCCAAAATAAATCCAGGTAACAGTGCTAAGATTTTGGCATAAAATGTCTTCCTTTTGGGTGTTTAGTATGATGGCACCAGGCTACTTAGGCAGCGTCGACGCTACAAGGATTTGGACTGTACAAATTTAACATACTTGGTCTGGGGCTGCTTGAACCTTGATCTGGGTCTACTTGCCCTCCTAATATGTGCTTGTCACTGATAGTATTTTAATGTTTGTGGCTTTGTATTTTATTGAGGTAACAACTTCTGAAGTTTGACAAAAACCCAAAGAATTGACAGGGTTTGCTCCTCAAGTGGTCCCTTTTCCATTTCTTACCTGTTTCATAGTACTGATTCAAGTCTTTCATGAGGGAGATGGAGGAAGTATTTAATGACCAAAGCAAAGCCATCCTAAAACCAGCAGATTTGTTTCAGATAACCTAATTCCAGCAAGTGCAAACTTCATCAGACTTTCAGCACCTGCCTCTGGTGGCACTTCAGAACAGCAGCCTTCAACCACATGCCAAACTCTGAAGTCTGCTCAGCTCAGTTAGGACACGCATTTTGAACACAAAGTTTCCTAGCATCTGAAACAGTCTGAATCAAATTGTTCTAAATGCTACTTAAAGGAGTAGAAAATTTTGAAGATAAGAAAAAAATTGTGATTCATTATCCTGTCATAACAATGTTTTATTAAGTCTCCGATCCAAATCCTCCTCCTAATCTAAGGTCCATCAGGTAAGAGATGGCAGAAGGTGACAGTCAAATAGCAAATCTGGTGGCTTTTCAGATATTTACACTGGCATTAGCTTTTCTTTCTTGCTTAAATATCACTTGCTGTTTTATATGGGATCTCTGCAATTTAAAAGGTGTCTCATTTGCCAGGATTTAATCACATTATATGAGGATTGTGGTTACAATGGAGAGAAATTGTACATTTTGGAGTAATTCAATGAAGCTTTGGAGATCTGTTCTAGATCTATAACAAAAGTTTCACTTGTTACCTTTAATATTTATATTACCCTCTAGAGACACCAGCTGAGATGAGGATCTGCAGGAACAGCTCATCTACTTATCTGTTGAAAAAGACAAGTTTTAAACATTTTTGATGAAAATGAAGTGCTGCTTTTGCCATTTTATAGCAAAATGTTAAGTCCATGGAAGTTAGAGGTAGAACTAATCCAGATCTTCTGAGTCGTGCTTTGCAGAAATATTATTCCTATTCAGATGTATAAATAAACCCATTCCTCTCGATGTGTAGATTTCATGAGAACCATAAACAAGCTGGTATTTCAAAGACCAAGTCCACATTTCAGAGTGAATGTGTGATAAAGAGGGGGAGACAATGAGGAAAAAAAAAACGTGTCATGTTAGCTGGAAGACTTTACCTCTGACGTTTGTGGAACATGCTTCTGATTCAAACACTATCGTGAATGAATGAAAGTTTATGATTTAGGCAAATGGTGGGAAGCCTATTTGGATCACAGTGTATGATGAAATGAGTAGTTTCTTATGTGCTCTCAGCATGGGGCAAGGAGAGTTTTCTGAGAGTTTCATTCCAGTCAAAGACACTCAGCCAAGGTCCCTCCTGCTGCAGGGCTGAGCACTCACTATCCCCTGGGATTGATCTGTGCAGCCATCACAGGGCAATATAGATATTTTTGTTGTTGTTTTCAGTTGGGTTGCTCAGATGTAACCAAGGGCAAAATTTGGACTGCAGTATATTTATTACTGGAAATGATGCATGTTGTGGAAAGAAGATAATGTTTTTTTCCGAGCTTATGTTAAATCTGCGGGCTGGCAGGTGGAAAAAACCCATCTTTGTGTGCAAAATTAGTGAGTTTCCCTTGGATGTCTCTGGGGGAAAATAAACATGGAGCCCCCCTGGATCCTGAAGCTGTTTTACAAAGTCAGTTTTAGAGCAGAAAGACATTTTAACCCCAAACAGATATAAAAGACCATGCCAAATTACACATACACTATCTGAATAGCGAAGTTGTACTCTAATTGTTGGATATAAGCTTGACTGCCTTTGAATTAACAGTTAAAGCTGTATTCATTAATCTGTACAGGGAAGAGCAGGCAGACTATCACAACATACCTCAGTTCAGTAGTCATGCAGAGCAGGTGAGAGAATGCTAACCATTTACAAAGTGAAGCAGCTGATCTCCATCAGCCCCATCACTTAATGATGAAAAAGGCAACCAAATGCAATACCCAGAGAAAGATTTATGATCTATCTGAAAGTCCAGAGTCCCATCAGGCAATGTACAACCTACAATTACCCAGAATGATTAGACTTAATGCTTTTAAATGCTTTACTAACTCAAGAACTTCTAAGGACACAATTCATAAACGTATTGTGGTCCATTTGCTGTACACACAGCTTCTGGGGAAGAAAAAAATTCCTTTGGGAAATAAGCATGAAATTCACTGCTTTTGAAGAAAGCAATGGGAATGAGAAAGCCAATTTAGAAAGAAAAGGGACTGACCCCAAACTAGAAATGATGTAAGGTGAGATGCAAATTTTCTCTATACAGGAGATGATTAAGGGAAGAACTTGGGTTCATAAAACTGGGTGGAACCCAATGTAAATGCCTACTGAAATTTTCGCTTCCTCTTCATTTTTTTTTTAAAATCTTTTTAAGAGACAGGTTAAGGGTTCATGGATTTGCTACAGAGAGATCTGGATATATAACTTCTAGATGGCTTTGTTGCTGAATGGAAACTACTGTTAAGAACTGTGACATAAAAGCTCCGGCAAGTCTTGCTAAGATATCTTCAGATGTTACTGTCTTCTGTTGTCTGTCCTACCTCTCTGCCAGAGCATACCACCACCCTCATGGAAGCTGGTATAAATGAATTGCCAGCGCTTCACCTGCTTTGCTTTCTATTCTGGCATTTTAGTTAAATCCACCCTCATCAGCAGTGTGAGCTAAAACCAGCCAGGCTAATATCTTTGAGCTGTGCCTTCTTTTTTGGGAGACTTTATTACTGAGGTGATATCTGCCAGCAGAGAGGTAGGGGTTGGACCTGTTTGAGTCAACAACATTTTAAACACAGCAAGACTTATAAGAGCTAGCATATAAAAATCCTGGGCTTTTTTTTGATTTTGTTTTTGCCTCAGTCTTGCCTACTGATAATATTATGGAATGGGACACAGCAGAGGCAGCAATTCCATAGATAATCATTGTGAGAAGAAGCATTCATCTGAAAGAAATTAAATTGTTTCTGCAAGTGTATCTCAACTGGAAGTGTAGTCACAATAGGAAACAGCTTGGAAATTGCTGAGCATAACAGTCTTGTAAACATTACTTTTGAGAGGTCTGTGCTGATGCGAGTTGCTTGTCTAAATCACCTGGGACAGGTCTTCAAGTGACCATTTCATTGTGCTACCACTGGTCCTCTGAGCTGAAACAACACCTTTCAAGAGTGATACACACAATGAACCCTAATAAAACATGTAGTTGTTTTCAGGTTTCCCACCTGGATATTCCTAGTTACCTAATCAGGGTCTCTGAGCAGTACTAGCTGCACCATGCCTCTCATATTTTGTGTGAAGCTCACCTGGGAAGAAATCAGAATATTGGTGGAAATTACTTGTGCTAGAAGACAGCTCTTGGCAAAGAGATGAGGAATGAGAGATCTCACGCAGGGCAAAGTCAGTGGGATCAGCCATGTGGAATTGCCATTTCTTTAGTACAAATTAAATATTTTCTGTCTTCATTTTCCTTTACAAGAGAGACTGTGTAAAATTTGTTTTCACTGATAGAACTTGGTTTATGGTTTCTCGCTGTAGCTGGATCTGGATAGCCTGGAGACAGACATTATATGAAAGAAAAGAGGTTTTCCAATCTATCTGAATAAGGCACTGGTGAAACTTTCATGAGAAACCCTGTGCTCCTTCATAAGAAATTTGGATATATCTCAGAAAGACTGCCTGCTTCTGTGTGTGGAAATGACACAAATAATATATACAACGCTATTTTCTCTTTTGAGATTAATAGCCAGTAGTCAACATGTAGCCTAGATCTGTTTTCACGCACAGAAAAAGACACCTTCTTGCATGAAGCATGAGGCATGAATAATCTTCTTTCTTTTTAAGATTTTTCTTAGCCGAGTGGCATAGAATTCCCTTCCCTACCTGTAAAAAAAGTATTGAGCTGTGAGACAGATTTGTTATTGATGCTGTGCTACAGTTAGTCTGGAATATCAAGCCTCCAGTATTAGATTTTGTATACATTGGATGCACCTTATCACAGACATGTTGCTATTTTCTCTACGACTTCCCACAACTATCTGCTAAAACCTGACTCACCTGCACTTGTCATGGAACACATTTCTGTGATGTGCAGAAGACTATGCTGCTTGAAGCATATTTACCTATGGTTCCTTACATACTGCTGCCAAAATTTAATTCTTATTCTGGTACTCAGCCAAGCTGTGTTGTATATGTTGAGACGCATGTGACAAAAGCAAGTTAATCTTTTAAATATCCCTTAGGTAGTTCATGATCTCAGCACTTAAGCAATATAACTTTACAGAATTAAAACTAGTAATTTAACTTGTAAACATTCATACTGAAGTCAAAATAAAGTGAAGGATGACCAAAATGTTGTCTACCTGTTAAATTTGTAAACGGTGTTTATATTTGTTTAAATTTCTTGTTTAATTTGTTTCTCCAGAGCCAACCAGGAACTTATAATATTTATTTGTGCATTTTCTGATTTTTTCTCAACCAGTGACAACCATTTTTACTTCAGGCCTGTAAGGTGCTGTTACATCCAAAGTGTGCTGAGTGAGCAATGTTCACACCATGAAGACAAGAGTGGTGAGCATGTCAGGATCTGGATAAAAATAGACAGACGCATTTGCTGGTCTTGTGAAATACACTTATTTCTGTGTATATGTGCCTTGGTCTCCATTACGCTTCTGCTCTAAGGGTACTCATATAGCTTATCTATGAATTGACAACGTGAAGAAACAAAGTGAAAGCAGCACATGTTATTCATTTTGAAAGTAAAAGAGATGAGTTTTTTTCTGAAGTCAAAGACTAGGTGCTCAGCTGTACATCATATATTATCTTCATTAATCTACTGTAACAGAAAAGAAGCAGAGTGGTGAAGCATACTTATTCAAACCTCAGATACACTTCTTTAGCATAACGAGTGAACGTAGCATTTAGTGCTCTTATTTGCATTCCTGTCTGCTAGTTGAAAAGTAGGAAAATGAGCTGGGCATGCTTACATGAAGACAGATGTGTAAGCAGCTGCATTGGGCATTGTGTGATGCAGAAAAATGGCAAGTGATACTAGTGGTATTAGTAAAGTCTTTACATGTATTCCCATGTAATTTTTAGAGATCTAGAAGCAACATGTTGGTATAGATTTTGATTTCCAAACTGAATGGCGAGTGGATGATGGATTCCATGCTGTGCTTGGACACAGTTCCCAGCTCCCTCCTACTCTGTGAGAAATGACTGCAATCATAAACCCACCACATAATGAAGACTTCAGTCAGAGCAGGAAACACTACCACACCAGGAATTTGCAGGACATCTGGTAAATCAACAACATTATAACAAACATCATGGCCAACAGTTTGAGCTGTAGCAACAGTATATTCATTTTCCAAATGTTCCAACTGAGAAAGCTACTCAGGCCATTCCCACTATACACCAGATGGTTGGTTGGTAAGCCAATATTTTCTCTATACACAGAAGCTTACTCTTCCATCATTAGGAAACATTTTGCATAGGGACCAGATACTTTATTAGAAATGGGATTTTTTCTGGCCTATGTTCTGCTGAAGAAATATATATACTGTACAGCATATATACCAAAATATAGGCAACTGCAAGATACTGGAAGAAATGTCTCATTCATTTATTCTGCTGCAGTCCATAGACATATGAGAATCCTCCGTGACAAACTGCCCCCCTTTCATTTTGAATGATGGTAAACATATTTTAAGTGAACTATAATGCATTAAATTATATTAAATATGACACAATATCAAATCCATATGAAAATGAATCACTCTGTAACACAGCAGTGTCAGAGAGCCACAAAACTACTCTAGTGATAAAGTAGCTCAGGCTAGTGCTTAGTGCTATAATAATTTAGGCTCCAAGTAATTAGCATAGCACAATTCCTAGTGCCTCAGTCAAGCAAAACTATCTGCAAAATCAGTGGAAGTTTTGCCTTATTGAATATGCACTTCAGATAAAACTTGAGAATAGAAAGCTGAATTGACCTTGTGTGTTGACTTTGCAAAGTGCTCTCCAAAATGTAATCGTGACTTTGCCTACAGAGAGAGAAAAATCCTCGTATTACTAAAACTTCCAGTCTTGCTATTAGTCTGATAATAAAGGTTTTGAAGTAAGTGTTTGTCTTTCTTCTGTTTATCTGTGCTATAGCTGTAGTTGTAAATCACTAGCTGGGTTCCTAGCTCCATTAATCCAAGGTTTGTCAAATGTTCTATAAAAGGCAGGAATTTCCTTAAAGGTGTTCCGGTCTGATATTTGTTTCTTCTACGAAACCAAAGAGAAAGAGAATATTTATATATGATGCAGGTGGTATGGCCAATAATCATGACTAGCTGGTATACTGTTTAAAACACTAGGTCATTTTTTCCTTGCAACTTCACCAAATTCTTACTGCTTGACCCCAGTATTACCATGACTAGTGTGTATGTCAGGCTGATGTTTTCAAGGAAAAATCAGCTGCAGTAGTAAAACTTCTGCAAAGGGCTAGTAAAATACGTTACCCTGTCATTTTTAAATTCTTCTAGAATTCATCAGGAGACTTTTAATACTATATTCGAGCAAATATTTCAAATTAAGGAGTGGGATTAGCCTAGATGTTGGGAACATGCCATTTGCTTAGTTCTGCATCCACAGGAAAACTCAGGAGAGACTTCGTAAAGAATGAAAGCTACGTTCTCTGAAGTGTCCACGCATTGTGAGCATTATTGATCAAGATACACAGAGGGTGGGTTCAATTTTTCCTGAAACTGCTCTTGCACCCTCAGCAAGTTTGCCGACAACACCAAGCTGTGTGGTGTGGTTGACACGCTGGAGGGAAGGGATGCCATTCAGAGGGACCTTGACAGGCTGGAGAGGTGCGCCTGCGTGAACCACATGAAGTTCAATAAGGCCAAGTGCAAGGTCCTGCACGTGGGTCGGGGCAATCTGAAACACAAGTACAGGCTGGGCAGAGGGTGGCTCGAGAGCAGCCCTGAGGAGAAGGACTTGGGGGTACTGGTGGATGAGAAGCTCAACATGAGCCGGCAATGTGTGCTTGCAGCCCAGAAAGCCAACCGTGTCCTGGGCTGCATCAAGAGAAGTGTGGCCAGCAGGTCCAGGGAGGTGATTCTGCCCCTCTGCTCCACTCTGATGGGACCCCACCTGGAGTCCTGAGTCCAGCTCTGGAGCCCCCAACATAAGAACTACATGGATGTGGTGGAGCGGGTTGAGAGGAGGGCCACGAAGATGATCAGAGGGCTGGAACACCTATTCTATGAGGACAGGCTGAGTGAGTTGGGGCTGTTCAGCCTGGAGAAGAGAAGGCTGCGGGGTGACCTTCTAGTAGCCTTCCAGTACCTGAAGGGGGCCTACAGGAAGGATGGAGAGGGACTTTTCACAAGGGTGTGTAGTGACAGGACAAAGGCTGTAAACCAAAAGAGGGCAGATTTAGATTAGATATTAGGAAGAAATTCTTCACCATGAGGGTGGTGAGGCACTGGCACAGGTTGCCCAGAGAAGCTGTGGCTGCCCAG
>Ga0065711_1037172_pt1 | contig 20108 bp, 8 predicted proteins | sample Hoacrofraction12_FD_59098 | JGI IMG/M metagenome (GOLD analysis project Ga0065711, IMG submission 59098) | Hoatzin crop microbial communities from Cojedes, Venezuela - Epithelial fraction 12 v2 (version 2) | ecosystem: Host-associated > Birds > Digestive system > Esophagus > Crop | place... | reverse complement strand
GGGGGGGGGGGGGATGGGACAGGGGGAACAGACAAAAGAAGAAGCAAGAGGATGGATTGGATGAAATTTTGGGGAGGCTTCTTTTTCGTCCTAGAGTGTACAACGAGGCTCCCCAGAAAGACCTGCTCCTATCTCCCCCTTACTCTCTGTGTGAAAACTGCCAGCTTGCAGCTCTGTCGTCAGTGCAGCCTTCAGAGCAGCGACAGGGGTTTGAACCTCTTTGGTAAAGGCAAGAATTTAACTCACATCTCCCCACAGATGGTGAAGGGACCATCTTTTTAAACTATGCCTGAAGGGAAGGCACCAGTATTTTCTTCTCTGAATACACTTTGAAGAAAAACAACCGCAGCTATTATACCCTGTATGCTCAAAAATGGCCTGTGGACCCTCAGGCTAGAAAGGCAGAGCCCTGTTCCATTGACAGACCCCAACATGCTTAGCCTTGAGGCACTGCAGTGCAACGAACACCCAACACCTGCGAAATTGGGCAGACCCACTCCTGCTTCACCCATTTCCCCACCACTTGTTTCCCATCTCCTCCTCCATACCCAAATAACTGTTCGTGTAGCCACACAATGAACTGGATTTAGGAATTCATCCCTCAACTGATTTAGTAAAAGAAGGAAAGGGAAGAAAATTTTTCAGACAGATCTGTTCCCTGATGTGGTTCATATAAATCACTGTAATGAACACAAAGGGGAGAACAGTGCTGGGGCAAGAAAGCGTAAATGGGAATGACAGGAAGGGTGGGACAGCTTCCCGAACAATTATAATTGTAAGTTCAAGATCCTCAACAAAACTTCAGGTTCTGAGGAACTTGAATATCGAAACCTTGAGCATTTGCACAGTTAAATGATAATGAATGACAATTTTAAGGATCTCTATTTAAAATCTAGGTGATAAACTCCTACCTAAGCTCATTTAATTTTTTAAACCCTTTAGTGAACTAGAGCATAAGTTTCTCTCAGAAATATTATTTTACATATTAAAAGCTTTTTATTTTCATGTGCTGTAAAGAGGGGGAAATAACAGGACTCAGCCATAAGAAAACAGGACTGAAAACCCCCCATATTTTAAAATTACTTACCACATAAAAATAAGAATAGAAAACTACATTTGGTTCAGTTCAATGAATAGGTAGATATTACATTAAAGAATATGTGAAAAGGTATACAGAAACTGGTTTGTACCTCTTGTCTTTAGGAATACAAAGCTATACAACATGTATACTGCTTAAGATGAAGGATTTTTACATTTCTCTGTCTTCATCTTTATTCCAGCTTTATCAATGATCTGGATGAAGGGATTGAGTGCTCCCTCAGTCAGTTTGCAGATGACACCAAGTTGGGCGGGAGTGTTGATCTGCTTGAGGGCAGAAAGGCTCTGCAGAGGGATCTGGACAGGCTGGATCGATGGACTGAGGCCAACTGTATGAGTTTCAACAAGGCCAAGTGCCAGGTCCTGCACTTCAGTCACAACAACCCCATGCAACGCTACAGGCTTGGGGAGGAGTGGCTGGAAAGCTGCCCAGTGGAAAAGGACGTTGGGGTGTTGGCCGACAGCCGGCTGAACATGAGCCAGCAGTGTGTCCAGGTGGCCAAGAAGGCCACTGGCATCCTGGCTTCTATCAGCAATAGTGTTGCCAGCAGGAGTAGGGAGGTGACCGTGCCCCTGTATTCGGCACTGGTGAGGGCACACCTGGAGTACTGTGTTCAGTTTTGGGCCCCTCACTACAAGAAGGACATTGAGGTGCTGGAGCGTGTCCAGAGAAGGGTAACCAGGCTGGTGAGGGATCTGGAGAACAAGTCTTACGAGGAGTGGATGAGAGAACTGGGGCTTTTTAGTCTGGAGAAGAGGAGGCTGAGGGGAGACCTTAATTGCTCTCTACAACTACCTGAAAGGAGGTTGTGATGAGGCAGGTGTTGGTCTCTTCTCCCAAGTAACCAGCAATAGGACAAGAGGCAATGGCCTCAAGTTGCATCAGAGGAGGTTTAGATTGGATATTAGGAAAACTTTCTTTACTGAAAGGGTTGTCAAGCATTGGAACAGGCTGCCCAGGGAGGTGCTGGAGTCACCATCCCTGGAGGTATTTAAAAGACATGTAGATGTGGCACGTTGGGACATGGTTTAGCAGGCATGGTGGTGTTGGTGTGACGGTTGGACTTGATGATCTTGGCGGTCTTTTCCAACCTTAATGATTCTATGTTTCTACCTGTGTGCTCAGTCACAAGAAAAGAACTGTAACAAAAAAGGCATATTCCTGAATGGCCATACTGCTAGTTAAAGCTCTTTTTAATAAATCAGCAGATCTGAAAATAATCAGAACATTTTATTGTTATTTATTGTTTCCTGAAAATCCAACAGATACTGATCACTCTTTAGTGAAAAACTCAACATTGCCATTACTGCAATGGAGTTCCGACTAACTTTCACAAATATATTCACCTTACCCTATTGTTGGTGTTCATTTTATTACCTTTTGGGTTTTTTCACTGCTGTGATATAATTAGTTTTGATTTCTTTTATGACATATAATTTCCTCAGCTCTAGCTTTTGGAGTTGGATTTTAGATACGCAAATGCTATTTAAATACAGACAAATAAAAATAATTCCTCTCCCTACAATGACATATTTATATAAGGATCACAGAAATACGGCTTGAAATTTGTGTACATTATGCAATTTTCTTTTTTTCTGATACTTCAGGTTATTCTTTCCTGTTCAAATCAGTACAATGCTTACTTTCAACTTCATTCTCCTCACAAATGCACGCTAAAATATACACTATGAAGTGACCAAAGTCTAAACTGGCAAACTACCTTGCTTTTCCACTCCAGACCTCAGAGCTGGAATTGCTCTAGAAATGGAAGACATCAATTTTTTCTGCTAAGCCACTAAAGTACCACTTGACAGCATATTTGATTTATCTAGGCTATAAAAATAAGTTTATATATAAACAGAAGAGAGAATTATATAATGTATTTTTACACCTGCTCTGTAGCCTTAATGAAAAAGTATGGCTACATACCTCAGAATAGCTGTCATTATCTTTGATATGTTAATATCCAGATTCTGGTTTCCATGTGCATATTCTTTATGTATGTGAGATCTGATTCTTTGTGACAGCGGCCCATGTAACTGTGAACATGATGCAATTTCAAAAAAGGGCAGCCTAAGATGATAGCTTCAAATGTCACTGTATTTTGAGCTCATGGTTTGGATGTCAAAAAACTAAGGCTCATAGATTAAGATAAAATAAACAGATTTCTCCCAAGCGACAAAAAAAGGAATGATACTATCCATATTGTTTGTTGTAGAACTAACAGAAAGATTACACTATTTCAGGGTTTTTAATGAAGAAAGAATGATACTACCAACCTCAGAATTCCTGAAAATATGAATAATTATTTATTTATAGGTATGACAAGTTGGATAGGTTTGGACACATTTCAGTTGTAATACTATCTTTGAGAGGTGTATATATATAAAAATACACACACAGAGTCTTATATAATGCTATCTTCTAAATATAATTCTACTGTAGTATATAATATTACCTTACTAGGAAAGAGAAAATTAGGAGGTGGCACTGTAGATCAAATTTTGGTCATTCTGCTACTCGCACAGTAAATGAATCTCTCTCTCTGTTTCACTTGTATGGGAAGAACATTCCATTTGAATGCACTGCTTTTGAAGAAGAGGTTCATACTAGAGATTCTTAACCTTAACTTGTATCATTGCCTTAGTAATCAGAGGTGTGAGCATCATGACTCCCTAATTCTTTAGGAGAGACACTACCGCTGCTGCAAGGGGCCCATATCTGAATCATTTGATAGCAGAAGTTTGCTGGTTTCTGAATGAGCCAGTACTAAGAAACTAGCACAGACTAAACCTCATTGATCGACCTAAGTCAAAAAAACCAGTCTCACATCCATGAAGACTGTATGCACCATCAGTGGAATCCATATAGACAACGTCAAGAAGAAGTCAAGCATGCTGTAGTTTTGCTGAGTAAGGTCTGTAAACTACGTACATGATTTAGCTTACAGATTCAAGTTTCCTGTAACATCACTGGCATTATGCACACGCTTAAAGTTAAGTATCTGCATTTGGGTGTTAGACTTTATTGGATAAAAACTGGATTTTGAGTTCACTATAGTCCATACTATTTAAAAGAAGAACATATCATGCTTTTCTGAAATACCACTTCAATGTTGTTGCAATGTTAAATTAATGGAAAAACATGATAGGACAAAATAAAGCTTATAAACAAGAGGATAAAATGAAAACATTTTAGCAGTAGTTCCAACGTATCCCTCAACGGCAATTATTTTCAGCAATCGACCTATAATTTAGTTAAACTGGCCTCTACAGCTGAAGGTCCCACAACCAGCAGTTAGTAATTCTGTTTTTTTTCTAAAATGGTGCCACAAATCAATTTTCTTGCTTCCAGGTAGAAGTACCTTCTCTTCTAGAAGTTAGCGTAGTAACAAGCTTTCACTCTAAAATTACATTTTGTAAGGATACAAAAATACTGAACAAAGCAACCTTTTAAACACACAAATTAATTTAAACACACAAATTAATTTAAACAAATTAAATAAAAATGTTTGGAAACAAATCTCTCCCCACCCACTGTGCCCTTGCAGTAGATTCCTCTCCTCTACTTTTGCTTTCTGGCCTAGCAGTTTTTTCTGTATTAAGGAACTGTGTAATGTTCATACAGTCTTCACTACATTTTTAAGAAAATTAAATTGCTTTCTATCACATTTGGGGCTTGGCTTACAAGCTTCTTATTCACTGCAAACAAACCTCTTTACTACTCTCAGCAGTTCCACTCTCTACCTATCCTACAGATTTCCTGATTTCTTGTTCTCCCTTTCTGAGAACAGTCTCAGCTGGGAGACTGTCAGTCTCAGCTGGGAGAAGTTTCTGGATGTCGGGTCAGGGCATGCAGAATATCATCAGGTGCCACCAAAGGAAAAAAGGAAAAAATAGCATTACCATCCTTCAGGGGATTCCACCTGACTCAAAGTGACCAATGTAAACAGGAACCTTCCTTTCCATCGCACAAACACATCCTTTTCAACAAAATATGATACATACCATTTATGAAATACACATATTAAAAATTAAAAAGAGCACCAACTATCACAAACCTGTAATAAGGCTTTTTCTGGTAAATTGGACGGTTTATGTCTGACAGTAAGATTTGATTCAAAACAGTCTTTCTGACTTTCCTTTGCCAAACTCTGAAAAAGATGGTACAAGAGAAGTACAATTTTATCTTAATTGCAGGTTCAAAGTTTCAAATACATCTAAATATTCAAAAAATGAAATTAAATTTGCTAAACTAGGTATTTTCAAATCCCCATACAGTTACACATCCATGAACATTTGTAACCGCTATTACTGAGAATAACCACAGTTTTAGGGTGCATCTCATGATTTTGTACTGTAGCAATACAATACAGAAGCACAGGAGACCATCTGCATTTCCAAACTAGAACACTGGGTACACACAATATGACATTAACATACTATTAGCAAATGCAAATTTTTCAGACAAGTCTTCAAAAGGTATCACCACTAAAATCTCTCAGATGTTATATTGTATCCAACAATGTATACTGCATGAAAGATACTAAAGTATTTTTCATGTATTACCTCAACATGGGAGTAACATTGAATCTCCTATTCTTTTATTCCAGCTCTAGAAACAGAAGAGTTTCAGGGGTTCTAAAATTGGTTTTCGTTTGAATATTGCCACAGGGAAGCAAGGAGAAGAGAAAAGAAAGAGGAAATACGCAGGAAAGGAGAAATTAGGAATAAAGAAAATGAGAAGGAAGAAAACAGTAGGATGGGAAAGCCAGAAAGAACCAAGCAAATGAAAATAATGAGCCTTAGATTGTAACTTTCCATTCTGAAAATTTATTTGCCCTTTAGTAGCAATGTGAGTTCTTCTGGCCCATTAAGTTTATTACATATTATAATCATTGATGGTTTAATTCTGCATTTTAAAATCAATCAACATAACCTCAGATGGCCTGGATTACCCAAGGTATCCACAAAAGGCTGGCAGATAGGACACAGGGCTGGTAGAGGATTCTTGCACTTCTGGAGCTTTAAGCTGGAGTTCTGTTGGGTCTAGCCTTGCCTGAGATATCCCAGGGCATGCTGAATTACACCAGAAACCTATGTTTAGATGACTTAGTTGCACCCAAAATGCCTACAAAACTGTACACAATACAAAAGTACATAATTAAAAAATTATTCAGTTATATGCTTTCTGTTATATGCATTCTAATCTAATTATGGAAGTCAAACCAAATCTTGCAACTGCTATTAAGAATGGAAAGAATTGAAGAATATTATTCCCTAAAAATGCCCTGATATGCTCCAGAAACAGGACATCTTTTGTGCACTCAGTCTAGCCAGACTAACATTTTAAGTATTTTAAGATATCAGCAAGAAAACAGAATGAAGAGATTGTATGGAAGGGACAAGAAAAAAACGAAAGTGAGAGTCAACCAACTAATTTGAGAGAACAGGGAAGAAGCAGGACTAATGAAAGATTTACTCCAGGAAGGATTTGACAACTGGTGTCTGGCAGCCAGCAACTGATAAATTGTCCACTGCTAGTTTCCATCCTGGACATCCTATAGTAGGGGAAGAAAAAGGAGCCAAGCAGCGGGAGAGCTTTTTCTGTGTGAGCGTGATTTCTGGAACCCCTAGGCTATTAGCAGTGCCTGGGTCTTACAGCTCCCATCTCTCCCACTTCACACACGGTATCTGCCGAGCATCCCACCAAGCTACAGCATTTCCTTCCCTAGCAGAAGAAACGTTCCCAGAAATGAGAAAAGCACTGTTTCACAGTGAGACCAGACAGAGCTGCTGGCAGTGGGGCATATGGGGCTGTCCATGTGTTGCCTACTCTCACGTGATCACAATTCTGGTTACCCCACACTTTTGGGGAGGAGATGATGTTACTGAGGCTTCTCCTCACTCTGCAGGAATCTACATCTCTTGGATTGTGGTGGCAGGGATCCAGAGGCATCATCTTTACTGATTACAGTCTCATCTGGTAATATGACCCCTAAGACATCAGCCACCTTGTCCAAGCCAGCTAGATCACCAATAATATGTAACAACACTTCGGCTGCTTAAGATATGACCAAACTTTTACTTGTAGAATACAGAGATCATCATCTAGTTCCTGTAACGCTATAAGTACTGAATAGTAGTATCAGTAGTAGTACATTTAAATGCTTCATTTAATATTGATAGAGCTGGTTTTCCATAACAATTGGAATTAATGGAGTTAATCTTTAATCACTGAGCTTACTATATTTAGAGTACCATAATGCATACCTCAAAATATGCTTTTGTTTTAAATCACTGAGCTTACTATATTTAGAGTACCATAATGCATACCTCAAAATATGCTTTTGTTTTCAATGAATTGTGGGCCTCTGCATGCCAAGCTTTCACAACAGCATTTAAATATATTTTGTTATAAATCTGTTGCAGTCTCTTTGCTGCCACTGAAAATATACATAATTATAATAATTTTAAGTACCACAAGTAAGAACAAGTATGTCACTGAAACGTTATAGATGAATGACTGTCTATCAAATTACATTTCAATAAAATAGCTATTCAATTCAGCTCTGTAAGGAAATAAATAACTTTTTACAATAGATATAATTAAGACTGTTGCAATAGGATTTCAAGTTATCAGGCAAGGCATAAACATGACATATTTCCAATTTGTCAGGGTTGTGTATACGACATTACTGATCTACAGTCTGATCCACCAAAGTACACAACAATTTCACAGAGCTTGGAGATGAAAGATGCATACAGACCTCAGTGAAATAAAATACTCTAACAAAAGATTAAAAATGTTTCAGGTGGTCAAAATAGAAGTCAAAATTCATAAGAATAAATTCAGCAAAAAGTGCTAAGTGTTACAGCAGTGTTGAACATCCAAAGGACAGTAAAGCAGCTTCTTAAGGATCATACGTTCATTTTGAATCAAATTTGTGAAAGATCATATGTTCATTTACAAAAATTACTTTTAAGAAAAGTTTGAAGGAATTTAATTTTCTTTAGTCCAGCACAAAAAAACCCATGGGGAACACTATAACTGTCCTTCTATATGTAAAAGGTGTTACAAATGCAATAGAAATAAAATGCTCTTCACAGCCACTGGAACAAAACCAAGAGGAAATAAGTGCAATTTACTGCAAAAACTTAAATCACCATCCAACTTCTTTTTTGTCAGCTAACTTTGTAAAAAAACTGCAATGAGCAACCAAGGGAGCCGAGAGACTCTTCTTTCTTGAGACTTTCAAGAACATACAGCTGTTTTAAGCAGCGTAGCCCTATATAATCTCATCTCATGGACAAAGACTGATTATTGTGACATGTAGTCTTGTCTATTAAAAGAAGGATTACAATGTAAATTTTGATATATTAAATACACACTATGGAATCACTTATCTGCTATTTTTTTAACAAAAACATATCTTGAAATTCAACTGCAAAAAATTATTATAAAGGTACATTTAAGATCCATTCTTGTTTGTGAAAAAAATGTCAGCATGTCTCATATCTCGCAAGAGATGCAATGTTGATGGTATACACCTAAGTTTGTTTTCTGTTACCTGAATCATGCTCAAACACTGTGTGTTCTAGGGAACATATTGTATGATATTACTTAATTACACACTTTATTAAATGTACACTTCCACTTTAATTACAAACTTTAATAACTTCTTAGGTTATACAACCAGTAACGTACAGAAACTGGGAATAGTTGCAAAGCAAACGCCTACAAAATAATATCAACTTTTCATTACCCTAAAGACCCAGGGGAGGAAAACAAAAATTCTCAGGATTGCAACGCAAGTCCAAACTGCATCTATATTAATTTGCTCTGATTTTCATTGATCAGGATCCAACAGCCCACTGACCTGCCCCTTTAATTTTTTCTCACAACACACTGTTTGCTCTTGAACTTCTTCTACAGATGACTCCTTCACTGGTTGTGTTCACAGTACAGTAGAGTTCTACTATAAGCAGATCCTCAAAGCGATCAAATTTTATTTAAGAAAAAAAGACTCACTTTTATTTTTTTAAAGAATTCTGTGTCACTCCAGCAACCTTGTTTACAGTGAAACCCCACAAAGAGTTAAACTGGCACTAGTCAAGAGTCAACAAACAGAGCCACACAGCCAAGAATGACTGAACAGCGTTTCTCCATAGGTCAGCTTTGTCATGGAAGGAAATATATTGTGTGACTATACCCTCTACATGTCTCCTCCTCTGCTTCTGTGAATTTAAGATTAACAAAAGTTGCCTTGCTGAAAGTAATATTTAGAAGAGAATATAAAAGGAAGTAATAAAAAAGAACTGGAAGTATGTGAAAGCTGCCTAGTGGAGTGAGACAACAGCTTGGGCCTTCAGCTCTGTCAGAGCAATGGTTGAGTCACATGTAACTGCCTGAGCTCAAACTCAATGCCATAGGCAATGCTTTTGGCCCATTCTTTACTTCTATGAAAATTCTGTCTGGGTGGACTCAGGTTAACAGAGTTTATGTTGACAGCTGCTGCTGTGTGGAGACATTTAAAAAAAAAAAAAAACATACCCTCAGGATCTGTGGAACATGGTCTTAGGCAGAATGAATAACGCATTTATTTTTTTCTGTCTTCTGACTTCTTTTTATTTTGATCTTCACTCCTTCCCACCTCTCATCATGCATTCCCTCTAACTGAAGTCAAGACTCCAACTCTGTGACCCCTCCTGTTTTATTCCTACCACTGTACCACTGTACCCTTCACCTCCCAGAAAACCATCCTGACTTACTGCACCCTGTACTTTTGACACACACTCCACTTCCCAAGCCTGCTTGGCATCAGCATCCCTGCTCAGTCTTTAGAGAAGAGTACCAGCACCATCTGTCCTAGAAAAGCAGTGCAGGGAATTGCCTCTCACGGCATTCATGGCATCAAGTTGCCACAGGTCAGCCAGTGAATAGCATCCTGCAAAAAGAGAGCTAGATAAATTGTTGGACCAAGCATATTTAATTCATACAGCATAATTTTCTTTTATATAACATGTATTTTTTCATCTTATGCAAAACAGCTATATAGACTTACATGTCATTTTTTCCTTGTGAATCTGTACCCACATGTTCCACTTCTGTATAATAACTCTTAATACTTGGACATTATAATGGACCACTGCTAGAGCCATCTTCTGCTTTGCCTTTTTTCTTTTGTTCTTCCTCAGCAGATTATATTTTGTCCATTCTCTGAAAAGCAGAACGAGAAATTTAACATGGCTCCAGACCCAAATGAAGTAAAATCTATAAAACTCTACAATTTGCTGTAAAACACAAAGCAGTTAAGTTCAACAATATTAACTTCTGAATAGAACTGATTTTTTTTATTTATAATTTAAATAAAACATGCACTGATATTTTTCAGTAGTAATTCATTCACTAATTTTAATAAAATTTCTACTTGTTCTTAATATTCTACAGTACCAGGCAACAAAAACTTCCATGTTTTCACCACCATACACTCCTGCTGCTGTCAGCTACACTTTAATGTATAGATTTTAATTTATAGAAAGACATTTGAGTGCTTATACAAAATAATTTGAAAGTGCTAGATGCATGCATTTACTTTAGTGCTATTTACATTTTCTTGGCAATAAAAATAAAAACTAACATAATAGAATACAAATTCAATTTATAACTTAACCATTTTAACCTCTGGCAAAAAACCCATTTCTCTTCTAAGATAAGCAATAAGAAATAATTAGATTCAGAACAAAAACTGTATTCCAAATTAATCATATGTCATTGATATATTAAAATACACTATCTCTCTGTATCTGATTTGCTGGAAAAACTACTGAATAAATTAGACTTTACATGACCACTTTTGTTTGCCAAATTTTCTCTCATTTCAAATAATAATAAAAAGAAATTTAATTTCATACACTTGAGAACAATTATAAATGGAACATTCTACTGCTTCAGTCCAACTTGTATGATAATTAAACAAAACTGTTTGCTCAGATAATCTTCAAACTGCTGCTGTAAAGGAAAAATGAATAATCTTCCACGTCCCTAGTGTATAAGACAAAAAGAACAAAGAAAAAAAAAAAAAGAGACTTTTCTTGTAGCAAGGAAGACTCGGGCATTAGGAAAATATTTCTAGTAGACAGGATTATGAAGTACTGGAATAAACTGCGTGCAGAGATTGTCATGTCTCCAACACCTGTGATTTTTAAGATGACTAAAACCAGCCTAGACAGATGTTCACCAAAGCTCAGCACAGTATAGCTTAAAATCTTCACCTCCCTGCCAAACCTGTGATGCTGTGATTCTTCACAAGGATTTACACCAGAGTTCCTAACAGAGTTGTACCTCCTATTTAATTAGCATTGTATGCTTCTCGAAACAAAATAGCCCAAATTTATCTATTCTAAATAGAAGATCATTGAATTTTGATACACAGGTTTATAACAAAGAAATCAGTGAACATGTTTGTTTATTGTGATTATCATATTTTAAAACATACCTATGTATTATCCCCATTTTTAAAAGGAGAAGTTGGATTCCACAAACTATGAGTTACCTAATCCCAAACATACAGGCAACCAAAGAAAGAGCACAAAAGAACCCAGATCTTTTATTTTCAGACCCAAATGCAAATTATCCCTTTTATTCCTGGGTACACTGCCATATTCCTGGCAAACAGAGCTGATTAATGTGCGGAAATGTCAAAGGGCTTTATTCAGGTCTGGAACAGGTGGAAACTCAGAACTGACTAGTTTTAACACAGAATAACATTGCTGAACACAAATACAGCCAAATCTAAGTTTCTAGTCTCTCTTCACGTTGTTCACTACAATTAAAACGTTTTCATCCCCCAGAGGAACTACATAAATACTCCTTCGGTAAAAGATTTTTCCTAAGATTTTCCTGAGGTATATGTAAAATTCATACACTTACCGAAAATACAGCTTCATTAAGTTTCTACTGTAAAAGTCCCAGGCTTTGGCACATAATTCTTCAGTCATCTAAACAAATAATTTATGACATTAGTACCTAAAAGAGTATTATGTATATTTTAAAATCAGCCAAAATACGAAATCTTGTACTTTCCATATTGATAGGTGCAAATTAAAGTATCTATTTTAAAGCGACAAATATTCAAGTATAATGTTCTGTAAACAGTTAGAAGCACTTTGCTACCAAATTACACTTCTGTTTTTATACAGAAGTTAACGAAAAAGCTAAATTGTTAGTTAGTTCTGTTTCATGGGCCAATGCACTGGAGGGAAAGATCAATAACTGAAATTGAATCTTTCATCCCTCATAGCAACTCTTTTACTGATCAGCTGTATCCAGCAATTAAGCATATTAAACAAATATTTTAGCTACTCTTTGCAAAAATCTTTTCACAATCCATTGCTATGTAAACCATTTACCACATGATTCTAACTCATAGGTATTTTAATAAACCTCTTTGAACTTCTACAAAATCAGAATTGCCTAAGACTACAGGCTAAGAATATCCCTGTAAAAGAAAATACAATCCTTTGAATGTGCAAATAGCAACTGGGCCTCAGAATATACTATTTTTTAATCTCATTTATTGTTCGTAGTTCTGATAAAATCTACAAGAGGATTTGACCATGACACATTTGTATATTTATACGTATACTGTATAAATCACCCATTCCACTTTTAGACTGATTAACATAATATTTGAGTGGTTGGTAAAACAGCAAACAGCTGAAATGAAATTGCAGTATAGTCACAGCACAGATATACCAGGAGAAGACAAAACTGAGTACTGTTATACAGAGGTAACCAAGAGAAAAATCTGGTCACACCCCATGCAACTTACTAAATTGCTTAGACTGCTTCCTTGCATGGTCATACAGCAACTTTCTCCTTCTCTGAACATTTTAAAATTACAGGTTTTCTTCTCTACAGGTGACTTTTTTGGATCAGAAAAACCAAAATGTTTACCTCCTTATTGCTTTATGTAAAATAACACTGCATTTAACTGTAACTATCAACTGTTGGTGTTGATAGCACTTTCCAAGATTTATCAGTTGAAGTGTAATTTTAGGAATCAGCCTACATAAAACTCAGTAATGCATAGAAAAAACATGCTATTGAAACTAGATTCTTATTTATGTAGAACTCTTCTTTAAATTATGACCAAATATGATACAGGAATTGCTTGTTCCCTACCATACACCTAGATGCTATGCTCACCTCTGATGATTTTAGTTTTTTGACACAAATCCGTATCAATAGAAAGAAATGCAAAGCATTATCTTCCTCACATTAGCTACAGAAAAGTAACACGAGAAAACTTAAAAACAGAATATGAGTATTCTGTATTAGAAGATTTGTTCACCGTATAGAGTTAATGCAAATGTTAAATGATTTTTACCAGTTGTTCACCATCTAGTCCAAAAACAGTGTTCAGGTAAGTTTCTGAAATCCTCTTTAATTTTAGGTGTAAAGATAGATCAATACACATACACCTTTAAAAGAGAAGTAAATTATATTAATCATATTAGTATCCCCAAAAGCAAATGCATCTCTTCTCTGTACCTAACAGATTACAGTTACATGTTATGGTATTATAATGTTATTATTAAAGGATTTAAAATCTATATCGCTTTCATTACAAATACCTATAGCAGCCATTTCTAAAATGTGTTTACAAAATATGAAAGCAAATTAGCATGTTTTATCGCTACTCAGAGGTATGTTGAAATACTGTGTACATCAGATCTTAACACATTCCATGTAATATCTGTCTTGGACATTTCTTATGAGATTACACTATTTTGTTTCTCATCTTATATTGACTGAACAGCCATGTCAATTTTTCAGTAGTTGGAGCAATGTTTCCTGCTGTTGCAGATAGGCCATGCCATGTCTAGGTAGGTAGGTTGTTTCATTTTCATTAAAAAAAAAGAAGACGATGCAGTGCAAGAGCCAAATAAATAAAAAAAAGACTATGCTTCCTTATGCTTCTATGAAAAATATGGAAATAAAAAATATTTACCAGACGGTCAAAATTAAAAGAGAAATCAAGTCTGTTTTCAACTTCTAGGAAAGACATAATAAATAATGTAAAGCAAACAATAAACCCTCATCGTTATGTTTCAGGCTGTTGGTGCATCCTGTGATATGAGGAATCATGTTACCCCACAGAGAACCCCAGGGAAAGGACACAATAGGGGCACAAATCTGCATCACCCACCACAATGATTTTTACCTGCTTTCACAGTGTACTTAGGTCAGTCTATGAGTACATGGAGAGCGGCTGGGGGGTCCAGACAGCTCCTGAGATCTCTGCTTGAGTGGGGCCAAAGATTCAGGATTTATTATCCACCTCCTACTGAAAACTTCAACCGGAGGTGACAATTGCACAACACATAAAAGTGAGGCCAGCACCTCCCCGGCTAGCCCTGTGAAATTACAGCTTCTTCACATTGCAAAAGACACCTGTTTTCCTAGCATTAACTGCAACTTTGTCCATTATATTCCCTCCCCTCTTTTTTCCATCTCTCCTTCTCTTACATTTTTCTAGCTCCTGCCTAAACAGATGAGCTGCATCTTTGGGGGTGAGTTTTAATCCAGTGACGAACACTGCAATTTCTGACAACGAGGCACTTTACAGAACTCAGTATTTCAACAGAACAGCCCCTTACTAAAAAGTTGTATCAGTGACAGCACACCTGCTTAACTTGAACTCTAAAAAATTACATTGTATAGACTTTACATGTAGCACAGAATTTAATTAATACTGAATTAACACTCCACCTCCTTCCTTCTGCAAAGCTCTTTCACTCTCCAACACAGCTTTTGCCTCCAGATATCATTATTGTTATGAAATTTTGTTCATCTTTTTTCTATCTTTTTATTCCCTTACACTACAACTCAGTAGTTCTTCTCAGTATTTAGTTTTCTTGCAGCTTAATCCTGATGATGTCCTAGAACATCAGGCTTGATTATTGCACAGCTGTGACACCTACAAATGGAACTGCATTCTTGGATGAGGTCCAGTGAGTAAAAAAAGAGGGTACTCCATCTTCCTAGTGATTCACATCAATGCAAACACCATTACAGCTGTTTGCTCTTCCCTCTGCACAACTGAAGTCTTTTTCCTGATATTCAAAACCTTCCATGGACCAGAATTTACAAACCTCAAAGATGGCATATTTATAAAACACAACTTTTCTTGATACACACCTCAACCACAGAATTATTTAATTACATATACAAGTTAAAGCAGGAGGGGAAGTAGCTTTCACAGGAGCTGCACCAACAGTACTGAACGTGCTTCAGAAAAAGGTAAGAACATATGATCTCACCATATTCAAAACTAATGTAAAACTCTGCATCTTGTTTTCTGCACAGTACGCTAAGAACACACATACGCTTTCTCTCTTTTGTCAGGTATGGACTAACTATAAATTAATCAAGGGCTTTTTTTCTAACAGTGGGCAAAAAAGCACCAACAAGTCTGAGAAAAAGCATTTGATGTGAAACATATTTTTAAAAATTCAGATAGCGTTTTTAGCCTATAGAAGTTGCACACGTTTTAGAGACCAAAGTCTGCTCCCATTTAAGTCAATCACAATATTTTCTAAGATTCCAGTGTAAACAGAACTAAATCCTTAGCCTTTTTTAATCTCTTGCTCTGATGACTTCACTTCAAACAGTGGCAGAACACACAGAGCAGTAGAAAAAATAAGGAATACCACAATTAATGATTCAGTGCTTGAAGGCCACATCCTTGGTTCATATATGTAAATATACCATGGACAGCAATGAAGTTATTACACGTAACACCACCTCAGTTTTGATTATCATGAAAGTAAGGGTTTAATATATTAACAAAGAAGAGCATTAAGTAGAGGTTATATTCATTAGATATTCTGTAGAAAAAAAAAGATACCAAAAGAAAAATATTTTCCATATTTTTAGAAGATATTGTCTTATTGTATTTGCAGTATCATATGCCCATAATATTTGAAAAAAAATGCAATACTGACATTTAACTTCCAATCTACCTAGTACATGTCGCGCCATTAACAAGTTTTAAAAGTCCAGGTTCAATACTACAAGCCACATAGCACACACACAAACATTAGTATGTACCGTAAGACAGCATCTAATCCCTTTTCCATTATTTCTTTGAGCTTTTCTTCTAAAAATGTAAGTGGATCTTCTGGACGTATAACAATTACATTACAAAGCAGCACCTGCAAGAAGAAACTGCAAATCAATGCCTTTCTGTTAGCAGCAAAGTAGCATCTAGATATGAAACTGTTAAAATAAACACAAGTTTACCAGCATTTTTTAAAATATTGTGAAATAGAGGCATTTCTTTTTATCACTTAGCTTACCTTTCATTCTATTTTTAAAGGTAATATTGCATGTATCAGCAAATTTCAATTGCTAGACTTCAAAGCACCGGGTTTAGGACAGTAATAAACACACTGATTCCAAACTTAGCATCTCTTCAATCTTCTTAACAAGAATGTAATTTGTGAGATATATCTTGATGGTTGACTATATTATGAAAATATTATAAATTCATTGCTTATCATCGTACTTCATGACATACAATATAATTTTAAATAATATACAGACAGTTAAATGGCTTTCATCACAGATTTTCCTAGGGACAGAGTGCCCAAAGCCAGTCCCAGCGTTGGCCGGCTGCTCCCTCTGCTGGAGTAAACCAGTAGGTCTCTGCCATAGCAATGACATTTTTCATTATTTCAAGTTTTGTTGGTCTTTTCTTTTTTTCTCCCCTCCTTTTCATACGAACACAATTTTTTTTCCTTTGGATGGTCTGAAAGGTCTCCAACGCAGGAAATCCAAACTATCCAACCATCTACTGGAGTGCAAGGCCTCTGTTTAATATTTGAGAATTCCTTTATAAAACTTAAATAAGGAAGGAATTGTAACACCTGGTCTTGTAACCCTCATTCAGGTACTCTTCAGTGATGCCTGGGCAAGGTGTAAAACCGAAAACAATGAAGCCGAATCTGCACAAGTCTGGCTATTTCTATTTGACTTCTACAAGACTCTCAACAATCTGAAAGAGTCCATTGACAACGGTTTTCAACCTATAAATTTTATTTATTCATAACATTAAACAACTAAAAGTACACTCATATGTCAAATGATCATTAGTCAGATATCATTACAATCCCCAGCTAACCGACCATCAAACAAGTATTAAAAAAAAAGTATCAACAAAGCTGCTACAGTGCAACTTGGTTACTGGGCTGGAATTAAATATTTAGGTCAGTTCATATATAAACTGCTTCTACACATCGATATGAAAAAGTTCATCTGTTGTTTAAAAGCTCACAAAGGAAAAGTCTTAAATCTTGCAGCATTCAGTTTAAAGCTCAGTAATGGAAGAACCACTTTGGCCTCCCTTCCTGTGTACATTTAGCAACTGTTAAAAACATGTGCATATCTATGTATATTCTTATTCCTTATTGGTGTGTGAAAGAGAGCTATTGAGAATCAGCATATTCATCAGCTGAATAAAATATTTGATACCTATATCCGCAAAGTTTTATAAACTCTTCAGCTATAACATCTTTTTGTCATTGAAATGACCTCAGTACACAGAGCAACAGTTTTGTTGATGTTAACAGACATTTTCTAAACAGTAATTTCCAACACCAAACAGACAGCATGACTGGGTGGTATGGATGACGACTATCAGCTGCGCCTCAAAAAATACTCCTTAAGAGGATGCAGAAACATCCACATCTTGTCTACAAAGTTTTTCAAAGTAAAAAGTTTCAAGGTCCAAGTTCTATGCCTCAAAAATCAGGTAATCTAAACACAACACACTCATTTTTACAAAAAAATTCTTAACAGTGGTATATTTTCACCATTTTCTCTTACTCCTACTCTTGGACGAATCAACACAGCATCTACCCAATAGTAATTTACTAGAGATATACAAGCTTTAAAACTTCATGATTCTCCCAAACCCCGTAGGCTATCCAGAATCAGTAGATGCTAGATGTAGTTTTGTCAACAACTCCTGTTGTTTTCTTGCAAACCCTCACGCTTTCCCAGAATCACCTGCTAAAATCAAGACACTGTATGTTTTCCCATTGAATATCAAAAAACGTACTTAATAGGTTTCACAAAAAACTCTCTTTTCTATGAAGTTTGGATAAAAGCCCTTGAGCTTGGTTGGTTTTGATGTGTTGTGACCACTGCCTTTCCCTGCTCATCAATAATGATCTTACTGTGTGTTTTTTGTACCCATTTGTGTTTCTTCTGTCCATTTCCAGGCTCACCATCAGCTTATAAGGTTCCACCTGGGCAGGGAACATCTTTTGATAAATGTACGGCACCCAGCACAACGCAGTATCCTGAGTCATTACCTAGGTTCTAAGCATGACGACGATGATGACTGTTACAAGACATCGGATGCGAGATCAATATAAAAAAGAAATTTACCAAGAAAGACACGAATTTTGTTATTTTGATTTGTTGCTACCAAGGTGTGCTATTTCCCGGTCTCATACTTCCAGCGCTGAAGATGTGCTGTTCACTGCATATTCAAATCACATTACCATTTACACTTTTTAGCTATTTTATAACACCTTGTTTAAATGTCAAAGGAATGTTATAAATATTCAATATAATTATTTCACCCTAAAACCAGATGTATTTTGCAAAGACAGTAAAGGTCTGCCAGCCCCGGGAGGAGTTCTAGCAAGGTGGGCAGCAGCCCAAAGCAGCAAATTAACAATGAAAACAAAACTGGTGCAATACTCTGACAAAACATGGTTGTCAACGTTGTCTCTTCCAGAGACCCAGAAAGTCTGGTCTGCTGCTGCTATTCCCATGAGCAGAAGAGGAGAAAAAGAGGAGGGTGGGCGAAACATATAACGACAGGCGAAACACACTGGTCATCAGCTTCAGCCTTCCACTAACTCTTGAGTACAAAGCCTGGCTTCTCTCGTCCAGCCACAACCCATTCCTCTTCCTACCACATTGGCCATTCGCCCTCCATGGCAAAATCCATTTGGGTCACACATTATAAAAATCTTTAGCCAGTTCTGCATCCATATTTAATGTTAACATTGTAAGAATACAGCTACTAACAACAGTGAAAGTCATCACACACACAGAGTTTGCAGGATTACAGTTTGCCTGACTTTTTATGGATACTGTTTAAAAGTAAATCTGGATAAGAACTGAAAGACAGAAATCAGACAGGAACGAAAAACTCAGACGCAGCAGGGAATCCCAAATTATTTGGACATGAGTATTTGGACTCCAACTGTGTTTGGACCATGTCCCAACCACAACCTCATCATAAAAAGATGCAAGCGAATGGCCATTTTAGAACTCTATATCCTTAATTTTCAGAATATGTGTATAAATGTTCATAAGTCTTGTCTTAGCTTTGATGTTCCTTAATATAGAGACCGGTATCATCTCATTTATCTTCACACCAAGCACACTGTAACTTCATAAAGAAATTAAAATATAACAAAATGAAATATGAAATATGGCTAGGTATCGGCAAGCACCAACCTCTAAGAAACAAGAAAAAAATGATGAAAAGGTCTTACATAGGCTAATTTTTAACTAATTCTTTCTTTTAAGAAACACCCTTTAATCTTAACCATAATTCTTTCATTTTTAGTTATTAACTTTATGCCACTATTGCTATAAAGGTATTTATAACTTTTTCTTGGAAATGTAAATATGACCTAGTTTTGAAGTGCTGAATCAAGAATTGCACCTCACAGAATCACAGTATCAGAGAACAGGAGGGGCTGGAAGGGACCTCTGTTGATCATCTAGTCCAACCCTCCTGCCGAAGCAGGGTCACCTACAGCAAGCTGCACAGGACCTTGTCCAGGCGGGTCTTGAATGTCTCCAGAGAAGGAGACTCCACAACCTCCCTGGGCAGCCTGTTCCAGTGCTCCGTCAACCTCAGAGGGAAGAAGTTCTTCCTCATGTTCAGACGGAACTTCCTGTGCCTCAGTTTGTG
>Ga0065711_1037171_pt1 | contig 20108 bp, 14 predicted proteins | sample Hoacrofraction12_FD_59098 | JGI IMG/M metagenome (GOLD analysis project Ga0065711, IMG submission 59098) | Hoatzin crop microbial communities from Cojedes, Venezuela - Epithelial fraction 12 v2 (version 2) | ecosystem: Host-associated > Birds > Digestive system > Esophagus > Crop | place... | reverse complement strand
ACAAGGACTGATAACCAGAACTTTGTTGTCTGTAAGAAGCAACTCTCTAGCTGAAACTGTTTCTATGGTTTGGGACTCAGCCAACACAGACAACTCAGGAATTTTTGAGCCAAAGGTGAAAGCACACAGCAAGGAAGACTACGAGCCTTCATCCAGAAGACCCCCACAGACGACCACCGGACGACACTGTGTAAGTGCTGAAGGGGGGTGGAGTATGATAATGAATTCCTAGAAATAATTACAATAGTCCAGCCTACTTAGATAAGCTTTGTAATAAATAGGTGCATGCTTCGTGACTTGGTGTGCAAGTTAGAAGGAGCAATCCCCCTCCACCCAGAGCTGCAATAAACATACCTGCTTGATAACTCTCTGAGTTGTGAAGTTTGATTCCACAGGTCAGAAGAAATCCTTGATTTTAGACTTCTGCAGAGTGGCTAATCCACCACTCTTCTCCCACCCCATGATGCTTTCACTCTGCAGCTCTAGGCTTATGTTTAAATTAACCGCAGTTGCAGAAGCTACCCCTAATAATATCAAACTTCTGAGAAAGAGAACAACAGCAAAAGCAAAAGAGAAAGAGAAAGAAACAAATATTGTATTTTTTATGGATCCTGCGAAGTGTTACACCTTCTGCTCCTTCGTTTCTGTTCTGGTCGGTAGCTTGACAGGCCCTGAGTCTCTTATGCAGGCAGAAGTCAAACACCAGGGGAACAGAAAGAGAAGTGCCATAACTGAGTCCGTCATGTCCTGTCTGCAAGGCAAATTTATTCCAGAACAAGATGGGGGGCAAATTTAAAGGGCAGAAGCAATCCCTTGTGTCTTGTAACTACAGCATTTCACAAGCTTTGCTGAGGGGCTCAACTGTGTCCTGTGTTGAGTCTCTTGGAGCCAGCTGGCACTGCCTGGAACATCCTGTCCAGCACAGGGCAGCCTCTGGTCTCTTCTCACAGACACCACTCCCGCAGACCCCCTACTACCAAAACCTGGACATCTAAGTCTGGTATTGTCCATCCATCACTTCTGTGAAACTGAATCATCATTAAATCATATGTTCACACACTCTTCACAAACTTCACTTGCACCAATAACAAAAGTTTCCTACCTGAAAATCGAAGTAACATCATCACAAAACCAACAAGGATGGACAGTTTACACACACAATAAAAGCCCATTCCTTGTGTCCTTTCCACATTGCAGCAACAAAATTACTGCACTATCTAGCGATGTCCAGCCTTTTCCAGTGTCATAGTTTAACTCAGTAGCTGGCTAACCATGCACTTGACCACCACTCGCTCACCTCTCTGCTTCCCCCTCAAGCAGGATGGAGAGGAGAAATGGACAAAAGGTAAAACTCGTGGGCTGAGCTAAAGACAGATTAATAAGGCAACAAAGTAAACACTAATACTAGTAATAGTAATGATAATGATAATAAAAATTATAATAATGAATATACAAAACAAACTATACAATACAGTTTTTCTCACCACCCAATGACCAATCTGCAGCCAGTCGCTGAGCAGAGATCACAGAGCACCCAGATTTTCACAAATTTCATGAAACTCTCAAAAATGCTGAATTCCCAGAAATGTTTGAAGTCCCGGAAAAGAGAGGTTTCAAACTTCCAGAAAACCGAAAAGCCGGTAGCCTCCTGACCCCTGGCCATCCCTATTCATAAACTGGGCATGACGTCTATGGTACAGAACATTTCCATTGGTCAGCCTGGCTATCTGTCTGGCTATTCTCCCTCCCAGCTCCCGCACACCTGCTCATTAGCTGAACATGAAAAAACAGAAAAAAGTCCTTGATATCATAGCAACAACTGAAAACATCAGTGTTATCAATATTCTTCTCATACTAAACCCAAAACACAGCAGCTACCGGGAGGAAAATAAACTCTATTCCAGCCAAAACCAGGACATCCAGGAAAGCAGGACCTCAGCACATGTACCCACACCTTGGGAAGACAAACGCCAGAATGATGAACATGCCTCCTTCCTCCTCCTTCGTCTCAACTTTTAGTGGTGAGCACAAGGTCATACAGTATGGGGTATCTCATGGGTCATTTGGAGTCAGCTGTCCCAGCCATGTCCCCTCACAACCTCCTGCCCACCCGCAGTCTTCTCTCTGTGAGAAAGTGAGACAAATGAGAAACAGAGAAGGTCTTCACACTGTGCAAGCACTTTTCAGAAATAACTAAAACACTAGTGTAATATCAAAATTCTTTTAGTCACAAATCCAAAGCACGACACTATATGGACTGCTATGAAGAAAGTTAACTTCATAACTTCGTCTCAGCCAGAACCCAGTGCAGTAGTAAATCATGACTAGCCCAGCTTTCTACACCCAAAAACAGAGGTTTGGCTCAGAAGAATTACAGGCATGCCCTTTCGCCAAATAAATCCTTTCATGAGAACAGTCTGCCTAACTGATACTAATTAATCTATATAAAGACAAGTATCGATTCCTTTGGTTTGCGGAGAAGGTAAGTGTTATGTTATGTTTTTCAGGTGAAGTTTTTCAAATGCCATTGTTAGACCTGAAGGGGTGTTAGTGTGGGAAAATCTGTCTATAATGGTTCCATCTGAAAAAAATGAAGCTGAACAGAGGATGGCTTAGTCATGTCAACGGCAAAAACAAATAAGCAACAAAAAGTGAGCAGTTTCATAGCTGATTGACAAATGGGGAAACATGACTGCAATTTTCCATGTTAATTCTGAAGGCTTCAGTTAGGGAGAGAAGAGTCTGGTATTTTAAAAGGTGTCGCTATGTCCAGTTACTCACATACTGAATATGTGTTATTCATTGCAGCTGCTCCTGAAATATGCTGCTTTACTGAGAGATGGAGCTCCCTAGATGCCCCCTTTCTATAGGCAGTGCCTTGTTGATACGGTTCTGTAAAATGTGACTGAAAGAGTGAAAATCCAATGTTTATAAATGTTTTTTCAAGAATTATTGTTAATTTCTCACCCTTCCCTGGCGCTGCAAGCCAAGATAAAAAGACATCTGTTTTGTAGGCAATAAGCCAGTGTCTTTCATTAACTGCAGTGTTCTGGTTGGGATTAATTGCTGCCAAAAACTGGGGAGTCCGCTCGTCCTGAAGCACATCTCCATAGATTTCTGTGACAGCAGAGTGGTAAGAAAAATGGCTACACAATCTGCAAATTCGTTACCCATCAGGTGTGTTTCTGAGAGGGAGAGGGGATAGATGGGTGTAGACTTTTCTTGGGATTTATGGAACTAAAATAAATTGAATGCTCAGGACTCCAAAGACTCATTTCACGCAATATCATGGATGTGAGTAAGCCTTCAAAAATATAGTTTCCTTATTGTAATTGCTATAGCTCCAATCTTGTAATTGTTCAGTTTATGTAAATCCAGGATAGCTCTATTGTTTAATTAGTAAGTCAATGTCAGTCTGAAAAGATAAGACTGCAGAAGGAGTTTTTCCTGCTGGTACATTTATTACCTGAAAAATGAATTGATCTTTCAAACAGACAATGATGTAGCAGGCCTCCATGAATGGGCTATTTATGCAGCAGCTTGCAAATGTTCTACATGAATATTTTTTTTGCAAAAAGATCATTTCATTAGAATAAAAACTTTATCAAAAAATGTCAATTCTGACAAAATTTCCTTGAAAAGAAAGAGATGGAGTACAGTGCTTTGATAAGGTCAACTCTTTTCAGAGCTGGTTTTCAATTTTCTGTGATGTATTATTTGTCTTGGTTTGTAAAAAAAATTTTATAATAGCAAACACAAACAGTTCATATTGGAACGTAACATTGTGATGATGCCATAGTATTTGACTTTTCCCTAGATAGTTCCTTCTTTTCCCCAGAATATTCTTCTGGGGGAGAATTAATAATTTATTTTTTCTACCTGTTTCTAATTCAAGAACCTGGTATTTGTCATGCCCTTTCTTGCCCACATAGCCAAATTATTAGTGGGTGGCTGTGAGCAGTTTCTCTCCTGTCATTTCTTGTTACCAGTTCCTGGTAAGTGTTGCAGTATTCATAGGCAGTGATCAAGGAAAAAATTGTATTGTGACCTTTACAGTCAGAAAAATGTTTAAAATAACCTCACTAAAAAAAAAAGTTTTACATTAGACATCATTATTTCTGTCCCATACCTGAAAGGGGGCTTGAGTTTCAGTTGAAGGAAGAAGTCGAGTTCTGCTCTGCCTTGTGGCCAGCTAGAACTGAACTCTGGATAAGTCATGGAGTGAGGTGCTCTTTTTTAAAACTAGAAGATCAATTAGGTTATCTACTAAATCAGTTCATTTTCTGCAGGACGTTGGCCTGTGTGTTTCTTACTACACTGAAGAAAGTTTCTGAGCACAGATGGGTGACCAGCATGGAAACTCTGAGATGCTGCAGCCAACTTTGCTAAGTGAAGCTGCACCGTTCATTCTTAAGGAGTGTCCAGCTGAGTGTTTGCAGTTGCACCAGGGAACTCGGAGGACGCTTGGTGGTTGTTTGATCCTTGTGATATGATGGGAGTTAGAAAGTGGTCGTCTTATAGAAGTTTTCCAGTTTGTGGTGCTTAATTTTGAAAATTCTCTTTCATTTTAAGATTTTTGCGTATTTTTTAGATAGGTATGTGTGGGTGCATGTATAGTTATGTGGATCTTTTTAAAATATGCAGCAAATGAGATTCCTCTCTATTGTGTTTAAATACCCTGAATTCATCATCTATATCTGAGCTGGCTTCTCTTTTTGGATGTTAAAAAGCATGCCCAGACCTGCCTTGAACACTTGTTTGATGAGATGAATGTCTCTGGTCATCCCATTCTTTCCCTTTGTATGTATGAAGAAAGTCTTCAGTAACTAACTCAGTCTTACTCCTCTAACTTTTAGCTAGCTAATTCAGGGCACATGAATCTCCTTTCATTTCTTCCACAATCAAAACAGAAATGTGTTAGTCCTAGTGAGATGTCTGTGATGCCGTGAAAAGCTGGAGCTGAAAACTCAATAGTCAGAGGGCTATTAAGCAGGTATTCTTTATTGCGGCACTGGGCACATGGGGGATCTCTCCTCCAAACGTGGCCGCCAAACACCCTATCATTTCAGGTTAAATACAATCACAATATACATATTCATTATATTTCCGAGAAATGCTTAGCATATTCATGACTTTTCCAAGAACAAATTAGCATATGTTAATATCTGTCACGCATTTCTGTTAGCATCCTCAGGTGGTCTTTGGGGGTCTCAAGATGAAGGCTTATACTCCTCATCACAGTGCCCGCTGGTTGACCTTGGTTTCTGCGCAGACTCAGTTCTAAGATTACATATACCGTGTCCTTCCAGCTTGTTTTGCTCCGGTCTTGTTGCCCTCTTGGTGCGTCTTTATCTCTGTAGCTTGCTACATCTGCCCTCCCAAAGCCTCTCTGTCTTAGAGCTTTCCTGCCTTCTCAAAACAACGAGTTTGTCTAAGTAGTGCTATTTAGGAGCCTCTTTATCTTAGAGCTTTCCTGTCTTCTCAAAACAGCAAGGATCTAATTTAGTTTAATTATAATCACTCTGGTAAGTGGAAAATTTACAGGTATCATCTGTTTCGTGGCACCTATTGTTAAATATTCTAGCAGAAGCATATCACAATTACCAGCTTGTGTACAAAACTCACAAAGTGTCAACCATTTCAGTCCCACAGCACCTTCTTCCTTAAAGAATTAGAGAACTCTGTAATGGATGTCACAGAAAAGCCTGATGTTACCTTCCATAATAGAAACACAACATCTTGCCATAGATGAACAGCATGACATCTGAAATCAGATTACACGTTTTGCTTCAGTCTCATGACTTCTCCATGCTTCTGTAATTTAGAAATTGGTACTGAGACATGTGAAGAATTTGCGGAGCTATACACAGCTCGTAATTCAGCTGTGTATCCACCATCAATTTACAGACCCGTCAGTCAAGTTTTGTGTGCCATAGCTTATACCAGATGAGATTTTCACATTGTAAGTGTGTCTCACTCCTGGTCACTGCTCCTGCTGTCTCCACCAATTTGTGTATTCCCAAGTGCCTGGAAGTAAGTATCTGGCAGGTACTTTTTTTCACTGGCAGGTGTGCACTGAGCTCTCACAGGCCCTAACAAATAAATACTCCTAGGGACTTCTTTTTTGGATTGGAAGACAGGCCTACAGCTTCATAAATGGATATTCTGTTATCTCCTGTAGTCTATAGCTCTTCTCACCAGCCTAAAGCTGATAGTTTTCTTGCTTAGGTTTTATGTGCTTTTTAGGTTCATTCCCTGGAAATGAAGCCAGAGAGTCTTGGAATATCTTAAATAAAATGAAGACCCATTGAATATGAACATGAGCCAACATCAGAATGACTGAGAAAAGTGTTGCAACAGGGATGTATGGTCTAATGAAATTGCCTGTGTTGTGCTTCTCTGGGCTTACCTCTTCCTTGCTTGCAGGCTTTGGCAGATGTTGAGGTAGGCCACCCTTTCCCATCTTCCTCATCCTCCCCAGCACGCAAGACACCATCCATCCAGGCACTGTGGCACGCATGTCTGAATGGTATCAGGTGTTGAAAGGAAGCATGCAACACTGCCCAGCAGTGGAGAGAGGCTTTACCTGACAGCAGAGCCTCAGGAGCCCAAGTGTCTGAGAAACAGGACTTACAACAGATGCTGCACAGTAGCATTCCTCCATTCTCTGATCGCTACAGATCACAGTACAGGCTAAGCAGCTGCAGAGAAGGAGTAGGAGAGATGTAGTGCCACTGACAGCTTAAACAATTTACACAATGTGGGGGACCGATGCAAGTTTTAGGACTTACGGCAACTGTCTGACTAAGATCAAGTTTCCTCCGTTGTATGCTTCTAGCACCCAGCCTGTGTGGTTTGCCTCTGTTAGGTTCTGTTTTGTGGATGCTGGAAATACTTGTGCTGCATTCAAATAAGGACCTTCCCTGCTCCTGCTCCCTCCATGTATGACTTTCTTTTTGGACTTCTCTGTGTATAGGCCAAAATGCAATAGCATTCACGCTGTGCAGTCAGTGCTGTACACTTATGCACACATGTAGACACAGTGTACAGAGCTTGAGGGTGTGTGTTCAGTTGTATCTGGGATTTGTGTAGTGAGCCTGCTACAGAAGGTACATTTAGTTGTCCTCCATTTGTGTGTATTTTGAATTCTCTGAGGTAGTATTTAGAAGGTAGATTATCTATCTGCAATAATGAAAAGCACTATCTCACTGTAGCTGGAGACAGACTGTGCCAAGACTGATCCTTGGACTGAGAAGGCACAATTGAATTTTTGAGAAGGATGAGTAGATAATCCCTTTCTATTAAGGTCACAGAGTAACCACTCCAAAAAAAAGAGCACAGCTGTCAACCAAAGAGTTGTTTCCTCAGTAAGGTTCTGACTCAGACACATATATTAGCATGCTTTATGTATTTGCATACAGTTCCTGATGAATTAGCCCTGATATCTTTCACACACGCTCTAAGCAAATATATCCTTTCCAGAAGATACTTCCTGCCTCATTGCAGTGATGCATATGTGGTGGGTCATACCCTCTTCAATTTAAGTTACTTAGGTGCTGTTAAAACAGTGGAGAGAAATTATTCTCTGATTCCATATTTCTAAGTTCCAAACAATGTTTTTTTATCTCAATGGCCATATACAGTAGATATCGTATTATTTACATTTCATTTTTCTGTCCCTCCCTATTTTTTTAAACATTTGCCTTGGTCCAGGCTCGGAGAAAACAAATGAAAGTTGTGCATTGATCTGAGCAGAAAGTGGCTAATGGTCTGAACTAATTGCCAAGATGCAGCTAGCATGTTTTTCAATATGACTGATATGTCATTCAGTCTCCAGGACATTATCTGCTTGTTTTTCCAAAAGGTGAACAGATAAGAGAGAAATCTAGGTATGAATTGTTTTGTTCTTCCCTCTTGCAAGAGTGATGGGTTCTTTTCTCAGCTGGATTTGTGGTGGTAGGTGGTCCCACTGATTGTACTAGAGATTCCGTTTCATTAGGTGCCTCTGGTTTTGTCAGGCTGTTGCTATCCGACTTTTGGAAAAGTAATCTCAGATCAGAAAATTCTGCTCCCTGCGGCAGCACTCAATTGAGTCAGATCCAGCTCTGGGCCACAACCTTAATTTTCAGAGCTCTGTGATGAAATTCACAGCAGATTCAGCAGGACAGATCCTCTGTGGTCTCCTAACTGAACTTGTTGTGTAACACAGGAGAAAGCCTCACCTGATGGCTCTTGCATCAGTCCTGGAAATGGAAGAAATGGGGTATGTCTTAGAAGGACCTCCAGCACAAGTCCTTGCTCTGTTTGAGGGAAGTCCCTCCGCAGTCAGCACCTTCTTTGACAGCTGGCTTCCACTGATATTTCTCACGGTGACTGAAGCTAGATACACAAATGGCAGAGAGGGTGGGTCAGAAGGGAAGTTGAGGACATTTTGTGAGAGCTAGACTGATTGTTAGAAGCCACTGCTGGGAAACATAAAAATCGCTTTCTCTGCAAATCCACCTCTCCTCTTGCACAAATGTTCTTCTGATTTTGCATAGAAAGAAACACCCAATAAATAAATAAAATCCCATTGGTTCTATTCTGTGAAAGAGAACAGTCATTTATTATGAAAGGGAAGTACCTTAGATAATTACTACTGCAGACACAGTTTTGGGATTAAAGTCAAAGCTGCATAGCTCTTGTATCTTATGGTTAAAATAGCTTCTGCTTAGTAGTTTATTGAAACGGAAATACATCAAATGCATTTCATCCACTGGAAGGCTCATGCTGATTACTCATGCTTTGGCTTTTCTTCTGATGGTGGCAAATCTTGACACTTCTGCAATATTTCCAATTGTAGGTATCATCAAAAAATATAGGTATTCAGTAAGTTCCACTTCAAAATAGCTCTGAACTTGTCTTGTGCTGCTGTTTTGCATGAGGAGGTTTTCCCTCACGGAGTTTTAATTTGACAAAGAGAATGGTTTTTTTCAGTATATTCTCTCTCCTCATCTTCCTTGACACTGTCTCATTTACCAAAACAAAGTCTGCTGCAAGAAGGGAGCTCCTTGCTCTTTTGGCCTCATGACATTTTGCTTGCATTAATGTTGCCTTTCTACTGAAGATAAACTTACATGTAATACTGAGCCACAGAAGCAACTGTCAACCTTTTCTTTTTGGAGTAATCAAGTAACTGCCATTACAGGCTCTGCATTGATCAGCTGTCACAGTTCAAGTCCTTCCTCTTTCAGCAGGGGACTTCACAGACGGTTATTGATTTGCTTCACTGAACCAAAATAGCTTAAACCACTTTACAGTTATTTAGAGTCCTTGTCTGCTGGGTTGACTTGTATGCAGTGTCCTTCTGATGACATTCACACTATAGCTCTTAATTTCTACTGCAGAAGTCTATCTAAAAGTCAGAGATTATTTTAAAGGGTAGTCAGAGTTAATTCCTCTCTCACTTTGTTTTCCGCAGTTGTTTGGAAACACAGTGCTTTTGTCTTCTTAAACATTTCAGCAGCACCAGGCATGACAGAGTGCAGATCCTCAGCCAGCTACTATACAAATGTAATGACTGCTGTCAGTTAACACTGCACTTACTGTCACACAGTTAAAGTTGGTACGCGGGTACTTTGCAAAATCAGTGGCTGTTTCTTTCCATCTCTGAAGCCTCTGCTGTAGTATTATAGGCTCTTTCTACTCTGTTGAGAGAAACAGAGGACTGAATACGGAGTGCTAGGCTGCTGACCTTCCATGTTTGTCAGGTTAGCTCTGGAGCAAGACTGCTGTGGGACACTCCAGAGCACTGGGATACTGCTCCTGATCTGTGGCTGTGGGCAGAAAGAATAAAACTGGTCTTCAGCATTCTACCCCTAGTGAAAACAGCAAGCTGTGGGAGAAGAGACAAAGACCCAGCTCCAGTCCAGCACCATGCATAGAGCCCTTGTAGATGAAGGACCCTCACATGGAGTTGGTTCTTTAACCCCTGTTTGGTCGTTAATAGAATGAAAAAATCTGGGCTGACACTTGGATATCAAACATTCTCATTAACTGTCACTCAGTCCGTCGTTGTCGGTCTGTGACATACTAGCTTTATTTGAGTTTGGGAGCCACCTGAGGTAAACAAGAATCACATAAGCTTTGAATCAGACATGGAGGCTTAAGGTAGCTGCAGATTTAGAAAAGTTCAGATATGGTACATGCTAATGATCTGTATCATATAAAGCCACAAGAAACTGAACTCCATGCAGGATTAGCCACCGGAAAGCTGACCCAGACACCTGGCCTATGTCTCTCCAGATGTCCTAGACTTTGGTAGGCTGACTGAAAACTGAAAAAATACCCGACTTCACAGCTATGCTGGTAGTAAACTTCCAAAAAGGGACTCCTTATAATAAAATATTTTAAAGTGGTTATCTTGGTGCTGTCAAATAACTGTGAAAAAATAAACTAGCTGATAGGTTCTTGGAAAAATATGATTGCAATTGGAAGGACTAACCCTTCTGGGTGATGTATTAGAGCACAGGAGGGGCCATACTCCACAAGATAAAAGCCAGAAAACTAGCATGCTGTCTTTAGCAGAAGCTACTGCTGGTTCTTCAGGGAACAGGGTGTGAAAACAGGTTTTTTTACTGTTCTGAAATGGACTGAATCTCATTAGAGGTTTTGTTAAGATCTCAACCTTTCAGACTGTTTGTTAGACTAGTCGATTTTGTTTATTCTGAAAGTTCTTTCCTGGTCATACAAAAGTCAAAATTCCTTTGAAAACTTGCAGTAAACTTTCTGTGACAGATCTACCACCACACATAAAAGCTGCATTGAAATGTGAAAAAAGTCTGACTGTTCTTGTTTGAGGCTTGCATATAGATATATAAATTCATGTATTTTTCATATGAAAGGAGAAAACATGGATAGTAAAGATAAAAAAACCCCACTCTTAGTTCTCAGGTGATTTAACACATTTTTTTTTGTGCTGCTTTATGCTTCCTCACTGCGAGAGTGTTTTATTCTTATTGTTAGCATTATTACTTGTGTTCCCATGGCAACCAGGAGCCTTTGTCAAGGAGTCAGCCCCTGTGTGTCTTCCTTTGAGAAGTGTCTCACAGAGTCAGTCCCTGCTCCAAGGAACTTACAGGCTACAGAAATCTGTCCTGATGAGTGTATGTACAGGGAGTGTATTGAGGAGGGAAACTTTTTAGTAACATGAGGCAATGGAAATGGTCTTCAGTGGGTTCAGTGGATGGCTGCACTTAAATAAAATTGTTCTTCGCTGTCTGCTCCCCTACCACACAAGTAAGAGGCAAGCTGCCAATCTGCAGAGGCACTGGGTCATTCAGTCCTTATGGATCCAAACTCTTACATGGAAAGCCACCATGGGACACAGCTTGAAGTGCAGTAACAAGAGCTTATGAGCCTTGTCCCCAAAGGATCTGTGCTGCAGTCAAGAAAAGACTGCTTAGATACCTCCAGATCATCCACTGACAGAGGTGGATGTGAAGTGTGAATGTACTTGGCCACACCACCATGTAATGGTTCTCATTGAGAGAAGAAGGGTTTGGGAAGTTTCTTCAGATTCGTTGCTGATGTACCTGTTACTCTCAGGCTCAATCTCTCCAGTTTCAATGAGAACTATGGGAGGAGTTTTCTACCAGTGAACACTGAAAACTTACATAGGAATTTCCGAAAGCCTAGTGCTTATGACCGAAGGGCCACAGTGCATTTGGATCCTTCGCTGGCAGATGCTGACTTTTACTAGCTTATCTGCTCTCTACACTGCTCTTAAAAGTTCAGCTTTGGAAGCTGAGCTTGGAGCAGAACTTCTTCAAAGAAGGAGTCTCCCCACTGCTCTCTAATTTGTGGTGATGGGTCCCTTGCTTCTAAATATTACAGTGATGAAAATTTTGCTGACTTCTATTTCGAGCTTAGTGTGTACCCATTACTAGCTAATGGCAAGATAAACAGGGCCCCATGTAGTGGGGTTTCTGCTTGGAGGTGAAATTTAAGGATGCCTTTTGTATTAATAGTTTCAGAATTCTGTTTGCGTGTGAATACCACTCACCTTGGCACATCTGTTTTGCTCATGCTAGCAGACTGGAAAACGTGGCAGGAATGAGTTTGAACAAATTGCTTTACCTTAGGTGCAAGGAGAACTCAGCAAGGAGTTAAAGCAATGAAGCTGTAATGAAGATGATGTTGTCATTTCCAGACAATGCAAGATGTTTAGCAGTACTTAGGCTTCTTCCTCATTACATCTGTAGCAATAATCTCTGTCTGGGTTACAGAACTCAGAAGAGGGTGGCAGGCAATGTGTGTTTCCCCAGATCTCTTTGGACCTGGCTTTCAATCAAAACAGTCTGCTTTGCCATTTATGACTGCTTTTACTTTTTTGATTCTGTGAGAGGGAGACATAAAGGTTATAATGCTGTGGGGGCATTAATTTGGTCTCTACTGCTGTAACACAGTGACTAGTCGTAACACTTGGCCTCTCTGAATCTCCTTTTCTCTCCCATTTGTGATGCCTGCAGCTCCCCTGCCTTCTTGACTGCCTGCCTCTCACCTCTCCTTTCCACAGTCCCACCTCAGTATCTCCCTGTAGCTCACTCATGTCCTTTCTTCATTGAGAAAAGAGCCTGAGAAAGGAGCAGAGTGGAAGCAGAGAACACCATAGTGCAGATGCTGGACTTAAAATGATTTGCCGGTCTCTTGAAAGTAGCAAACAGGTGAATTGCTGAATGTTTCTTAACAAAAGGCAAGATACTCCTTTTCCATCTAAGCATTTTTGGTTTTTGGTCTCTGTATGTCCTGAATTTCTTTGCCAGTGTTGCTGTAAATGCACGATTTCAAATTCACAGTTTAATTACACTTTCATCACAACTGTAAACATACAATTGTGATCTCTGGTGCTACTGTAAATGTTTGTGGTGAAGTGTGTCCTGTAGCATTTCTTTCCTTATAATATTTTGGTTCTCTCTGGAGGATCACAAAGCTCCTTGTGTTTTAGGAAATATTGTCCAATTTATTACCCCAGTGACCACATGCTTTTTCCGGCTCTCATAGGAACAACTGTTTGTCTGTATTAGCTGCCAGGGCAAACCTAGTGGGCTGTGTCATCATCTCCTTCTTTTACACGTGCTTTTATCTGCTTGACTTCCAGTCCTTGTATTTTTTGGCACATCTAAAAGAAAAGATGAATGTGTTGATGCACTGACTCCTAATCAGAGTGTTCACAGCAGCCTTATCTATTCCTAACCTGATAGCTTTTTGTACACCTGCAGGTACTGGCTGAAGAGAGCTCCTAAAGGTTGTGAGATGGGCAGTACAGGTGGCAATGTTCTTGCATTCCTGGTTTGTGACGGACTTGACAAACTGCTGTGTACACAGTGCTATTTTGATACACCTATGATCTGTTCTAGTCATTCCTTTTCAGTAAAGACATGACTGTAACATGCATGAGAACTTCTTCCATGTGCACTCACAGACACTTCAAGGTTGCAACACCCAGAAAGGCATCACCTATTTGAACATATATAACAAAAATATCTCCTTAATTTATCCCACCACTTAATGCCTGCCTCTGGTTTCTGGTGCCTTGAATTTTTTAATGCTCTGTCCTCTAGCACTGACCCTGACTGGTCTAGAAATCTAGATCTCCACATTTTCATGGAACCTGTCTCTAACTGTAGACTTTTTTATTTTCTGTGCTCTGTTGCAAGCAGACATCCTTTGTTGCATTGTGTAGGCTTGATTTTTCGCTGCATTCTCCCTCAGTCATTATTTATCTCAGACTATTTACCACTTCTCTCTGAAAAATACTCTCTTCCCATGCTGGTATTTGTCTGGGGAAAGAAAATGGCTCAGGCAGACTTTTTTTTAATCTTTTTTTAGTATCTTTCAGTGAAAGTGAAATCTCAGTTTTGCTCTGTGGATACACTGGTTTTTTTCAGTGCAAACGCATACTAGAAAACAAGCAAGACCTGGTTTGTTGGTTAGGCCATTACTTTTCTCAGGCTCTGCCAAGCTTGGCTCCTCAGGTTTCTATAGTGCTTCTGATTTCACATTGTGAAAGCAGGAGAATATTTGTGGCAATCTACTTTGTCTGCTGAGTGCCTAACATGACTCCACACCAACACTGCATCCAGCAGCTCGTCAGAGAAACAAGACCCAGTATCTTTTAGCGACTTTCTGTGAGACCCTCAGCAGTGATCCAACCCTACATAGCTCAGGTACACAGGGCATTGCAAGGCCAGAGTGGGGAAATCACAGAAGAACTGTGCAAGTCTAACACACATGTGTTGTGCAGTCAGCAGAGAACACAGTTAAAAAATTTACTTTGCTTTTTTCTTTTTTTTGGTCTGTGATTTTTTTTTCTTTAATTTATTATAGCAAACATGATTCCCAGTGTAACTGTAACACTTTTGAGAGCAAAAGCCTCTGTGGCAAGAAATAACCTTCTTCTGAAAACTGTGATAAAAATAAAACAGCTAACGATGTTTTATTTCAACAACCCAAAGACTCTCATATTTACAAGATGTTTCATAAAACAATGACTTGCTTTTTACCAAATGAAATCCAAGCAGCTTGTTTGTGTGCTAGAGGTAATTTCTAGCGAACAAAGCAAAAATAAATTAAACTAGGGTACCATCTCGTCACAACCAAACTTCATAGAGTGATTGCATAAAACACCTTCAAAACAATGAGATGTCCCTCCCAAGGCAGAGAGCATTTGCAGAGGACTCTTTTTACATGCACCTGCTCTTTTTTTGCCAGCTACCTCAACTGCCGTTCCTACTAGTCAAGAACATCTTAAATACACACAACAAAACCAGGCCTGCTCTAGTGGCTCATTAAGATTCAGGAGTGGACTAAAGGAATTAAGTTAGTGATGGGTGGTTGTGAAACTAGGTTTTCACAGTGTTGGTGCTTAGTGGAAGTCTTATAGCAGGGGTAAAGGACCCCATGTCAAAGGCAATGGCTCTGTTTTGGCACATAATCAGCTTGCAAAGAAGACATTGTTTGCTACAGGAGCTTATGAACCAAACACAAGATACAAAGCACAGGGTAAAAAAGGCGGAATCAGAAGAGCATACAGTACTTGGCAGCATGGTGGTGAGAAAGCCTTCTTCTGGAGGGGCCCTGCCGTAATTGTGATCAGATGACCATTGTATGTCGAGGATTTAGTGATCCACAATACAGTTAATCTGAGTACACCCACGCCTGTGCTGTGCTGCGCTGAGCTGCACACACAGTGTGCCCTCCATGCCTGTGTTGTGCTGCACAATCCCTTGGCTGCAGGATGAACTCAGCCAGCTCATTGTAACTGCAGGCAGCTCCCACTGGCACCAGTGATTACTACACCAGCATGGCCTTGCCTTTAACTAACAGAGCAGCAAAAAGTTCTCATGAGAACATCCTTTCTGTCTGATGGTATAAATGGTGAATAGTGCTGTTTTCCTGTGACTAAAATGAGGAAACCTCTCTCCACAGGTGAGATTAGCACAGTGTGCCATGGGAAAATCCATCCAGGCTCCGTTCAGTGCTGCACAACCATGGGGTTCCCAGCATCTGAAGTGACATAAGATTTACTTGCTATCTATATGCTTCTTTTAGTTCTCTCTTATTAAAGCGATTGTTTTATTAAGCCAACTTTTGTCAGGCCTTTTGTACTGAGACCCAGAAGGAGCCTTGCACCACCTCATTCTCTCTCACCTCACCTCCTTCCCATCAGCCCTCACCCTCTCACTGGTGCAAAACAGGCCAAAACCCATCCTACAGTGGAGAAGGTCCCTTGGGTTTGGCTCACTGTGCCTAAATACTTGGATGGGAGTGAAGGAATTATAAAGATTTTGCTCTTTGTAAGGGGTGGTAGAAACAGAAAAGAGAATCTGTTGAGTACCATGGTGTGAGAGGGCTCTGTGAACATGGACTTGGAGGCCACGTACAGGCAGACAGAAAAGCCACTGAAAAGAAGCAACTGTCAGTGTTGCTTTATGTAGACTGGTGATATGGGCGTCAGTGAAAGCCATGTTTACTGATCCAATGTTAGATATGCAGCTGAGATATTGGCCCAGTCTGTTCCGTGCCATTATTTTTGCTAGCCTCTGTCAGAGGGAGTGTGGGGGGAAATCCCAGCATTAAATCTTCACACATTTTGTGAAAGACAGAAAAAGAAGTGAACCAAGATAAAGTGTTTGCAATGTCCATTATAGCATGTGGCTTTCATTCAACATTATCCCTTGCTCCTTTCTATTTAGCTGCTGAAAGCCTTTTATATGGAAAAGCTGTGTCTGGCAATCCTATAGGCAATATTAAAGAGAAAGGGTGGAAGGCAAGAAGACAAGATCTGTTTAGATGTCTGGAGCTGCTGTTGTCAGTCAGTCATCTGTTTTCCTGCAGACATGCACACTAAAGTATAGAAAGACAGCAAAGATAACTGGGGCTATGCCTGTGGTGCTGACTTCAATTTGCAGCCTCACTGCTGGAGGTACAGAGCTATTCCATGTGACCAGCCACCCTGGAAAGAAAGAGATCAGTCTGCATTGCCTGAAACATTGCTTTTAACTTGCATACAGACCACAGCCTTAAAACAGGGATGGAAAAGGTAAAATTACTGTGTCTAAAACAAATCCTTGTGAGTCAGAGGCAAAAGGAGAGAATGTGCCATAAGCAGCAGGTGACAGCACTTAAAATCTAAGGATCCCTCACATGACCATGTTGACGAATGGGAAACCTCATCTGACTTCTTGCTGGTGGCCTGGAGGTGTGGAGAAGATCTGTGTAGGAAGAGAGGGACGGAAGTGGGGACAAGCTGCTTGCAGAAGCATTTCCCATTTACACGAGTGAGGTTTCTGTTTTGTCAGCTGGTGATGACTTTGAAAGTACACATAAGACCACTGTCTCAACTCTTTCCCTGTGTTTGCCAAAACCTCTGAGCACCGCTGAGCTGCAGCTAGGGCTTGGTCTCCCAAAGATTAGTTGGGAGGCAATTCCTCAGCCTGTTTTAGGTTGTCTGTTTCTGTCACTGGCTGGGCTAAGTGACCTCTGAGTGCACAGTGCTTAGGTGGCCTGGTGGTCTCTTCCTGCATTTGTCAGACCAAAACCCACCATAATCTCACATCAGTTTCTCCTCCCAGCTGTTCTGCTCGGTTACTATTCCAGTTCATGCCTTTATAGCAGCATCCACAAGAACCATTTTAGCACTATTCCCTTAAACCTAAGCGGCTCCAACTTCGACCCAGTCATCCTGCCTCTAGGTTTTGTTGATCCTCGTAAAGAATTTTATGAAACAGGCTCGTCTGTATTTTTGTTGCTACAGAAAATGTAAGCAGGCAGGTCTTTGTACAGTAGGGGCCAAATAAAGCTTTTGAGAGCAACCTAAATTTCTGTACCACTCATCTTTGCTCTCCCTAACATTATTTCTTTCACAGAGTAGGTAGGAATGAATTTGTTCTGTGTAAACTTGTATTATGAGTTAGGAAGGAAATGAAGTATGCTTACGAATATGCAGCAGCCTGCCTAATGGTGGGCTGTACAATGGGTCAAGGGTGGAAAATGGTTTTCTGTATGCAACCTTATTTTGCATTTGAATGTAAGCTACCTTCCTCTGATTGCAACTGGGAAGCAAACGCATTTGTCACCCTCTTAGAGGTTACCAGCCCACCTAGCACAAGGGTGTTGTGGCAAAGGGAAGTAGCTGCCTTATCTGGGGTTCTGGAAGTGGTCACAGGAGGTCTGGTCTCTGCAGGCCCAGTGAGGTAGCAGGATCTAGACCAGTAAAAGTTGAAGTGCCACCTGTTCCTGGATGTTCAGGGAGAAAAGACCTTCAAGGAACAACTTTCTTCTGCAGGTGGGTATATCCACAAAGAAGAAAGCTGTGTGACTCTTCTAGGAGTCAGACAACTCAAATCTGCATTCTCTGCTGCATGCAAGAGTGCTGGGAGAAATTATTTGTGAAGTCAGACAGCAATAATCATATAGGAGGTGTTCCTCAGCCTGCTATTCCCCTCAGTGAAGTCACGTTCTCTCCCAGGGCCTCAGTTTCCTGCTCTATAAAGAGAATAAACTATCAGGTTCCTTTGTGAGGTGCTTTCAGCGTTACTGGTATATATCTTCTAAAATAGTGATCCCTAAGTATCTTCTAAAATAGTGATTCCTTCCATAAAGAATGGATTAGTGGGCTATTTTATTCATGTCAGGTATGTTACTGAGGCAGCAGATTTATAACAGGTGATCATAAGATGCTTGTCAGGAGGGAGCTCCCCTGGTGATAGAACCAGGGACAGCTCTAGGATCACTGACTCTTTCTCAAAGGAGCCACCATGTTGTGTGATAGCCTGTGAGTGGAGAGACTCTGGCTCTGTATCCATTCACTCTTCTCTTTCCATTTCCAGTTTACTCAGGAAAGGGTTTGCTTAGACCGCTGTTTTGCTGATGGGGGCTTATTCAGGTAGTCAGGGAATGGCTCTCAAAAGCTATAGACTTAAATGCTTTCCCAGAGCAAACTCCATGTTTTGAATGTGGTGGGCTTTTTAGCAGATCTTGCATACTCTTTTTTCCTTAAGCACACAGTTCTCTATAACAATCTTTTATTTTTCTTCCCAAACTTCAGCCTATTTTTACTTATCTATATATACATACAGACTCATGAATATCTTAAATGTCACATAGAAACAGAGGAGTCATTTTTCCCCATCATATTCATCACACAGCTGCTGGCAATCATTCCAGCTTCAAGCTGGCTAAGGTCAGCATAGTTAAAATTCTACCAAGGATCAGTTTATTAAAGTAAGATTCATGGCAACAGTCAAAGTTTTGCAGAAGTTATGGATTATGGCACATCCTGTGAATTTTTATTTATTTGTGTGAAGTCTTCATGTTTATTAATTAAGATTTTGATATCAGTTTCCTGTCTGTGTTATTTTCTCATAGCCTATCCCCAAATTCTTCAACTATCCTGATGTTTCTTTGCAGAATTAACTTGCTAACTCCCCTAAGTTAGTCAAATGATCTGTGGTAAACAGGAGGAGCATCATTACAAGATGTTTAATAGCAGTACTCAATATTTGCATTCTTATGTGGGTTTTGCTGTTTGTCTCTCCTTGTGAAATTCCATTTTCCACAGGTCCTGAAGCACTCTTCAGGATGATACAGCATGATATATTTGGACTTACTAGATATAATTAAAAACTCACAAATCTGAAGTCAAAACTGTTGCTGAAAGATTGCCTTCCACTGCTAGAGACTTATTAAACACCCACAACAGCAAGCAGTCGGGTGGCTAGTACAGCTTTCTGGGAGATGTCTCTAGTCCTAAGCCTGTGACTGCCTCAGACCAAGGCTCTTTAATCTGTCAACGATTTAGCTGGGTTTGCTGAGATACTGAAAGAGGTACCACATCTGCCAGGAGGGCATGTGGCTTCCTTGATGAGGATCTGAAGGAAAGTAACCTCATAGCTAGTCATGAAACAAGCTAGTATATGCATGCTGGGAGCAAAAGACAGAGAGAGGAGAGAACCAAAAGCACTCAATGCTTTTTCTTCTGCTACAGACAACATGAATAGATGTTTTGATATTTTTAATAGCATTTCTAGGGAAGCACTGACTGTCTGCTCCCCGAGCACAAAGAGACCATGGAGGCCACAATCTCAAGATTGCGGTTCTTTTCCCTAGTGTCACCACTTAGAGCAGGGCGGTAATAAACAGTGCCAGATGCTCCCAGTTAACCCCCGCCCTCTCACCAGGGGAAGGGAAAAAGTAAGCAAAGAGAGACTTACAAATTGGAAATGAAAACAGCTTACTAGTAACACTAATAATACTAATAATATTAACAATAAGATGAATAAAACAAAATACACAAAACCGACACTGAGTTTCCCGGAGCTGGGTGCCGGGCGCTGGCGTCCTGCGGGCAGCACCAGGAAGTCCCGGACTGGATTCGGCAGCAGACAGGAACTGGACTCAGGAATGCACGGATCTGAACCCGGATCAGGATCACAGGCAGGAAAGCGAGCAGGGTCCTCTTCAGAAGGCAGCCATGGACAAAGAGAGTGAGACCGTCGTGATCCCCCAGCTTTAAACTGAGTCTGATGTGCATGGCATGGAATGTCGCGTTGGTCAGTATCGGGTCA
>Ga0065711_1037170_pt1 | contig 20108 bp, 15 predicted proteins | sample Hoacrofraction12_FD_59098 | JGI IMG/M metagenome (GOLD analysis project Ga0065711, IMG submission 59098) | Hoatzin crop microbial communities from Cojedes, Venezuela - Epithelial fraction 12 v2 (version 2) | ecosystem: Host-associated > Birds > Digestive system > Esophagus > Crop | place... | reverse complement strand
ACATCCTTGTGAAAAGCCCCTCTCCATCCTTCCTGTCAGCCCCTTCAGGCACTGGCAGCTGCTCTAAGGTCACCCCAGAGCCTTCTCTTCTCCAGGCTGAACAGGCCCAACTCTCTTAGCTTGTCCTCGTAGCTTTCATGAAACTATAGTGTTGGGTGAAAATGTTTCACCTAAGATTCTGAAAAAATAAGAATATATGATCAATCTATATTATTAACAAGATAGTCATTAAAATGCATGTGTAAATAGAAATCTTTGCAGGGTAACCTGACATTCAGAGAGATGTAAGGTGAAATTCGTATCCTCCTTACTCTGTGGCAAAAATTTCATTGACCCAAAAGTGCAAACGCTTTGCCTCTTGGTATTCTCCTGAATCTGAGTTGAAACTATATTCAGTATCTTTAGAAGCAATTTATCTCTTCATTTATAAAAATAAAAGCATATACATGCATACAACAGTGAGTTTTCATAGTAGAACCTGTATTTTCAAAGCGGTTTTAAAGTCTCTGTTCAAATTCTCCAGCCAAGTAAAAATACAGCAAAAAAAAAAAAACAACTTTAGAAAATCATTCCCTTAGGCCCATATCCAGCCAACTGCGCTGAGAATATCTTAGCTATAAACAAATCACAACAACAAAAATCTCTGAAGAACAGTTGCAGGGGTTTTCTTAATACCAGGATTTGGAAATTTTTGATCTGCTGCGAGAGTGCTTGGTCTCTGGGTGGGCCGTTGGATGGGTGCGAGTTGAATTACCAGGTGCTTACTGCAGGCAAATGAAGAGTGATGAAGCTGTCAGCCTGACCATGCAAAAATCTGTGAATTAATGCAGCTGCACTGGTTTTCACTGGGCTGTAGAAGAGGTGACAAAATACTTCCAACTCCAAGCGCAATCAACAGCTGATTTCTGCATTTCCGTGCCTCGCAGGACGCTTTCCAGCACCTCGCACCTCCTGTGAACCCAAGCATATGGGCATCGATTTACACAGCTCGGTTAGCGACTCCTAACCATCCTGATCAAACGTTGTGATAGAAAAGGAAACTAAATCTGAGCCAAAGGATTACACCCGAGGCCCCACACCAAAATTTGATAATTTCCATCGGTTTTTCACGTCAGTGCACCGATAAGCCGCTTCAGCTAGCGCCAAACCCTGCGGATTAGGGAACATCCAGGTGAGGTTTATGACATGGAGAGGCTTCATATGTGAAGAATTAGGAAACAGATATAACCCGCGCAGATTATTTATATTTCAAAACATGTTTTGAGCAATCAAAGTGCAGTAAAATACACAGAGCAGACTCTCCTTCTTGTGAAACAGGAACTGCTGTGGTGGAGAGGGCTCTCTGCTAAGCCACACCCGGGCTGGGAGGGTGATAACAGGTTAATTCACACAGCCCTCACCATCAGACCTGCCCTCCTGGGTCTGTTTTTGTCTGATACAGGGAAAAACTAGCGCTCCATGGGCATGGGTGCTGGGTCCCAGCATCATGCCACAGAACGGCTCCGCTCTCATAGGTGAGGCTGGCAGGACCTTTCCCTTCTGTGAAATGAGGGATTTCATTTATACTTCCTTTTTGCCTACAGGAGTATTTGATTTTAAATAGATCCCCGCTTCCCAAAGAATACACTAAATTAAGCCACTCTTAGAAAGGTATTTGAAGGTATCGGGAATTATGCCTTTATTGAAACTAAATATGAGTTACTTCTCCCTGTTGAACCCAAGATACAAGATGCTGTAACATTTCTAGGAGTTTATAATTATTATTATTTCCATTCCATATGGAACTTAATTGTAAATCTGCCAATGAATTTACTTTAGTGTTGAACTTGCCTGCCTGGATGAGTTTGGAATTTATTATTTCAATTTCATTCCCTACACTTTTTGTAGGAAATATTTTGTATACTTTAGTGAAAGACCTCATACGGAATTTACAGCACTTGCTTCATCAATAAATTCAGAAAAATCAAATTATTGTTAGGCATAAAACCCCACATACTATATTATTAAAGTACATTTTGAGACAAGGCATCATCTTGTTTTATGAGACACAGTTCAATGCTACAGTGGTGTTAGAGCCTTGTATACAAGAGATTTGAAGTGATTCTTTCTTGGTTGAAAGATTGGTATGGAAAATAACTAATTTCTAGTGAAATTTTTTATTACTATTAATATTTCTTCTGTTTGTGTTATTTTCAGTGCTTCCATTTTTTTTTGGTTCTCTTTGCACTGACTATTTTTAATTAGGATCCAAATTTGAATGTATTACTCATACTGATGAGAAGTAACTGCCTTATGCAGCCTTGCTGTTTTGAGGAAGCTATTTTTGCAAAAAAGGACTGACCAGTGCCATTATGGGAATTACCCTTCCTGGCAAGGAGAGGGAGGCTGAGGGGGTTTGCTGTCTACAGGCTCCCCATTATGCAAAGCAGGTTCAGGCCATTGTGCGCTGGTGACATTTCTCATTAGGAAAATTGAAAGGATGAAAAAATTGTACTGTATTGATGTCTACCATATTGCTCCATCACTTGCACCATCAACAATCACGCTGACTTAAGAGCCTTCCCTGGAAACAAGAACAGAACAGGGCTAAATATTGTTCTGAAGCCACTCTGAAATAGATTACCAGAATCGAGGCATTTTATATAAAATTTTGTAAGCTCTGTATGATAAAATGAGCAGCAGGATGGAAATACAGGGTAGGCTAAACAAAAATCAAAGCAATGGATGATTTATAACTTGTGGCCTATCATATCCATCCTACATCCCACTAAGATAAATCTGTAGCTTAAAATGCAGCTGAATTCTAGGCACAGACTAAAAATTGCAAAAAGTAGAGGTTCCACAAAGGGCATTGGAAGGGTCTGCGTCCGTTCATTTAGCCATATGTTAATGAAGAGAACTATTGTGTTGGAGTGTGTATTCTCTAAAAGACCCGACAAAAGAACAGTGGTCTTCATGGCAGAATTGTCAATATTTAAGGCCAAAACCAAATCATTATAAATTTGAGGGTAAAAAGTACAAAAGAAAAGTTATGTTGTTTGGACCAGAAATGGATGATTTATTAATTTGAGCTCCTTCTAAAGTTTTCTAACATGAAGAATGTTATATCTATTCATGTAACTCGGCAAAAGGCTCGAGTCCAATATCAGTCTTAAGGAGATTAAATACTTAAGCATTATACTGTCCTCTAAATTAAGGAAGTTGTATAAGCTTAATTTCCAGAGGATTCTAAATGTGATTAAACTGGATATGCCATGATTAAATATCTTGCCGCTATCCATTTCTGGGTGGATTAACTCCGTTAAAATGAACTCTTCCATAATATTTATTTCTGATAACTCCCTGGGAGATTTTTTATTCTGTGTTTTAGACTCACCTGTATTTTAGCAGTTTTGCACAGAAAATAGGAAGTCTGACTGAAAGCACAGATATTACAGAACTCTACTGAAAGCGCATGGGTACTCCTCAGATTTGTGTGCTAGCACCAGCCCTCTCTGGCAACTGCATTAAATTATAGGGGAATCTGCTTTCCAAAGCCTGAAGCTGAGGCTTCTCACGTCCCACCTTTGGAAATTGCTACCACTGGATTATCCGCTGCCTCCATGACTCACCCAAGAGCTGTTCAAGAAAAACCTCAAAAAAGCATTCATACAATTTTCCACCAGTCACACCTCTCACAAAGCTGGTTTCTCTTCTTTCTGTGACACAGAAAATGTGCACACTTAGACATTGATATGTCTAAATGTGCAAAATAGTCTTTTTGTAAGAACTGAGAGGTAATTTCACCTTGCACTCAGATTTGCAAAGAGGTCCAGAAGGTTTCGTTGCGACCTTGCATATTTCCCTGCGCTCTACAAATGTTTTGAATCTTATTTTTGCTTGCAAACTACCAGACTGGGAAATATTAATGTCATGTAATTCATTGTCATGAGATTCTGAGGGATAACTGAGGGCTCCAGTTTCTGATATTCCTTAAATGAGTGCCTTGCATGACAGTTTTCACTGGCCACAATGAACATTTCAGGGGCATTATATGTTTCCAGAACGGCAACAGATCGCAGCATGGAAAATGTCCCCTTTTAATAAGATTTTTAGATGTTACCTCTTGTCTGAAAGAGGGACAAGGAGAAGTCCAGCTGTTGTGGTACCTGTTTGTGGAACCTTACTCCACTGCACTGTGATCCACTTCGCTCACGGCTGATCTGTGCATTAAATTTCACACGCGAGAAACATCGCTTGTTACACATTTTCCCCTGGCAGACCTTACTTTTTCTTATTTTGTCATTAGATATGGGATTTGCTGGATGTGAATGGAGGTGAAAGTGCATTGACCTACTGTTGGCAGCAGTTATGAGAAGTGTGTCCAGGATGATAGATGGAGACCTGGAATAAGCTACTCAAAAAATTACAAAAAATACACTTAAATCTGCATTGGGATAGAGTAGCATCCCCACTCAAAGTTGCACATGACCTTGATCAAATATATCTAATTTACTCTGTAAAATTAGCCCCCTCAAAATTTAAGAAGGCTCCTTCTATACTTCCACATGGATCAATGAGGGTATGGGGTATGCTTTCTCGTTTGCCTACTCTGTCCCACCACTTCTGAGTACAGAGACATGCAGGAAACACCCATTTTTTTAACCTGCAAAGATATGAATGTATGCAATTTTTGAAGTACTCATTATCCATTTACTACGAGGTGAACCACTCTGAGTTCATTAATGTAAGCCGGCTAAACTATTGCCGAGGTTGCTATTGATGCTTTAATGGCTTTTGTTGAGTTCATCCATTATTCTTATCCTTGGTGCTTTATAAACAGAAGTTGTTCCCTCTGTAATAGCTACCTCACATTCTTTCTGTCTCTGACCTTATGTCTATATGTATATATGTATGTATTTGGCTGGCTTGTTATCTCTGTTTTCAGCTGGCCTAATGGATAAATCATACACAGAAGAAAGGTTTTTAAGCCACTAGTTTTATTCCTCCATTTAAAGCCAGTTCAATTCAAATAAACATCAAATCTACCTGACTGCATCTGCTTGTCAGATAGGTCAATGTTGAAAATCTATAGCCTATATGTATAAACGCTCAGGAACGCAAAATCAGCAGTTTGGGCAACACCCTTTAAAAAAACTCCCCTGACACAGGAACTGTTCAGCAAAACCCTGGAAAATACAGAAAAAAAATATTCAAAGAAGGAGGTACTATTGCACTACATAATATCATTCATTCCCTCAAATCCTTTCTCACCAGGAGAAGATCGCTCACAGAAATGCCATCTCATTGGAGTGAAAGTAAATAATGCTCTCTTCTGCAAGTTTCTTACCCCAAATGCCAATGATCAGGTCAACATCAGAAAACTGCCCCAAGCGCCTGCTCGCAGTGAACAAAAGGTCTGTCAGCAACAAAGTTAGCACTATTCATGATCTGATTTTGGATGAAACGCTAGACCTAGCCTGAAGCACAAGGACCTAGTTTAATGTCACCACTTCAGCTCAGTCCAGTATTACAAGTTTCTCAGTACAGTACAAAACAAGCCCTCCAGAAAAGAAGCGGCAGCAGCAATCCGTCAGATATTTACTGAGCCTTTCCTTGACTCACTCGCACGCTGCTGTCTGCAGCACCTGTCCCCAGAGCCGTGGACGTGGGCTCTGTTATACGCCCATGAAGAGGGCAGCCCACGAGGGCTTGTTTGCTGTGCAGGAAAAAGAGATTTTTCTCAAGCTCACTGGCTTCCTTTACATACTGACCACCCACTGATGTCTAAAAGAAATACTGGTATCAGGCCAGAAAAATTAAACTGTGCTTATTCCTGTTTCTGTGTAGAAAAATGGCATTGCAAACTCACGTGGGCAAGATAATGGGCAAACCTGAGCACCTTATCGCTCAGACCTAGTGCTGAAGGTTCAGAAAGTGTGTACTCCAATATGTGCATTTCACGGTAATTCAGGTGAAGTTAGCAGCTTGAAAATGTTGGTTTTTTCATGGCATGTGCAGGGTCCTAAATAACCAAAAGAGAGATCAGGCTGATCTGAGTAAACATGATTTTTCAGCCCTTTTGTAAGACAGCTGTCAAATGGCAAAAGGATCTATTGGCAATATGGCTACTGTTGAGTTAGCGACAATATTCCTCTCTCCCTATAATTTTCCTTTTCACCTGCCAAACCTATCCATTTATATGCTTATATCCTGTTATTATATAAAATCAGGATGACAAATTGTATGTCTGCAGCCCTCTTTGTTCCCATTCTCCAGCCCAGTGAACATTCCCGGTGTACATCAGTTTTATGTGAATGTAGGATGTTTGGGGTTTGTGAAAAATGTTGCTCTGCATGATTCATTTTACTGCAGCTAATGCCAGGGAAAAAAAAACCTACACCACCTCTATTGAAAATAATAGCCTGCTTCTTGGACTTTGCACATACATTTCTTTTGTCTGGTTGTTCTTTTGTTTAAGCCGCTATCCAGGTGGAATAATCAGGTCTCTGCAAGCAGAAAGCTATCAACTATGGCATTATATATTACGGTTTCTAAGCATCAGTCACACATGTCAGGGTATGGGGTTCGTGTCTTTGCTTATTTTCAGGCTTCTAAAGCTGCTCCCATCAGCAAGTCCGGGAGCCAGGCGCAGCCTTTGCGGGGGCAGAGGGGGAGAGTGGGGGGCCCCAGCTTGGAGGCAGAGCGTGGCCCCTTCGATTCAACCCCCCTCGGTGACAACCAGACGCTGACACGATCAGCATGTACTCACACACAGGAGTAACTGTAAAAACCGGAGATGAAACCTTGGTTCCACTTGCATCAGGCATAAAACTCTCATTGACTCCGTTGGGGCTAGGATTTTATTCCTGATATGAATTTTCTCTGTCAGACAATTTAAAGATGCTTTTATGAGGGAAGGAATCTCACCATCTAAAATACCATGTTTGCAATTCTGGAAATCTCTGACATATGTTTTAAGAGTGTGTCATATTTCCTACTGGGAAACTTTATGATGCCCGTAGCATTGTGGGAAGATAGCTTCACGAAGGCTGCGATAAAGCAGCAGAGATAGTCAGTGATGGTGCTGGAGGTCATTTTAAAGTTACAACTTTTGCTTTTTTTAATCGGTTTCCTAAGCCTCACTGTGTTGTTTAAGTAAAAAAGGATTGTCGGTGTTTTTCTTTGGGCCTCTCTCATTCAGATGTAATACTATTTCGTGTACTACTGAGAGAAGCCATGCTTGTCTCTTTCATTTTTGTGAATTTCTTCTTTATTTTATTACTTCGGTAACACTCCAAGGGCCTGATCCAAAAGGGTTCCAAAGCAAGAGGTGGATCTCCCTCCGTTTCAGTGGAGCCTGGATCATTCACACAGAGAATGTATGCTCTTTTTTTCTAACAAGTGCCACAAATACTTCTGTGCTTCCGAATCTTTAAGTTTGTAATTGAAAACAAGCCGCTTTACATTGCCTTTGTTTCTTCTGTGAAGCAACCCTGTCATACCGCGAGTGTGCAGTTATCAGCAAAATGCCATGCAGTATTTTGTGGTAGCACAGTATATATCTTGTGTCACTGCTCTACGTGAGCTTAGCACAAAATATAACCCTATTAAAATTACAAGGCATTTATCACCTAGCTCAGTTCAAAGAACTCACAAGCTGCACAGAATGTAATTAAAACATGATGATTTAATAGGCAGGCTCCATCTATTGTTTACTCAGGAGGTTGGTATTCTGTTTAAATTTAGGTCCCAAATTTAATTTAGGCTTCCACCAACCTTGTCATAGAAATGAGAATCCCACAGAAAGAAACGAGTTGCGGACGGTGGGAGTGGGTCCTTTCCTTTTACATAGCTACAGAGCAGTTTGGGAGTTTGGAGATGTTGTCTGCAAATCTTTCCTACAAAGCGCAGGAGAAAAGAAGCATGTTCAGTTCCGAGGGCTTTTGGTGATGCTCATAAACCAAAGGTGGGGAGACACAGGGACACTGCCTGCGGGGTGGCCCAAGGAGAGCAAGCCCCACATGGGCAGCCCGAGGAAAGGTTCCTGTTCCTCTCGCCTCACCTTACCGAGGCCCTGGAGACCGCAGACAGAATTTTGTCAGCTTGAATCGCTTTGTTTTGCAATAATCATCTTTTCTGTTTTCAAATAATGAGTCGTTCCCTGGGGCAATGGTTTTTCAGGACTAAAGCTGGTTTTAATTTCTTTCCCGGGCTTGTGATACCCAGCTTACAAAAGGATACCACAAAAGGTCCTTAAAACCCACTCTGTAAGAGCAGCTTCTCACAAAAGTATAGCTAGTAAAGCAAAGGTGTTGCAGCACGGCAAGTCTCCAGAGAACAGAAAAGAGTCACTGCCATTCTGTACAGCATTGAATGTTCAACAGGACAGGGGACCTGCAAAAAAAGGGGGCTTCTCCTCAGTGCCGAGTGCTTTTTTGCACCTGTATACCCAGAGAGGCCTTCACCACTAAGGTTGGCATATTCCTGCCCACAATTGCCTTTCAATAATTTCATTTTATGATTCTGGGCTTCCGTGTTGCTGAGGGAGGAATCAGCGGCAGGAGCACACGTGGCATAGGCCTAAGGGTGTGCAGCTATTTGATCCAGAAATGGCCTCAAGTTGTGTCAGGGGAGGTTTAGAATGGGTATTAGGAAAAATTTCTTTACTGCAAGAGCGGTCCAGCATTGGAACAGACTGCCCAGGGAAGTGGTGAAGTCACCATGCCTGGAGGTGTTCAAAAAACATGTAGGTATGGCTCTTCAGGACATGGTTTAGCAGGCATGGTGGTCTTGGGTTGTTGGTTGGACTTGATGATCTTCGAGGTCTTTTCCAACCTTAATGATCCTATTTATCAATTAAGTAACGCAGCCAGCACTGGGGAGTCATACCTGCAGGACCACGCAGCAACGAAGGATTTGGGGGCAGTACCTTGGTAACACCCTCCTCTTTACAAGGCAGATAGATCTTCCTTTCTACAGATGGATCTTGCCGTGACTCAAGGAAGATATTGTAGATGACTTCTATAAACAGAAAAATGTAGAAATCTTGCCACGAAATGCATGATTTAATGTACATATAAGAAAAGGCACTGTGCCAATTTCTCAGTTTCTGTCACAGTTTTAATGAAAAGTGATTCTAGCATTTGAAAAATCTTAAAAGCTGTCCCAGCCAAATGCCATGTTTCTATATATTATCAGAGCTGTAAATCTAAGTTTTAGTAGGATATTACCTACATGGCTTGATAAAAGATAGTATTTAATGTTTTCTTATTATGAAATTAATTCTAATTTATTATAGCCATAGCTACATAATGAAATATTTTAGGGAAATTTCCTCTATATAGCAAAATGACCCATGGGAAAAATACGTTAATTCAGTTTTGCTGCCCAAACCTATTACGTACTTGCTGGTAATGTAGCACAGTCCTAATTCACTGGATCCAGCAATCTGCTTGGATAGTCAGTACATGTGTTTTCTCATCAGAGAGCCCAGTTTTAACATCCATACCTTGACTCTCAGCAGAAAATTGACACTGAAATGCCTGCTGTGTTTTGCATATCAGTAACCCAGATTATTCAAATTCACAGCTCTAAAACCATGTGTGCCCATCTGGCTTTCGAGAATTGAGAATTCTGCCCTTGCCGAGGTCCAGGGTCCAGGGAAGGATTACAGTCCACCACACATGGGCTATGTCAACACCACACGGGTTTACAGAAGTTGACCAAATGCATTGTAAATCCATGGGTTTGGAAGCAAAATATTTACGTGGTTAATTGGACTGCATGGTACAGGGACAGGATTGCTGCTGGTGGTGTCAGTGATTGCCTGCGGTGCCCAGGCTATCTACAGATGTGCTATGGAGAGCTGTTGGTTGGTGTTGTGAAGATGGTTCAGCAGCCCACACCTCCAGTCCTCGCCACTCTGTCGTTTTAGACTATCTTGGAGTTAAGAGACTGTTTCTTCCTGTGGGTTCAAAAAGTACCAGTCCCATTTTTTACATTACCCTGAGCTGACCAACAGCTGGGGGCACGGCATGGTGTAACCCACGCCCAACAAGAAGCTGGCACTGGGCACCATCTCCTTCAGAGGGAGCCTGGAATGGTGGGATCTCCACCAGGGAGTTTCAACACCTGCAGGCTCAGGTCACTGAGTTTTATGTCGCCAGTGGGTTTTGCCACTGTCTATAGGGTTTAATTATGATTTTAGTGTAAGTTGGCCAGATGCCTGTTCCTTTGCCTTGGTGGGACCCTGCTCTGCTGAGAACTGCACACTCTTTCTGCTGAATAGAGCCATAAATTATTTACATTACCTTCATATAGCAACTTATTGACTACAGCATTGTAAAGTACCCTATTAATGTTTTAAGCATTTCACTTTATTTTAATACAAGTAAATTATTTAGGAAATCTTAAAATGCTTTATGCTTTGACTAATGAGAAGGAAAAGTGTACACTGCATCTTGTTTTAATTGGATGTTTACCCCATCCTGTAGAAATCAGGCATTTATTATTTCATACTTAATTAACTATGCATACAATCCCTGATGGATATGCATTCAGTTTTTCCACTTGATCTAATCATTAAGAGCCATAAATGTGCAGATTATTTTTACTTGGAAATATGAAATAATTCTGATTCTCAGGTAACTTGGTTACCATATAAAGAGTCAGTTACTATATCGCTGATCATACTGATGCATTCAGTTTTCTAAATTAATGCAATGCACTATATTAAATTTGGGATAATGTGAATTGATTCAAGTGGTGCAAAACTCAGCCAGGCTGAAATGAGTGATGTCTCTGAGTCTCTCTTCTATCTTAGTTAGCACAGAAATATTCTGCAAGATTATTTCTAGTATGTCATAGTGCATTATAGTAACTTTTATGCAGTATTGCAGAGTTGTATAAGGAGTTACAGAATGCTTGCAGTATTTCAGCATTGGTTTGATTGCCTTTTGGATAAAGTGGTGGAGTATCGGCTTTTGTTCTAAACCATTCACTTACATCACAAATAACGTCCACAGAGGTGGGATAAAGGGCCTAGTAGTAAGCCAAATTATGCTTTATCCCCCACCTGCCCAGCAGAGTTTTTCTCAGGAGAAATAATCAGAACTGAATTTATGAAAAATAGCAGAGCAGAGTCTCTGAAAATGCAGTCCCTGCTTCACTCTGAGGACAAGACAGCCGAGCGCTGCTCCTCGGCTTGCAGCGAAACTTGGTTTTGGCTCAATCTTGTTATTATTTCTCTTGTTAATGTTTTTATTTTGTGTCACAGATCTGAAACTTATTGATCAACAAAAATCTAAGCTAATGCCTGATCCTGAGGAATGACAATCTGGAATTCAGGAGTGTGTTTCAAGTGAGGCCTTTGACAGACAAGCCATGTAATATGCTATAATGTTTTACCAGGGAAAAAGAGAGTTGGATGATGACTACAGGAAAAAGAGAGCCATAAAAGACCAGGCAGCAGATTCTTCCTTATGTATATTTGATCAGCCAGCTGTTGTCTCAGAGATTCCTTACAGCAGTCATATTTTCTTCTAAAATAAAGAACTTTAGGCTTCAATTAGAGAAGCAGCAGATTAGAGAGAGCAAGTTTCCAGCCAAAGGAGATGTTGGAGGAGGAAATTAAAGCAAAGGAAACCTGCAGACAGCAAGGGAAGGTGGCAGTGATGGAGAAATTCTGAAGAAGCTGCAGCAAACTGTGAGAATGAGGACAACTTCCAGAGAAAACCCCATGTGCAGGAACACTTGAATAATAAAGATCACAGAACTACAGAATGACAGAATCACAGAATGGTACGGGTTGGAAGGGATCTCTGTGGGTCATCTAGTCCAACCCTCCTGCCCAAGCAGGGTCACCTACAGTAGGTTGTAGAGGACCTTGTATGTAGTTGTTGTGGCTTTTATGTTTTTCATTGTGAGTACTTTCTAACCACAGAAATACTGTGAAACAGTAAGAGCCCACGTCACATTTCTATTGACAGCCCTTCCTCAGAGAGCCCTCCTAAAGCTTCCCCTGGCAAAAGGGGGTCTGAACACACAACACCCTGCACAACACTAACCAGGGGCAAAAGCAGCACTTGTAAAGCAAACGCAGGTCTGGTCTGATTTACCAGCCAGTAACAGCAGAGCATAAAGCATCGTCACATCAGACGATTGCTTGATGCCAGGTCCCGATTAGATGAAGTCGAGGTCAAGGAAGAAACAGGGCACTTGCCTGTTGCAGAAGCTCCACAATGCTGGGTTACAGTAATTGAAACAAATTAGTCTTTCCCAGCCTGTAATATCCTAGCAATTTTCTTAAAACCATCCACTTAAAAACTGTTTTCCAAATTGCCATACAGGCTTCATAAAACAATTATAAGACTGCAAACAAACCCCGTCACACTGACGCGCTAATTACCCTGCAGGCTCCTGATCTTCTGGGTTGCCTTTGTGTTTCGGAATTAAGGTTTAGAAGCGAGTTCCTGCCTCCGTGTGCTGTAGGAAATGGCCCTTTGCATATGGACACTTTACTTGTGCGTAAATTTTAAGTGCACAGTTTACTTCATTTGTCTGTAACCAATTCTGTCCTTGTGGTAGCTCAGTTTTAGAAATTTCCCAGATATTTCAAAAAAAAGTCTACATTTTCCTGGGAAAATACATTTCTTCTCATGAGCAGTTATGAAGTACACTATTAGTCTACACAGCACTGTTGCCAATAAGGACTCCTGCTGAGGTTTCAGCCTAGTCTAATGTAAGGAAATGCATGGAGCATTCAGCTCAAAAAGGAAGCACAAATATATCAGTGTTAGTATCTGTTCAGTCCACAGGTAAAGCTGAAAAAATCCTGCACTAAACACTGATGATAACAGATAAACCTGACTGCTCATTTCTTACTTCTCAGCAGGTAAAAAAGATGATTTCTTGATACCAGCCTTAAGAGATGTTGATATAAAAATATTTCCAGTTAGTATTCCTGCTTATTTTGCTCACACCACGTTTCAGCAAGTTTGATTCCTGTTGTGCTCCAGGACTCATTGCTTCCCTGTGTCTGTATGTTCCACAGGCAAATTAGTCTGAAAATGCATTAATTGTGCATGAAACCCTTTCTGCGTTCCTGGGTTGTCCCTCCATTCTCATGTTGTTTAAAAGGCGGCGAGACCTCCAGTTTTCAGTATCATTCGTAAATCATTTTTACTCACTTGTAAACCTGCTGCAGAATAAAGGATAACAACTCTCTTACACTGTATTAGCCCATTGCCGGCAGCTCCTCGAAACAGGTTTACATGCTATAGATACCACGGAAAATGTGCCAAGAGGAAAACTGCTGCCTCTTTACAGATGGAAAAAAAACAGCCATGATGAGTTGTAAAGAGCTCATGCTTGCCTGGTTTTGGTTTTTTCCCCCCAAAAATGCAGGTCTACTCTTTGAACTCGGTACAAGACTCAAGCTTCTTCTAATTAGCAAAGTAACTTTCAAGAGTGCAGTAGAAGCTGTGTGTGGCCAGTTTTCCCGATCTTACCCAGGCAATTCTTCTAAGAGCTTTCATATTTTTTTCAGAAATACAGAAAAATGGAGGCATAAAGAAAAGAACATATTAGCTATTTTTATCACTTAAGCCATTTTGGTCAAAACTGACTTTTTAGAGATGAAAACCCAGCAATCTAGATACAGATGGATAAGAAAAAGGCTATTTCTTATCCCACAGCAATTCTTTACATCTTGAGATGTCAACAGCCTTATCATTCCCATTGGGGATGAAGTGGTGCTCTGAAATAAGAGGGAAAAAGAATTCCTCTAAAGAGTCACAGCCTTGTGGTTGAGATACTAAATCAAGATCACCAAAACTGTAGCAAATGCAGGTAGAGGAACCTCAAGAAGCCATTTATTTCATTTGACCCAGAAATAGGATTAACCACATCATACCTGTCCTTAGAAATTTCCAGTGATAGAGATCCCAGAGCTTTAGAATGGGAACAATTCTATTGCTTAATGGACTTTCCTGTTAAAGTGTCTTTTTTTTTTCCCCTGGTGTTCATCCTGCATCTTTCTCCCAGTTATTTCTGTGGCAGAGTGGGGAATTAGTTGCCTTTAGTGAGATCTTCCAGTCATGCTATAACAAGCCTATTCTTCCCTCTTTACACCACAGTAATATCAGGTTTATTGTTAGAAAAATCATCTAATATTGACAACACTGGTAAAATCCTCCACTGGGGTCTTGGTTTTATTCCTGTTTAGCATTGGATGGAAATCTCGCAGGAAAGTCCTCACAGTGCTGCGGAATCAAAGTGGAGCAGATCTGGAAACCATCTGGGAACACAGCAGAGCAGGTCAGGATAAGGGCAGGATGAGTGGGTTCACCATGGGCACTATTACAGACCACTTCCATCCCTGAAATCTTCAGAAAGAGGTAGTTTAATGCGAGGAAATCAACTCAGTTCACTGAGAAGAGCCTGTCTGGGGAGAAGCAAGCGGGTGCTGTGGTGGTGCCCGTTTTGGGAGCTGTGTTTTCCCAACTACAGCAACAGCCAGAGAGAACAAAATGTTTGAGGTGCTCTTCTGCACGGCTGCCAACACAGGGCATGGCCCATTGAACCTCAGCCCTCTTCTCTCCCAGAAATTCGATTTCTGCCGGGTGGATTCAGACAGATTCTGACTTTTGTGACTCGATGTAGTGTTTTTTCTTTTAACTTTAGGCTCATTTAAACTAATCAAGATATAGGGATTTTTCTGGTTGATTTGTCACCCTCTGAAGCATATTCCTGTGGGTGCTCTGTATTCTTCCTCATTTTAAATATGTATTAAATCAATTGCTTCATTTAGATCTGAATTTGTATACATGTATATAGGCAAACAAAAAAAATGAAGGGGACATACATACAGGTATATATAGCTATACATACACAAAGGTTTAATGATTTATAATAGTGAAGGCACTCATTTCTGTTCATTATAATATAATCTTTAGGACCTATTTTTTACATCCAACCATATGGTGCCGTGACGGATGGCTGAGCTGTTTGCATTGTTCACAGTTTACCGTATATGTACTGCAGATTTTGTGTTTTACATAAAAAGATATGTCTGGGTGGAGGCAGGGGAGAACTGCTAGCCGCTACCCTCCTGGATGCCATTTTGTGGCAGGGTACCTGCCGGAGGGACACCCACTGCTTCTGCCGGGACAGCCCAGGAAGGAAGGCAGCCTGGGAGCAATGGGCGAGCCGGAGGGAAAAATCCCTGGGTGTGCTGGCAGGAGGGAGCTGGCTCACACAGACGTGATGGAAGGAAGATGGCTTTTCCAGGGTCCAGGATGAACCCTCTGGGGCTGGTTCAACCTAGAAGCTATGAAACATGCTGGATGGCAAAGCAGGGCTTGCAGGAAATCACTGGGTGGGCTGGCAGGGAAGGGAATGATCCCGTCCTGGATTTTCTCCAGTTAAAGAATTCCTTGCTGCTCTTTGGAAAATAACCAGCGTTCTCTGTCTGTGCCAAAGACTCCCCTGTGCATTTATCGAGAGTCCCTCAGGATCTGTGTCCCCTCTCGAACATCTGATAAACGCCATCGCTCCGAGCTGCCCCGAGCCCCCCTTCTGTGTCCTCTGCAAATCACTGCAACGTGAGCGAGCCCAGAGCCCAGACCCTGATCACCCCGCTGCTGACCAGTTCTTGTACAATGAATTTGTGTGATCATATGCAAAGAAAAACCTAATCTAGCATCTACCAAACTACTGAGGGGTGATGAATGGGTGTTTGTCAGAGCCCTCTGCAGCTGGGAGGGAAAATACTGCCTGCTGTGTCATGCAAGCTGTTTGCTCCTCACTCCTCTCCCCTTTTAAGATGGCTAATACCTGAAAGAACGTAAAAGGGACAATGTTTCGTCTTTGAAAAATGGACCAGCAAGAAATGTTCTCAGGCAGTATTTAGAGTGTAGGATTGTACAGCTTCTCCCTTCCCTCTCAGCTTCCCTGCCCAGGACTTGGCCATAGCACAGCCTGTTGCTCAAAGAGCTGAGCTGCGGGTATATAAAGGGTTTCTGTATAGAAATATATCAATACCTCTGAGAATTTGAAGTAATAAAGAGGTTTTTGTCTTTTTCTTCTAACACAGCTGCTAGTCTTCACACAAATATAAAGATTCTGTAATTGTGTCATAGTGTAAGACACCAGTTTACAGAGATAATTGAAAACTGCATATCTCTGCAAGAATAAGGTTTTCCCAGGCAGAAGAGCTCGTTACGTAGAATGCTTATCTCACCTAACACCGTATTTCTTTTTTAATGTGCAAAAGACACTGCCAGTTGTTAAACTATTCAAATTACTTCACCCTAAAGGCCGGTGAAGCCAGGACTTTGCAGCCGGTGCTCGTAGCCTGGATTCCTGACTCCCCAAATCTCCACTGACCCCACGAAGTGCTCCCAGGTCTGCGCTACACAAAGCGTGCACCATATCACGGTACAGCAGATAGCAGCGTGAGAAAGTGAAATGAAAGAACTTAGATAATTCTTTATCACCGTGCAATTTTATATTTAGGCATATTCCAAGGAGCGACGCAGGTCTGCTGTATCGCAGCTAAGGTGGGATAAACCGGCAGAAATCCTTGGTGTGGTTGTCCGGAGAACCAGGTAGCAGTATCGGAAAATTTTGCATGCAAAAATTCTCTGTGATACTGATCACTTTACTTGCAGATCATGTCAGGGCCTGTTGCTGCAGGTTAGTGCTTAGGAAATGAATCGTAAGCGTATTACTTTTTAAAAGTCGCAGTGTGGTTAGGTGTATATTTTGTAGACATTTGTGCATGTATTTTATCATGCTTGGCTGAGTGGGTTTATTTGCTGCCTGCTTTGAAGGCAGAGCATCCCTCTCCGCATCCCTTCCCAAACCCTCCCGCACTGCGGCAGCACCACGTCACCGAGATCCCGTTTGGATGGGGAGCAGAGTTGACCGTGGTAAACTCTGTGGGACCAGGATAATCTTCTCCTTCCCAGGAGGACTGCACTGCACTGTGCACCACTGGTTTGACTCCAGCTGGAGCAGCTTCAGCGACATGCAATAAGAATTTCAGTTCCATTTATTTCAATGTGTTTCCATTTATTTAAACTTATTTATTTCAATAAATGGAGGGTATACATTGGAATATCATAATTTATATTCTACATAATAATACAAGTCTCCATATACTAGTAATATAATGATATTTCTGTATACTAACAATATAATAAAATATAATTTCTGTATAATAATAATATAAATTTACTAATAATGTTATAGCCTACACACATTTGGACTTTCATTTATCTGTCCATGTGTGAGGAGGGACCACAGCATTAGACTGTGTATGTCTGCGTGTCTCAGGCAGCAATGCATATCAGAGACAGGTCAAAACTAAAATACTCCATGTAAATGTTCAAACCACCATGGTGATATAAACTGTTGTTTTGGGAACGGCTGCATGGGCTCATCCTTTCCTTGAGTATCGCACAGGTGAGAGGGGACCTTATTGCTCTCTACAACCACCTGAAAGGAGGTTGTAGTGAGGCAGGTGTTGGTCTCTTCTCCCAGGTAACTAGTGATAGGACAAGAAGCAATGGCCTCAACTTGCATCAGGGGAGATTTAGATGAGATATTAGGAAAAATTTCTTCACTGAAAGAGTGGTCAGGCATTGGAACAGGCTTCCCAGGGCAGTGGTGGAGTCACCATCCCTGGAGGGGTTTAAAAAAACGCGTAGAAGGGGCACTTCGGGATATGGTTTAGTAGGCACGGTGGTGTTGGGTGGATGGTTGGACTTGATGATCTTAGAGGTCTTTTCCAACCTTAATGATTCTATGATTCTGTGATTGTAGGGGAAGCACGGTGGGAAAAGGAGGAAGGTCCTGACTGACCTGGCGAGATGAGACACATCTCCCCAAGACCCTTACAAACTGTGGATCTCAGTTTCTCGGTGAAGTTTCCTCCTTCCCATTTTCCTTCCTCTTGTTGCCTGTCACGAAGAGGTTTGCTGAGAGTGTTACCGCAGCTTGAGTGGATGCCCACGATGGGTTACATCTGCACGTCACTGTGAGCAGCATACATGGCTGTCGTACCACACCTTCAGCTGAGAGCGGGCGTCAGGAACATTGAACTTATTGAAATAGCGTTTGTGCATCCTTTTTGAAAAAGAAAATGCCTTACAGCATGTTTTACACAGTGAGCAGAGCAGACCCACTCGGCAAGTGCAGACAGAGCTCCAGACGAGGGAAATGAGTGCTTTGTTTATGACAGATCTCTGTTTTTATTCCCAAGGTTCAGAAGTAAATTACTACAAAAATGCAGACAGAACCTGTAATATTTGCCTCAGCATTATTCATCCAGCGATTTGGGAGTCGCAGATCAGGCTGTGAAAGACAGCAGCTAAAATACGGTGCTGCTCTAGTCTCTGTTGCGCTGGTGTAAATCAAGAGTAACTTTCACTGAAGCCAATGGAGTGTAAAATTGGTGTAAGTGAGAATCAGTACTATCTCGCGTACCTATACGTCAGTGAAGCTATTTGTTTAAAGTGTTTATAGACACTGCTATCATAAATAGCTTATTTTCCTATACGTTAAATAGATCAAAGGTATCCAGAGTAACTTTCTAGCAAGACTAAAAAAAACATGTATATTTATTGCCACAGAACTTGCAGGAGTCACATTCTTGTTGAATCTGAATCCAAAAATAGTGATTGATTTTTTTCTTAGTTTAATAAAAGGAATCATAATGCTCTATGAAAACATGCATTCATTTTATTTGATTGACATCTTCAATTTTGGATATATATGTTCTAACTAATGGAATGAATATTGCAGTACATGAATCAATTACATTTGTTCAGTTGTCAGGTTTGTAAAGTGAGAACAGTTTAAATTGTATATGATCCAGCTGTCTATATATTATGTTGTCTTAATAGACGATACTACCATCAATATATTTGTTTTAATGAGGAGCTTATCAGCATACATAGCTCATATCTGATCCACTGTTATTTATTGAAGCAATAGAGTTTTATCCATGTACCTCAAAATATAATCTTCCTCACTTCAAGACCAGGAGAAGAATATGGCTGATGAAGAAAGATTTGCTGGTGTAATTAGCATCACTGTTAACATTACTGAAATCACTAGTTTACAGTCATTACTATTTGCACTACTGTAATTACTATTTATACTATTGTAACAGTATTTTGTTTTGGAGATTAGGCAGTATTCTCAAAATGCTCCAGCCTTAATGATGGTTTAACTTGTAAAATTACTTCCGTATGAACTTGACTTAAAACACACAAGCAATCATTTTGAGACTATCATTCAGCAAAGGAATAGGTCTTTGAGGAATCAGGGGTATGGAAAATACTGCAAACTTCCATTTGCTGTAATTTTCCCATTTCTTGATCTTTCCTATAATTTAGCAATTTCATAATTATTATGTTTTTAGAAAGCATAGTCCACCAAAATAAGAAGTGGCTGCAAAACTCATTAGAAAAACATACTTTTAGAATTAATGATTCCTTATCAAAAGGGAAAGATACAGCAAATGGGATTCTGTAGGAGTACTATCCTATATTATTATTAATGACCTGGTTGATTGAATAGAAAACTTTGTTATCAAATTTGTGAATTTGGAAGAACTGGGCATACTTTGGAGGATAAAACTTGAATTTCAGATAAACTTGAGGAAAGGTCCTAAAAAAACCCAGAAAGGAATAAAGTAGGGACAAGGATGACAGAAGACAGTGTAGTAGGATGTATAGGCAAGAAACACCAGATACATTAAAATAATTCTTCGACCTCATTGAGTATTGGTTTGGCTCTAACCAAACTTGAAGGTATAGTTTTAGAGACCCAGGTAAAGAGGTCAACAGGAATGACCTGGCAACTGGAAAAGATAACCAGCAAGTTTCAATAAATAGGGAATCTTCAACACCAGAAAAACCTCACCCACCTTAAAGGAGGTCTTCCAGTACATACTCGCCTGCAGAAAAGGTGAGTACAGCGTACCTCATGTCCTTGAAGAGTGTAGCAAAATGAAGTCATATTGCATCCTGAAATTTTATTTAGATATCAGGACAAAGCTTTTTTCAATAAATGGGTAGTAGAGCAATGGGATGGACAATCTGTGTAGGATCAGTGTA
>Ga0065711_1037169_pt1 | contig 20109 bp, 7 predicted proteins | sample Hoacrofraction12_FD_59098 | JGI IMG/M metagenome (GOLD analysis project Ga0065711, IMG submission 59098) | Hoatzin crop microbial communities from Cojedes, Venezuela - Epithelial fraction 12 v2 (version 2) | ecosystem: Host-associated > Birds > Digestive system > Esophagus > Crop | place... | reverse complement strand
CAGCTGTGTGCTTTCTAGGGACCTCAGTCTGGGTTGCAGCTTCCTTTATGACCAGCAGGGAAGAAGCAGCCTTCTGACGGTGGGGTGCCATGGCTGGGCTTCCTTCCTGCAGATGAGTTGCCTGAGCTTGCCTCGGGAGCCTCCTCCTTCCCTGCATGCCCTGCCTGCGCAAACTGCCGCGCCACTCCATTCTGACGCGCCACGCCCCTGGTCGCTCGCGCTCCCTAGGGGTTGCTCTTGTACTCAGGAGGGTCACGCCTCCGTCACCGCTGACTCCATCCCCGCTGAGTCAGAGCTGCCCGCTCCTTAGCAGCTGACTCCTGCCTGCTCTGAGGGGGAGGGGGGGACTGGGGTGCCTTCTCCCTCCCTGCGCTTTTGACTGCACGATACTGCCGCTGTGGGAAAGGGTCCCCCGGTGCGGTTGTCCACTCCGGAGCCTTTCGCCTCAGTGGCTTCACTCAAATGGTAGTTCTGAGGTACTTTAAACCATCCGCATCACAACCCTGGCTACTTCTGAAGTAGGTGCAATAATACAGTCCTGTGGCATTGTGGGCACTTGCTAGACCTTTTTATCATTGTGTCCAAAAGCAATCAAAATGTCTTGCTGAAAGCACTAACGGGTATACTACAGCTCCCACTTTTGCTGGCAGCGATCTGTAAATTTTTTAACTGAAAACAGAACTTTACTTCCTCAAAAGCTTAAAAACCCGTCAAAACTAAGATCATTTTAATTTATTATATGCATTTCAAATGAAGCTGAGACCAAGACTCTGTGTGCTATGCATGGTCCAAAACAAACAACAAACTGGCCACTGCCATCTTTAAAATGTGAGTTTAAATTTTAGCAGGAGCATGGAAAAACACATGGTGGGGGTGAACATACAGATGGAGCAAAAGGAAGCAAAATAATGCAATAGAAAATAGCATACTAAATAGTTCAACAGCTTTTCTACCAGTGTTTTGTACAAGCCTAAGAGCACAGTACAGATTTTATGAGGACTGATCACTTTGCTGTTGTTACTGGAATTATAAGAACCTCTTTATTCTCTCTTAAGCTCTGCCTTGAAGTTGCATGATGCCTTTCCCACAGTAGCTCCTGAGGCACGTGTTGTATTTGGGAGTTCAGCTTTATGGGCTGACTTTTATGTTCTATGTCTTTTTGGCTTGACTAAAGACATGCTGAATATTGTTAATCCTCAAAAACTGGAAATATGCTTTGGGGTCAATGAACAGCTGGATGAGTTCCAGCAAAAGTTCTACTCTTCTGCGTTACTGTGCTAGCTGATGCTCTGTTAATTTGCTACCCAGACACAACATGGGAGCAGATGAGGCAAATGGCAACATTTCACAGGAAAAATCACAGATCAACTTCTTGTTTGCTTTCACTTGTTCCCAAGAAAGTAGTTCATAATGTTATGTATACAATATCAGATCCCTGAATTTCCTCAAATAAATTTTATTGCATTCTCACACCTTTTCCTCCACTGTTATTTTCCTACAACATTACTTTCAAAGCCTCCTTCTAAAATGAATAAAACTACACAAAAGGACCTCTGCAAGCAAGCTTCTTAATTACTTCTTACAGTATTCTGAAGACTGAGGGAGGTATTTCTGCTGAAATATTTGTTAAAAAAAATTAACTGTCTCAGTTCTCCTCACTGAAATTTTTATTGAAAATATTTGATAGTATGCTTGTACGTCTGTACTTGTGGTATAGAGTAGATTCATTCCCTGTCTGTGCTGCAGCAGGCAGACGTTCTCCCAAGTCTTAAGTATTTCTAGGGTTGGACAAGCCTGCTGTGTTCCATAGCAACAGCTGCTATAACAGTGACTTAAGGCCACAGACACAACTTGAAGCAGCCTCTTCGCCCAGCCCCAGCTGTGTTATATGTATCTAGTTTATCTCCAGACTGGTTGAGAATGTAACCAAAATATCATCCAATAGCATGAAAAAAACCTATCGTGTATGTCAGAGGACGATTGCATTTTGTAAATTGGTTTCATGAATGTTATTTTGAGCCCTTTTAATCATTGTACTATTTTTACTACATATTCTGTCCTTTTGTTTTTGTTTTTGTTAATGAAGCCCCACATATCCACACAATGTGTCTGAGGAGATCTAGAAGTAACAAAAAGTGTCTTTACGCTTTTCCTTCCGCATCACCATCACATTATATTAGTTATCCTTCCCTCCATGTATCAGTAATAAGGCGAAGTTAAAAAGCGATTAAAGATACATTTACGGAGATGGTGTCAACATTTTGGTTGCCAGTTGCACAGAATTTTCTTTTCAGCCCTGCTGCTTAGAGTGAGGTCTGTCCCAGGTCATTTATTTTTTCTTTAATTTAGCTTCAATTTGGAAGAACTTGTGTTTGTACACATAAATTCATATGCATGTTTAAAAATAGGTTGATTAAGTCATGCACTCTTTTCCAGCCTTGGAATTAATGCCTTCTTGCATTAACTGGCCAAGCTGGGCTGGCAGAGACAGAGGGTATACTTTCCTATATTAGATTATAACAAGGACCCTTAGCATTTATCCCTTTCAGAGCTTTTAGTTGTTTAATGAGGGGCAACAGTGGCTGTATAGCAGTTCCACTGAGGAAGATCAGTTCCTTGCTATATGAAGGCAGTAGATTAAAGCCACTGTCCAGGCCATGGAGTCCCTTTGAGAACATGGATGTTGAGAAATTATTGGTGTCCAAGGAGAAGCAAATGGGGGAAACATGACAACTTCAGAATCTTTCACTATAAAATTTGTGATTCTTTGACAAACATAATAATTCTGTGATCATAGTCTACTATTTTGTCTTCTCTTTAACAGGATCATCTTTATTATAATGGCTTTAATATTTAATATTATAATAAATTTAATATTTAATATTTTTGGCTTTGTTTAGAATTTATCATACGTTTTTCTCAGTAAAGTAGGTTCTGATATTCATTTTGTTCTTCTGGTACAGATTAAAGAGCATCTTGCCAAGGGACAGAGGATGTTGGCTGGTGATGGCATGTCCCAAGTAACCAAGACACTATTGGATTTAACTCAGAGGAAGAATTTTTATGCAGGGGACCTTCTGATATCTGTGGAAATTCTCAGAAATGTTACAGACACATTTAAAAGAGCAAGTTATATCCCTGCATCTGATGGGGTGCAGGTAAGAGAAACATTGTCAGGGTAATGTTTCAGTTGATGGATTTTATGCCAGTATACTGCATGTCGCCTATTTCACCCACTGAGGAAACTAAATCTTCCAAATAATAGACATAAACTTGGTTCACATAAAACTAAAATACAAGTGTAAAATAAGAAAAGACTCCACTACACTTAATGAGACGAACACCCAAAACAATGTAGCAAGTGAAAAATTTAAAATACTTTCTTTGTAACATTTATTTAAATATCTTTCTCTTTCAAGGTTTGATTTGATTGATGGGGATATGTTCGTGTTTTTTTTGCACTAAGCAATTCACTGGTGTTGTTTGTTCTAGTTCATTTCAGTTCAAAATATATCCACAGTGTTTAATTATGTAATTCTGGCATTGCTTCTTCAGTTCAAATAAATAAAGCTCATTAAAAGTGCACAGAAGTGACGGATAGTACATTTAATATTAATTTTCTATTTCACATGTTAGATTAACTCTTTTTGTGCAAGAAGCCAATTAAAATACTGTCAGATGTAAAACTACTGTAAGTATTTCTACATAATGGTCTGCACAACTGATTGTGTAACGTTCATTAAAATAAATATTTGACAGGGCTTCTAGATCAGGATATTGGTTTCATCTATATCTGAGAATTTCAGACACTTTTCAAAGACTGTAGATGTACTGAAAATGAATAATAAGAAGGTAGATATATATTATTTATGAAAAAGAGAGTTGCATGATCATTCATAAATTACTAATGAAGTTATTAATGCAGGTCATGTATACACATTTGTGTAAAGGTAAGTATAAATTATAAATATATTTTGGAATATATGTATGCAGATAAATGGAGAAGTCTGTGAAAAGATCATTTTTCCAGAGTTAAGTTTTCAAGAGCTTGCTATTACATTTTCACATTTCTTGTTTTTCTATGCACAAAGAAAAATGAAATTCCATAATTAAACCAACATATCTTGTTTTGACCTGTAGCCAGCTGCAAGTCATATTCTTAGAAGAGTGCTTTTCAAAAAATATTTTGGCTGGACAATCCTTTTTTTATTTTTAATTAAATAAGAGACAATATCTTTTCCTACTTTCATTAAGTTCTACTACTAAACAGGGTGTTGTTTACTGAAAGTTTTTCATGTATTCAACAATCTGATAGCTCAGTGTGACTTCTTTATGGTTCACAGGCACTACAGAACACTTTGGTAGAACCAGCCTTGAGAAACAGATTGGCACAAGTGATTTTGTTCGTGGTCTTAGCAGATCAGGTCATTTGCAGTTTACATACACTAGAGAGAATTTGATTCTTTTCCCACTAGTGACAGTGCCAAAAGTTGTGTTCACATCAGCAATGTAGATCTGTTTCCAAAATTTGTAATAGTATTCTGGTAGAACTTGGCAAAATGGTTAGTACTATGTTAATAATTTTTGAGTAATCATTTTGAAGTGAAGAAATGAGAAAAGGCAAAAAAAAGTAAGCTATATTTTGAAGGAAATAAGGAAGGATTTCTCAAACCAAAGAAATAACTGTATTTCAGGATTTAGATGCCTAAATCCAGTTGGGATTTAAGGACTCTTAAATCCCAACTGAAAAAGGGGCACTGAAATAAAAAAAAAAAAAAAAGTAAAATAAAAAGTTTAACAGATATCAAGCTAAGGTAAAATCCAAAAGCCAAGGTACAGTGTTCAGGAAAGTAAGTGAAATCAGAATTAAGCACACGTTTTGCATAGGGGATATATTAAGCAATGTTCCTGTTACTGACTTCTGATGGTATAAAATTAAATCCTGGCTCAGTAACATCAGTTTAAATTTTACTCTTAATTTCTGAGAAACCAGGATTTTCCCATATGTAAACATATGTCATATGCTACTGTACTCTGGAGGATTGTATTTAATTTTTATTTTCACTGTTTATTTTCACATATTTTCATACTTTTTAGTCCATGATCAAAACAAGTCGCAAAAAGGTGAAAATGAAATTAATTTGCATAAAAATACCAAGATACTTTTTTCTGAGGGAGGCTTTCTGCGGTGTTCTAATTCTGTTCTATTTTTTGCACTAGATAAAGAGTAGAATTTCTTAGGTGTTGGGTTATTGTTTTAAAGAAAGTGTCAGAAGTGCATGAATGAGGTTTTAAATCCCTGAAAGTAATCATTTATCATTTCTTATGATGACAGAAAAGAAGATTATGAATTATGAGTGATAACATTTCTCAAGGACCATACAAAAACAACACTTCCACTTCCATTAGAACTGAGAAAGGAAATGTGTATATATCTGTGTATATTTGTTTCTTACACATTCCATCCATCTGGATAGTCCCTTTACTGTCTATAATCTCTGGTTTATATTCAGTATTGATATAAATGAATAGTGCAAAAGACGTGATTCAGACACTCCATAACAAAAAGAATGGACAGAAAAGTGAGATCAAATTTTAAAATTTTGGGCTAGTTAGTGAAAATGAAGATGCTACAGCCTGATGTGCTGCATGGAAAATACTGCTTGTTTAGACAGACAGATACCAAGAGCAAAACAAAGCTTCTGAAGTCTAGTGCCAAGTTATTATATGACTGTTTTTCTTTATGCATATTTTAACCTTTTTTATGATAATAGTTACGTATACATGCCATATACAGTGTCAGGAAGAAAAATAACCATGTATAAGGCAGTTAAACAGTATGGAAGGTATCCTGAATCAGTGACTGAAAACAGCAGTACAGTAGCAGAAACAGCAGAAGACAAGAGTCATGAAATTATTCTGCAAACAAGGTCTTTCTCTTAATATGGGAACTGCTTTAAAATACACTGTGTAGGTACACTGAGGCTATTAGATGGCCACTGAGCTATTACTTATGTAAAGATACTACCTGGAAGATAATTAATTTTTTAAATAAGCATAATGTAAGCACCATTTTGGACCATTTTCCAGAACTGGTCTAAGAGTGCTTGAGCACTTTGCCATCTATTCCTGAGAGGTAGTTCCTTTCCTGCCACCCTGTCCTTAGAAGGTAGTTCAATCTCCTGATCCAGTGACCGACAGGAAACAAGGTTTTTCTCCATAGAAGTTAGAGCAGTGTAATCCCATTTATATTAGCCACAGGGACCACTGCTGTCAGTCAGGGATTAACAGGATTGCCCAATGCTTTCTTCCCTCCCGCCCCCCACTCCCTATGCTGAAGTTCAAAAATGTAGGTGACTTAAGGCTACCCATTAATTCCTCCTAGGGAGGAATTCTTCTCTAGCTGAATAAAGGATTTATGACAGCTTTATGCCTGCAGAGAGGGTCAAAGAATTTGCACTGGAATAGACAACTGCAGCCATTGTATTATAGAAGAAAAAGACTGAAAGGAAGGAAATTAAACTAGGAAAACATAATTGTCCATTCTGACTATAAATGACATTATCCTCAGAAAAGCCTGGGTGAAAATAAAGGACTTCAAAATTTGGCTCTGGTTGTCACAATATTTTCTGTAGTGGGCAGTTCAGTAATCTGTAAGCCCTGCCATGAAAGGAAGGAGCTTGAATCTACAAGGAGGTCTAGTGTTTACTGCAGTAATACCATCAGACCACATCCCTAATGCCTCTAAAATTTATCCTTCATACCTGTCAATCATTTTACTAAAGGGCAATGTTGTTTCCTGCAGCATTAATGCAATGAACAAGAGAATAGTCAAAGTGGGTGAAAGACTTTTTAACCTCTCTTGCCCTGTCACATTTTTGGAATGTGTCTCATATCTATTCATTACTGAAGCAGCAAAGCCATTTAACCATCTCTGTGTTTAATTCACAAAGCACTGCTATTGCTGACTGAAAAATCTTCATGCATCTCAGCCTCCACTGCTACCACAAATACAACATCAACCAGGGATAGAAATCGAGAAAAAAAAGATCTCTAGAAGCAAGATATTCCTGTTACTAGGTTCATATACATCATTTATGGTTTATTGGCAAGTACAGATTATATACTACATCAGTTACTGCTCATCTTTTGTTTATGCTTGAGTCTAGGATTATTTATAAGCTTTTTCACATATATTTCTGTTAATTATTGGTCATTTTAGTGCTTTCATGTGACTGAAATAAACATAAAATTTCATGAACACATATCATTATTAGCAAAACCATGTAATGTATCGTCTGCAAGAAACATTTATAACTCCTCAGTGTTTTTCAGGCAACCTAGGCTACTCTCAGATCTGATTACACGGACATGGATACTTTTGCAATTAAGGCTTAGACTGTTTCTGCAGGGGAATCAGTGGCTGCAATGTAGTGCAAAACTAGCTTTGAACCAGCTCCTTAGTGTGATAAATTATCCCACACAGAGCTCCATGCTGCTGCAGCTAGACTGCTGCTGGCACCCTAACAAGTTAAAGCTAGCTAAAATTTCGGTCCACTGCATCTCCACAGTATTACACTGGAAGAGCACAGAACTATCATGCTTTAAAAAGCATTTACCTCAGGCAAAATCCCCCTAAGACCAGCTCTACCAGTAGAGCTCTTTGCCAAAATCATAATGTCCTAGAGTAATGTGGTTATAGTGCATGGAACTGCTTTGGCCAGTGTAGTTTATTTTACTTGGGGGACCAATAAAGCTGTACATTTTTCCTAGCTGAAGTTGCATTCACACAATTATGATTTCCCGACTTGGTTAAACTGTCAAATCCTTTGTAAAGAATACTAAACACAGTTCTTTTCAGTATGTTTTATTTAGCTGCTGAATACCTGAAAGAGATTAAATACATTCTTGATATACAAGCAATACATAGCTACATTTTCCTCTTCTTATCTTCAGCCTGGCTGGAAATTTCCCTTCTGTATCACTGAGGATTGGATCAAACCATGAGAACATTTGTCTTTTATGTCCTGTCTTTAATCCTCATCGTCCTGTCCCAAAGCATACTTGTCATTTTCACAGGAGCTTGCTCATCCATTTCCTTTCTTTTCATTAATTTTTGTGTTACTGAAGCTTATGGATATTTTGCTGCTGACTTCAGTGAGAGAAGAATTATGCCCTCATTAATGTACGGGATTATTTTGCCCAAGTTCACCTAAGTGTCAGTCAGCTCTATATTAAATTTGCCGAGTCAAAACATTTTTTATCCATGTAAATCTTATGGTTGACATAATTTGCTTCCTAATAATGAGGCAAAGATGGATCCTCTTGCTTGTCAAGTAATAAGTGTTAGGACTAGATTACACTGGTAAAAATGTTTTTATGTAAAAATAGTTCTCATGTAAAAATAGTTTTCGCAAGTTTTTTCAATTTTGTATCCTATATTATTTTATTTCTATGACTGTGAGGCCTAAAATGTCTGTGATATCTCAAATTTTGAAATTAATGTCTTTTCAACCACAACAACAGTGTCCAAAGTACACTACAGTTGGAAGTTAGTTCTGCTCTCATTTAATTCACTGTGCAGTTGATTGCTTTGTATTTTCATTAAATAGTTGCGTTAAAGTTACTTCTTACTTAAACCTTATTTAAGCCTATTTAGCTCCCCAAAATGGCTAAAAAGTAAGTGGAGGTGAGGGAATGGCCATTAATGCAAGTTCCAGTAGGGTCCTATGGTTGTTATTCCACTTAAAGGCTTTTCAGAGTTTGCAAGGATCTTAATTGCACTCTTCAGCTAAGGTCAGTGGGAAACTACATGTATCTTTTATGAAGGAACAGACAAATTATAATTGGCAGGCTGTAGAAAAATTTGGCATTCTGCACAAAAAGTGATACAGAGCTGAGAAGAACAGTCTGCACAAATTTTTAGCTTTCAAAGATGAAGAAGTTGGGAATACAAATTGGTAGAGAGAGCAGACGGGATTAGAAAGGAAAGTTCTCCACAAAAACTTGGAAGAAAGTGATTTTTAAAATGCATGACTTAAACACTAAATGCCCAGTCTTTTATTTGTTTTTTTCCTTATAGTTAAAAGAATAGAAGAATCAGACAAAAAAATTAACAGTTTAAGGACAAAGACACAGAAATTAATGGTTCCTTTTCTGCTGAAATTACTAAAAGGACAAAGGCAAATGTAATTTTTTAAAACTAGGATCACCTGATTTCACACAGCATTTATCAATGAAATACCATTGTATACCCTATCTATGGGCATTAAGGATCATGTTTTGAATAGAAACCAGTGACCCTGAGCCTAGCATTTTCTTAGTGTACTATATTTGCAAAATATACAGTTGTCTAGTTTCTGGAATTAGAGCAATATGAAAATAGAACACCATCACATTTAGAAGTTTAGCTAGTGTAAAACAGTTCTTATTTTATACAAAGCAGTCGTATGGAACCTGATTATATGACCAGAAATGAACAATTAATCACAAAATATATGTGCGCTTTTACCCGTCTAATATATTGTTTTGTTATCTCATCTCTTCCACTGACAGAAAATAGGCTGCAGAGCTGCATCTGTAATAGAGAAAGGGAAACTTTCTTAATGTCAATTTAAGGATATGACTGTTTATGTTACTGAAAGTCATTTACTTTGTCTTTTTTTTAATCAATTTTTCAGAACTTCTTTCAAATCATTAGTAACCTCTTAGATGAAGAAAACAAAGAGAAATGGGAAGATGCACAACAGGTAAGATTTGCATTTTGTAACTCATCAATTTAAAAAATTGGAAAGTGTGTGTATTATGACATTCACTGTATCAGAAGCCACACGTTTCAGTAAGTCAAGATAAAGTGGAATGTATGGTTTCAAAAATCAGGTTAAGCATACACTCTGCTGTAGGTGAAAGGAAATCCTCAGTGAGATGATATTTTGGAAATCATAGAATCATAGCATGGTTTGGGTTGGAAGGGACCTTATAGATCATCTAGTTCCACCCCTCCTGCCATAGGTAGGGAATACAAAGGAAATACTGGTATAACAGTAGGATAATATAATTTGTATAACATTATAATAAGCAGTAATAATCGATCCTTTTCAAAAAGGAATAATTCCAGGACCCATTGGCTAATTCCTTAGAATAAAATTATATTAAGAATATGAGGTATCTCTCTTGATGAATAGGTTTCCATTGCATTCTGTGGGATTGTTTGTTGTCTTTCCTTATAATGTCATAATGAAATATGTATGAAAGATGAAAAATGCTACTAAAGTCTAGCTGCAATGATGCTTTTATTAAACAGAACACAGCAGAACTCACCTAAAGAATGCATATAACGCCACCAAAGAACTTGTAGAAGTTTAAACTGAAGAACTTTTTTAAAAGGTTGTATTTAGGAGAACAGTTGTGATCCTGAAGACTGACAAATTTTGGGACTAGGTTGAATATTATCGTAGCACTTTATAAAACAATAAAGTCTAACAAAAATCATTTATTTATAGCAAAATAGTTTAAAATTCAAAATTAAAACCATTTTTTGCTTGGATGTATTTCCTACATGCTTATACCAAGGACATTATAGAACAATGTTAATATTTATGTTCATGAACATGACCATAGAACTTTCAGATTTATTCAGATATAAATAACAGTGACAATGGGAATGAACAGATAATTATGTACAGAGAAAAAATTATGGAACTAGTCAAAGGTAGGGAAACATTTCTGTATGAAGGATGATTAAACAAAGCAGATATTTCAATCTGGAAAAGAGTCAACTGCGCTTATGTGCAACAGAAGCTTTTAAAATCAGGAGTGGATCGGAGAATGTGGTGCAGTAATGATTAATCTCATACTTCTTGTAAAAGAACTAAAGGACACAGAATCATAGAATCATAGATCTATCATTCTACAATCCCGTTTCTGCTTAAGGAAGGCCTTTGGAAAAAACAAAAAAAGTGCTAAAGGCTGGGCAAGAATTCCAAAAGAATTATCATTACCTGTATGCCACTTCATACTCTTCCTTGGACATTTGCTATTTGCCATGGTCAAAGGCAAAAAAACAGCTTACTTAGATCTTTGGTCTGCTCTTGTATGGTCACTGCTGCTATGTTATATAGATACTTGAAATTTATTAACTTTTAATGTGGTTCTCAGTATATTACTAGGTGTTTGAAGGTCTTTGAAACTATTTAAGTTCATCTCTGTAATTTGACTAAGAAAGGGAAGATCAGGACTTTTCACTGCCTAATCAAACCTTGCAGTAGACATAGAATGCTGCAGCTGACCCTTTGTAATTTAGCCAGCAATCATATTTTTCCTTTGTTGTTTTTTTGTTCCTCTGTGTAAGAGCCAGCTACAAAAATAGGAAGTGTGTAATTTTCTTCAGTGGTGTTGGATGGAAGCAACAAAATCACATGCCATGTGGGCAGTTTCCATAAAGAGCACCAAGATTAAGGAACCAATATTAAGCAACTATTTTAGCCCCACTAATGAACAGACAGGATACCACTCTTAACTTTATCAGGCTTGTCTTCTTCTACCTCCACTCTGCCTGCTTGCCCATGCCACGTCCACCATCTATCCCACAAAGATCTGGGGATGACAGCACCTGAGAGGAAATGGTGAGAACGTGGAGGTAAAAGAGAGAACAATAAATTTCTAGTTGTCTCCTCTCATTGCTGCTGGTAGAAGAATCAGTGTTGAAAAAGGGAGAGGAGACAAGTTCTTTCTACTTTTCTGTAGCTCCTTCTCTCTGTCTGGTAATTCATTGTCTCACAGATCTGAGTACAGCACTGGTAGGCAGGCAGGAACCCAAGCAAGCACCTACATGAGCTGAACACAGGAGTAGCAGAGCCGTAGCTGCCCGGTGACAAAGCTAGGGAATTCACTAAATCTTAGACTCCTGAGCTATGGCACCCAAAGAAACTGTACCACTGGTCTTGCTACTATTCTTGGGCAGTTACATAAACCATCTCAAAGAAACTATTGAAACAAGGAACTGTTCATACCAGCTAGGAGGGGTGATCTGGACTCCTAAGTAGTCATAAGATTCTTTTTTTCCTTCAGTATTAAAAAAAAAAAAAAGGTTTCATATACAAAATGTAATTTTCTATCACAATTTGGATAAAACAGTTAAATGTTATGGTTAAATAGAACTGGATTTTAAAACACAAACAATACTATTTGAAATTACTACATCCTGTGCTAAGATTTTTTTAGTTTTTATGTCAAAATCAAGGTAGGAAATTAACTTGAAAAGAATGTACACAAGTCATTACGTGCTGTAAATGCAATCTAGTGCAAACACTTGTGACTCATTAAAAAAGAGTAAAGGTGATTCAGTTTCTGGTTCAGCCACGTAGCTGACTTTCTTTTGGTAACTGAACATTGCAAACCAAGGGACAGTCTAACCAACTGGTTTTGCCAGCTTGCATGGTTTTCTTGAACTCCACAGCTGCTGTTAGCATAGATCTCTTAACCTGTTTTCTGGATTCTTTGCTGGAAAGGAAGTCTTACTCACTGTCAGCAAATTGCTGGCTTTCTATCAAGTATACAGCTGCAATGTCTCAGCACATCCTTTTTCCTAAATTAAATGCCAGAAGTTGATACCATTAATTACAGGTTATATAGCATTCAGATAAGCTGCACTCACTTTAGTACTTGCCTTTTGTTAAGAGCTGATGTAAAGCGCTGCGCACAGGAAACCACTTCAAGTCCACAATGCGTTAAGTTTAAACTGGTGTCTCAAAACACAGGAGCTGTTCTGCATGTTCATCATCACCATCTGCTGGCATCCTGTTGATTAATCAGTACTTCTGATATCTGAAAATGAAGAGTACCTCTGTAACATTGACTATTCCACAGTTGCTGCTGAAGTTATTACTATAAAATTTTATGTGCAAGGACTAGGATGAAAAAATCTTTTCACTGAAATTTCTCCTTAGTACATGATTTGTGAGTGTCTGTTCTGTGAATGAGATGGATGCAAAACTCACACTTAGTATCTCAGTATCTCATAATTAGGAAAATGGAAGTTAAGTCTCCTTCACCTGAAGCAGCATTTGCAACCTGTTAGGATCACAAATGTCATACAAATTGTTCATAAGAATGGTATTGCTGCCCTAACTTTTATAAAAAGATCCATGTAGAAAACAAAGGACATATTGTGAAATTCTCTATCCTGAACCAAGCAACTATGGATCTAGTCAGATAAAGTAAGACGAGGATGGAATGCAGCATGCTGGAATTTATGGTCTCCATAGGCATCTTTTAGATTTTGTAGTCTCAGTAGTGGAAAGAATGGGTTGAATGTTGCTCATAAAGTGAAATTTGACAGCTGGACATTTGGACATGCAGAAAAAAGCACCATGAACAGGTTATCCATTCTTTTTCTATTACAAAATACCATGTTACTGAAAATTATCCTGTTCATAACAAGCCACAACATCCAAAAATTATATTTATGTATGTGATACGAGCAGAATTTTTATTCCTGTTAATAAATGTTGTTACCTTTAATGCAGTTTTGATGATGCATCGTTGTTGTTGAGTATAATAATTTTTAATGCTTTTGTGATCCTTGTAGCTTACAGCTTTGCAAATAAATTATATACCTTGGAAATGTACTAGTCCTTATCATTTTGAAAGTCATATTAGGAGGCTGCATTAGCAATGCAAAGGCTACTGCAATTTATTTTAGTTTACTGTGTCCAGTTCTGGACTCCCCAGTACAAGGCATAGACATAATGGAATGAGCCCAGCGAAGAGTCATGAAGATGTTTAGGGGCCTGGAACATCTGATACACAAGGAGAAGAGCTGACACTATTTTGCTTGGAAAAAAAAAAGCTCAGTGGGGATCCTGTCAATGTTAAAAACTCCTGGCAGGGGGAGAGGCAGGTTGTAAAGAAGACTGAGCCAGACTCTTCTCAGCAGTGTCCAGTGGCAGGACAAGAAGGAAAGGGTAAAAATTAAAATACAGCAAATTCCATTCAAATATAAGAAAAACCTTTCCAATGTGAGAGTGATTGAATGCTAGAAGATGTTGCACAGACAGGCTCCATCCCGGCAGTTGTTCAAAATCCAGCTGGATGTGGTCCTGGGCAACCTGTTAAAGCTGATCTTGAACTACATGATCTGCAGAGGCCACTTCCTCTATGCTATGATTCTACTACTTCACATCAGCAATGAAAACAGTATTCCCAGTAATAATTTATGTTACTTAAATATTGATTAAAGCAGCAAAGTTGTGTCATCTGGAGGGGCCATGGTAAGATTTGTATTCAGCTGTCTGTGTCAATAGTTCTGAAGTTGTTGAAGATATCTTCCAGAGGAAGGAAGAATATTTTTATTAGAATTATTCTGGAATATGAAAGGCTTTAACCATTAGCGAAAGTAATGGTCAGTAAAAATATTTTTTATAGGTTGAGTGACTTAGAGCAAACATGTCACAGTTCCAGTGCAAAGCTGATTTCATGTAGCGTGGTGGGAAGTAGTGTCTGTTCACATGAGGATCTAATGACAAAATGGTTGTTTTACAGTGACAGAACTGTTTGGTATTGAAACATGGGAAGAGCAGTTTGACTGTTAAGTCTCACATTTCATTTGATGGCATTTAAATTGTATTCGAATTTGCTGCTGTAGAGGTTTTGATATTGTAGTTAACGGCATGTCTGACCTTCCTTTGCTAGATCTATCCGGGCTCAGTGGAGTTAATGCAGGTGATTGAAGATTTTATACACATTGTTGGAATGGGAATGATGGACTTTCAGAATTCATACCTAATGACTGGAAATGTAGGTAAGAAATAGGAATTTCTTCTACCAAATTTATGACCTATTGAAAATCAGAAATTGCAAGTATATACTATAGAGTTGCTGTTTCTATCACAAGCCAGACCAGACTGCTCCTCCCTATCCAGATTATCTCTGTTTCTTGCTTCTCTCCTGTCTCATTTAACGCTATCAGTATGCCTTACACTTTGGACTTCTCCATAATTGTATCTCAACATATAAATGCAAAGTTTCTGACCCTAAATAAAATTCAGAAAATACTCATCGGAATAGTATGAATTGTAGGTATATATTAGAGCACTTCCAGGATATGTAGTGTTTTAAACTGTAATTTAGAAAATCATGCTAATTAAGACAATAATAATCATGTACTTAATTAATTAAGAAACGCTAATTTTGTTGACATTATCTCTTTTAATATTGTATTCTTCCAAAGAACAGTCTTTGCACATGTTATGGTGTGATAGTAATCAGCATAGACAGAGAGGCAATAATTAAAATCTATTCGTTGCCAAATTAATTTAAGCCTATGGTTTCTTACATCAGTTTTTTCTATGTGTGACAGTTTAAAAATTTTATGCAGATTTATTTTTCAAACTTTGTTTTCAGCACTGGAGAGTTGCCAGGCAATGTAATCAAATAATAACAAAAATAAAATATGAACTTATTAGTAGTCATAAATGCTTCTGCAATATCAAACCATTTTATTAAAAATTCACTCAGAAAAATAGTTTGAAAAGCTATTTTCTAAGCATTTTGTCTTTGCTTAGTATCTTCCTTATTCAATTAACTTTTTATAGCTTCACTTTTATAATACCAAGAAAGTATTAGGTAGTTGTATGTAATGAACAAATTCAAAATACGTGTTTGGCAGCGAAACTTCTGATGTCAATACATTCTTTCATATTCTCAGTTAGCATCCTCTTGAATCTATATGTCAGGCTGTTCTTCAGCAAGTCAATAGAATTAGTTAGAAAATATGCTAATTTAGAAATCAGTTGACAGAATAAAGCAGGGAAATTGTTGGAATGTCCCTAATGAAAATCTATCTTGCAATAATAGATATTTATTATTGTTGTCTGGTTCCTCTTTAGAACAGAGGTCCCTTCCAATCCCTAACATTCTGTGATTCTGTGATTCTGTGTGACTGTAAACACTAGCCCCTGTAAGGCACAGCCTTATATTAGAGACATGTCAAAGAACTCACCAAAAAGAACTCTGGCCGTCTTAAAATGTTTAAAACATTTCAGGAGGCAGTATGGGGAACTTCAGATTTTAACGAGTGATTTATTATTTCTGTGGTTTACTGTTTGCACTGTAGCACCACTTCAAGCTTCTTCCAGTTGTCAGTCCTTCATTACACTAGACCCTGCACAAATTTATAAAGAAAAGACAGTATTGTTCTTGAAATGTTTGTTCCATGGCATTTTTATGACAAAATAAAAAGATGAGCTTATTTAAGGAGCACAGCCCATGCTGCTTGGCATGTTGTACTGCATTCTGATCTGTTTGTCCTCTGAAAAATGTGAAAAAATACTAGAAAATGTTTTAAGAAGACATATTCAAATAATCTGTGTCTCTACATATTCATGGCTTCACATGGGAAACAGCAACAACTTTCCAATTGAATCAGAAACCATGCTGTGCACCAGCTAGTCTAGATAACTGCATAATCTTAACAGTCTTTCTTTTGATTATCTTTCTCTTCCCACATGTAAGATATTTTTAGGCACTCAGGAGTAGGTCTGTTCTTAACTATGCATTCATCAAAGGAATATAAAGAAAATGAGAAAAGTAAAATTAATTTATAGGTTTATTCTGACCACCGAGCTCTGTGGCTTGACATGTTGGCGTGAGTTTATTCTCTCTTTGCTCAGTCAACTGTCAAAAAAGGACGGGTCACTGCTGTGCAACTCATTGACCAGAACACTTGAGCTCAGGTGACATGGTGAGATGGGGGCATAAGGTTGTTATCAGCAAGGAGTAATTTCTTATTTTCACAAAGAAGGAAGAAAGGTATCTGGAATCATTCAGTTTTAGTGTAGTTATCCTCAGGGTGTTGGCATAACTATGTCTGACTGGCCATGTACTTGGAACTTGGGGAACGTTTTTGCTGATCTCAACAGAGAGGAACAAATTATGCAGTTGTTGTCCTGTCTTAGTGTTAAATCTGCTGTACCAACAAGAGTTTAAAAGTGTTTCCAGTCTTGTTTATAACTTGTAATAATATTCTGGTCATTTAAGTCACCAAACACATTCCATGCAGGAAGCAGATATGTACAGAAAAGAGGCCCAACTTTTATATATTCATCTTTAAACAGGACTATCCAATAGTTATTTCACAGTTATTTACCACAGAGTATTCCCTCTGTGCCTTCAGATATTTTAAATTACTTTTGCCATTTTTTCATTTTAGAATCACTTTACAGTTCAGATGTATGAGAAAAAGGATTCAGTACTAAAGACGAACTGCTGCTTTTTGTCAGACAAAAAAATGCAGTTCTGTAGCAAATTTCACAGTATTGCACTGAGTTCTTGGTTTCCTTCTACTAATTGAAGTTTACAAGTTCATTTCTAATTGAATGGCACTATGGTGGTCCACATACAATTGCAACATCTAATTGTCTTTGACAGACATGCTAATCATCTCCAGAGATGGTCCGCAGATGGAATTTTATTTTCTCTTTCTTTCAAGACACAGAAGCAAGTAACTGTGGCTTAACAAGTTACTACAGAACAGCCACACTGCAATGACTGTTCATTGCATATTCTCAGCTCACGGCTCGTGAACTGTGATGAAAGCTACCTTAACTATATGGTAGGTTATGCCAAGCCACATTATTATACATTTAGAAGTAGCTAAGAAGGTCCATAAGGACAGTTGCCATGCCACAGTTAAGCTTTTCAGTGTGGTGGCTTTTAACTCCAACTTTTCGTTGCTTCTGAACAAAACATCAGAGACCGGTTCCAAATCCAGATGATCCAATATCCGTGCTTTGGGGTTTATATAGGCAGCTCAGTCAAATCAAATGCATTATAGCAAGGCCCATCTCCTCTTAGCTATTCTCTCAGGGGTAGAAAATTTGCTATGAAAAACTTAAATATAAAAGCAACAATTTGCTTTGATCATGCATTACTGGGACAGAAGGTACTTGTTTTATCTGTGTGCTCTCAGTTCTACATTATATTACTTTAAGAAATGATTAGGTGAAGTAAAAGCCTCTGACTGGAGGTGGAAGCCTCCTTCCTCACCCTGTTCCTTTTCTTCTTATTCCTCCTCCTCCACCTCCTCCTCCTCAGCACCAGATAAGCAGGCACAGGAAAAGGATAGTATAAAAAAACAGGAGCTTTTGCTACCACTTAGAGTCGCTGAATTAGCTGAAAGCACAGAATCACCTGCAGGGATACAACATGCAGTGGGAGAAAAGCTTTTAAGCCATATTACCCTTCTGTGTTAACTACTTCCTTTAAGTTTTCTATGTTTTAAAAGGTGAGCTCCTGATTTTAGATCAAAGAATTAATCTTGGCTTTTAAGAGCCCTTTGAACTCTTTTGAGAGCTAAAGGCTTAAGCAGATTCACCTCAGGGCTTTGGCTGATTTGAGTTCCCATCACAGTAAACCATTAAGAGTTCTGAAGAAAGGTTTTAAAAGGTGGCTGAATGCCTATCAATAAATATTTGTCCTTCAATTAAAAAAAAATTGCTACACTGGAAGACTGGAGTGCCACAAGTATATCTGTCTTTAAAGGTATAGTTGGAATGTGGAACTGGAAATAGGGAACAGTATTAGGAGATACATATATCTGTGGCAGATGAGGATTCTTTTATAAAGGAAAATTCTCCCTCTGTTGTCAAATACGTTTCCTTAAGAGCAGCGGCCAAAAAATGGTTAAAGGAGACTCTCTTGTCAAATATCAAGCTTGCAGCTCTTAAAAGATATTAATGAGAACACCAAACAATCTTGAAGTGCAGTGTGTTGCCATGGATGTTGTTTGGAACTGACAGAAAATAAGCAGAATTTTCATCATGAGAAAAAACACATTTTGTTAGTGTTTATTTTATCAATATTGGTGTTTGAGTGGTCAGTAATGTTCTAAAATGTGCAGATAGCACAAAGTTATTTAGAGTAGTCAAAGACAGGAAAAACTGAAGATCTCCAGAGTGTATAGCAAAATGAAAAGAAGGCAATATCCACTGGCAGATTAAATTCAGTCTTGACAGAGCGTGTGAGAGGGAGTAGTTAAAACCGTACATAATGTAGGAATCTGAAAGAATTCAGTAAAATCCCATGGTCACTTTTCAGCAGAGCTCAGAGAAAGGAACAACATTAGTGTGCAAAATGAGCATTCTAAAGAAAATACTGAATTTTTTTTAAGTTTCAGTAGCCATCACTTGCAACACTCTTTTCAATTGAGATTATATGACTGGGATTCATTTTACTTACTTCAAGCATCACAAAGTTTGCCAAAGTCACCCTAAACTTCTTTTATAGTCAAGTGAAACTACTGCTTACGAGAGCAATTCATACCATCTCAGACACCTACAGTAAGGGCATGGGTTGACTTCTGGAAGTTCTTCCACTAGCTATAAAGACAGCCTAGTGGCTAGCTTAGGCTTGAACATTTCATGCCATCTAAAGCAAAGAGGAGTACCACTTGGTGAGTAAATAAAACCTGTGAACACAGAGATGTTCAGAGCTGCATGATAAAATAACAGATTGAGAACTGGAATGATTAGAATAGATATCTGAGAACAGATTATTAAAAGGGACTAGATGTACACAACTGAAAAGTGAATGAAAAGAGAAACTAGGCTTACATCTCTGTTTAATCTTGCTCATAGGAAAAACAGAGATTCTTAACTGACATACGCATTAGGACATTTAATTTTGAATGAGCGTGAGACCAAGCTCTTAAGAGGAATAAAATAAAAATAAGTAGACATCTATGTGGTGAATGTAACTAGCTGTGATATTATATGAAAAAGTGAAGAGGTGTAAGCCATGCTTCTATGCATAAATCAGCTTTTAACTAACAGTCTGTTACGTCTCTACTTAAAAGTGGCTACTATGACACTAGTACTCTGATGAGTAATCTGATCCAGTATAGTAATTAAGATGTAATTTGTCATTTAATACTTCATACAGAGTTGCTTACATAAGCTTTATGAATATTGACAGAGAAGTCTGATTTCTGTCTTTGCATAGAATCATAGAATCATAGAAAGTTTTGGGTTGGAAGGGACCCCTAGAGGTCATCTAGTCCAACCCCCCTGCAGCGAGCAGGGACACTGCTAACTAGATCAGGTTGCTCAGAGC
>Ga0065711_1037168_pt1 | contig 20110 bp, 9 predicted proteins | sample Hoacrofraction12_FD_59098 | JGI IMG/M metagenome (GOLD analysis project Ga0065711, IMG submission 59098) | Hoatzin crop microbial communities from Cojedes, Venezuela - Epithelial fraction 12 v2 (version 2) | ecosystem: Host-associated > Birds > Digestive system > Esophagus > Crop | place... | reverse complement strand
TGGCTCATGGTTAACCTGTCGTCCACCAGGACACCCAGGTCCCTCTCCACAAAGCTGCTCTCCAGCAGGTCCACCCCAAGCCTGTACTGGTGCATGGGGTTGTTCCTCCCCAGTGCAGGACCCTCCATTTGCCTTTGTTGAACCCCATCAGGTTCCTCTGTGCCCAACTTTCCAGCCTGTCCAGGTCACGCTGAATGGCAGCACAGCCTTCTGGTGTATCTACCACACCTCCCAGTATATCTTTGTATACGCACACATATATTCTCTGTCTCACTCTATATACGTGAAGATCCACATTCCAAATGTGAGAGCTACAATGGGAATGTAGGGATTGAGCCCAAGCTGTTGTATGCACTGACTTTGCTTGTTAGTTAGATGTTGTGGCTCTAGGAAAAGGTGGCTGTTTACTTGGCATGTTCCAGTAATCTAATTGGAAAAGTGGAATTACCACTTAAAAGATGTGCAGGAATGATGGGGAGAGAAGATCTTGAAGTCATGAAGCTAAAATGAACTGAAGTTATATGCTGGAAAATGCTGCCGTTGCTGCTGTGGATAGAAGCTTTATTTGAAATTACAAAATGAAAATCACCGATCAATGCAGCCAGAATGGAATGATTGATAATTCAATTGCACTTCTAGAAAATGTAACATAGCATAAAGATACACTATTTACGTTCTTTTCAATTCCAAGTTTTTGCACATTATAATAACATATGTAGGTACATAAATGGGTATTTCCAGACGGTGCAGTTGGGAGCAGAGATGAAAAGAGCTGCAGCATATATCAAACTTCAGGCAAAGCTCAGCTGCAGTAGTATTTGCTTCTAGGAAAATGGTGACAATAGTGGTCTCCCATGGCTGAAGTACTGTTTTGTTTCTCTCTCTGAGGCTGTAGAACATAAGGGTCAGGCAAGAGATGCACCTACTGCCATCCGCACAGACTCCGTTACCTGTGCAATAACAGGAGGAGGAATGACTGCTCAGAGTGCAGGAATTGTTACAAACTTTTCTATCCCTACAGCAGTTCCTGGGAAGTAACTAAAAGTTCACAACTTAGTTCTTCCACTGTGAAGAATCTTAGTTTATCTGCCCCTGTATCTCTAGATATGTTAATGCTATCCCCAGAAGTGAACCTCCTGCAGCTGATGATCTCTAGTGGTGACGTAAGAGAAGAATTTGTGCTCCACATCTTTTTGATGGATGAAGTATGGAGTTAACATCATAAAGCTGAAGAGCTTTGCTTCATTTTGCTTTATGCATGAAAAATGCATGAAATAAGAATGCGTTTACACACAGTAAATAAATAAATCACCATTCTAAATCTTGGGCCAGATCTCTGTCCTCGTATTGTGTTCCTGTTAATTATTTATGATTTCCAGCTGTGGCTAAGCAACTGAACGCATGCTTAAGAAATAAGGAATGCTTATTTTCTTACAAATATTCAGCACAAAACATAAAGAATCCATGTAAGAGTCAAAAATTTATTTTGGCTTTTGGAAAACCCTGTTTGTACAGTGTCTGTACCTCTGGCTATATTTGACCTGCTTCTACTTCAAGGAAAGAAGCTTCCTTGAGAATGTGCAAAAATGTGATTATGAAACTGCCTATTCATTTTTTCAGTTGCTAGAGGTATCTATACAGACAGGTTAAAGCAGTTATATAAATATTCTGTTATCAGAACTCTTTAGCTCATTCTATTTCTGTAATCAAAAGAAAAGGTCAAGTCCTGTATGTGGTTACAGAACAGCAATAGCACAATTCTGTTTTCTGTTGCAGACTTCTAACAAATTTATGCTGCTGTAGTGTAATACGGAGTTTGGCACTTTAAGACCATTATGCCCTATTCATTACCCTTCCCAGAAACTCTCATTTTTGATGACATCATAAGTGGTTGCTTTTGATATGATTGCTGTGACACAAACATTGTTAGTGATTAGGACATCAGACTAAAAAACGGTATGTGAAGATGAACTCTTCAGGAGCTGAATCTGTTTTCATGCAAATGTCCCTAGCATAAAGAGAAGGACGAGGAATACAGAAAATAGAATAAATAACTAGAATTGCCTCTAAATTAAATGTTTTACCAAGTTTTCACTGAAGCGTCAGCAGCTCTTTAAACATGCTGGTGATGGCCCATCACAAAGCCAGATGTTACCATTTATCAACTAAAGTAAAGAGCCCCTCCTACTTCCACAAATATGAACTGAATATGAAATCAAATGGGAAACTGCTGCACTAACACTGGAGAAGAAATAATGAACTTTTAAGCTATCGACAGGCTTGAGAGTAAAAGAAGTGTCTGACAGGAAAGAGTAAGTGTTGGCAGCATTACTTGATTCATCTTTCAAAGGCAGAATTGCAGTCATATGTATAGACTTAAATCACTTGATGGATGTCCTACAGGTTATCATTTCCTTCTCCTCTCTCTCTGCCACCTTCTCCTCCCATTCCATACGCAAGTCAAGTGCTTCTTAGGGAAAGGACCCATTGTGAAAGCTCTGAGGAAGATTCCTAAAGCCCAGACTAGCAAAATGGGTGTATGTGACACATGGAGACCAGTTGTAAATAATTGTTACTGTTTCTTAGAAGTGTACTTTTTCTTCCATGTCTGTCTTAAACCTGGTGGAAAAAAAAGTTGGTCTACACACAGCTGAGTCAGCCCAGGGTGACAGTGACATGTGTAAGGAAAGGCTAATGCTGTCGGTCCCTCCACCCCGCTCACCAACAGCATTGGTCCTCATGCTTTGCAAAATGACATGAAGCATCCAAATTCTCCTTGTCTCCAACACTGGCATATATAGCCAGGCAACATCAATAGTAAAAGGTTTTTTTTTAATCATGATGTTTTACCTAGGAATTTGCAGTACCACTCAGATGGGGACCTGGCTATATAGAATGTAGTAAGTTTTAATGCTAGATTGATGTAATTCACTGAGTTTGATGTGAAATGTAGAGTCATTCAAAGACGCCAGATCTTCAAAAAGGCATATGCAAAATGACAAAAGCCCAGTGCTGTAGCTGTAATACTCCTCCAAAATACCTCCAAATAGGTTTGGAGGGAGAGGTCTAGGAATACTTATAAAGTTGGAAAAGATAGATAAGTTTTCATAAATGTAAGCGCTTTTGCAGGTCTGAAGGTTAAGCTTCAAACTTTAAAGTACATATTGAGGGTAATGGTTTGGCTAGCTTAGTTAGGTTAACTCCGGTTAGAAAATTTGAAAGAAGGGCAGCTGAGAGCTGTGGAGCATTCGGAGATATTAGCAACAGAGAACCTGAATAGATTTTTTTATTTTTTTGATGTATCGAATTTTAAGGAGCTAGTTGGAATAGCATATAAGAAAAATTATAAAAAGTCAGAAAAACAGTATTGCTACCAAGTCCATGATTTTTAGCACTGCATTAGGTTATATTTTAGGTTTCCAAGCTCTTCTTTTTAGAAGTAATTTGTAGGTTTCCTTTACACACAAAGTCTGAGAGATCAGGGTCTGAAAAGCTGTACTGTGAAAATGTTCTCTCACTGGAAGTTATTGTTTCTGTCTTTTGTATATTGTGTTTCAGTGTTCACTCTGGTGCATAGTGACAAAGTGTTCTACATCCTAGGATGAATAAAGAATAGTTCTACTGTGCGATATTGACTGTGGTGGCTGTGGAGATATGATTGCATTTCTGGCTGTGCTGTGGTGTGAGCTGATTCCTTTCAGCATTTGGCTTAATACTCACACATGGACTATCGAGGCTATTTTTGTAACTGCACTGTGCAGCTGGTTTGTGCTGGGTCAGGTTATGCCGGTGGATGCACCTCCGAAGGACGTGAAATCAGTTCCCAGTTTACCTCCGCAACACAAGAGCGTCGTCAGTGTCAGTCTGTGCTTCTCTTTAGGCAGGGGCCATTCTGTCCCATTGCTGCCATGAGTGGTACTTTCTCCTCCATCAAGAGGACCAAAGCAAAGTCCACCCCATCTACAGTGGCTCTAAGAGATCCCGTGTGCAATTCCTGCCTCTCACAGCTTCCCCTCGCTTTGGTGCCTGTTGTACAATATGAGCCCAATATGTTTCAGGAGGGTGGTTGTGGGAGTGGGGGAAGGGTTTGCTAAATTATGGTTGCTGTGGGAACCATAACTTTGAATTTCTTGTCATCTGTCCAATGACAATCTCAACATTAACGTTGCATTAACATAGTTTTTTTGCATTTAATTAAAAAAAATGATGGCTTGGAATCTGTTAAGGAATTTAAAGCCAACATTTAAACTGTTTGCTGGGAGCAGAGATGTCAGACACTCTGCTCTGGAAATGCTCTTGTGCTCTCACTTAAACAGTCTGACAATGTACAATAGCCACAGAGATGAGAAGTGAAAGCAAAATGTTTGTACAGCCATTGTCTTCTATCTCCTTCTGGTGGCTTTGCCAGTCTTTCCTGTCTGAAGGAAATTGCTCTGACTGAGTTTAAAATACTTAGAAACTAAGTAATTGTTTCCAGTTTCTCCATACACCATCCCCAGAGCTGGTCACTGACTCATTTGTGTGTGCAGGCTGAGTTTTCTGGGGGCTTGTTTCTTCAGCCTACGCTGTCATCCTGCAGGTTCTGAAGAGATAATGGCAGAAACTCTTTTCATGTATCAAGATAGAGGCACAAGACAGCAGTAAATGCCTGACTACAGTATTCATCCTGATGTCTGGACTCTTAAAAATGTGTTTGGGTTTGCCATGTAATGTTCCAATGCACTTGCTAATTGGTTTTGATTGTGAGGGTTATGCAAAAAAATGTTTATAACTGATGATAGGTGTTTCACCTCAAAAGGTTTGGAGGTGCTGAGCTGTAGAACTCTCTTTTGTAACCTTATCTTATTTCATTAAGTTCAACTATCAGACAAATAGACATATGGACTATGCTAAAGTTAGGTGCTGTAGATGGGAGAAAGATGTTCATATGGCACCCGTGTTATTGAGCCTTCTCTCATAGCAGAATACCATACTGTTAAAAATTGTCTATTTTTATGTAATTCTTCCACTTATATTGAGATAAAAAAATTATTAGTCTAAGGTTGGCTCACATCATCAGAGCTTCTGAATGTTGGCAACTTCCCTACAGTCTGTTGCAGGCAATAACTGCCAGGGAAGTAGCTTGAACACAAGCGAAAAATAGGTCTTCCTGCTGAGCCACCAGCCCAGCAATGTAAGGAAGAATTTAATACCATGGCCTGAAGAAAGTTTCTGTCTTCTTCACAGACAGTCATGCCTTTGGTAAGGTGACGGAGGGAGAATATAAAATCCCAGAGTTAATGCAAGCCTCGAAAAAGTTGTGAAAGAAGACTTGGCAGTTAGTAGCTTTATGTAAAAGATTTTTGCATATAAATTGCATATGCATATGACATTTTAGCTCCAATGTTACATGCATTTTGGAGGCTGGATGCAATCTTGTCCATGCCTGTCTGTTTGCTTTTGCCATAGCTGCACTCGTATTAATCCCGTTGGTTTTTCCCTCTGGCTTTTTTTCTTAATTTCCCTCTCTTCCAGGTTTGATTTTAAAAATAGTTGGATACTTTAATCCTAGAAAAAAGAAATCTAGACATCTCCCTCCTATTTTTTTTAATGAGTTATTGTGTTTAAAGGATGCATATTTCTTTTTTGTCATTTGGAGTAGACTCTCCATTATTCAGCTGGTGACAAGAAATGGCTAGAGAGCTGATAAGATGCAGAGATATTTTTTTACTGGACATCTTTTCTCTTCTTTAAAGGGAAAGAAATATTCTTTAAGTATTATTGCTATCCTATCTCCCCCTGCCCCCCACCCACGATGGTATCATCAGAGAAACAGAGGCTTTGCCTTACCAAGGGGATGCACACAGTATTTAAGAATTATCGCTAGAGCGCAGAGTTGAAGGGACTGTTTAAAATGACTGTTTGTAAATTAGCTCCTCTTATTGTTTGCAACTTTTCAGTGAACAGCCTAGTTCATCTCCCTCTCTTTTTGTCTCGTTATTAATACTCTCTGGGTGACAGTATTTCAGTCTTTGAATGTCTTGTAAACTGTTCTGAAAAATAGAATCAGGTTTTGGCTCATGTTTGCTAAACCCTGTCTGTAAGATGCAGTGACATGGGGTAGCTGCCCTTCTTTGCCTGCATGACTGAGATGGTTGTGGACAGGACCATCTGAACAACCTATAGTTCTTTGTCCTGATGAGACATAATCAGAGTTAGGAAATTTTCACACTTAGCCAAAGTGAAAATTGCCGTTTCCCCCAATACGAGCTGATGAAATAAGCCATCCCCCTTCCCCTTCAGTTCTAGCAACAGTGACTCATTTCAATTAAGTCACTTTGACTTACCTTATTACTACAGTGGGAAAATCAAGGTACTCTAAGATACGGCAGTACATGACCTACACCTGTAGTGGAAGGGAGTTTTTATGGCAGAAATAGTCTATCAACAAGAGTTTGCAGGCTGCATCTCATTGCAAAAGTACTTTCCCTCTATCTAATATTTTTTGAATATTTGAAATTATGTTTGGATTTCTGTTTTTTTTCCCTGTTCAAATTTCCCACACTACTGATTTGTTGCAGCTGTTTTAACGAACTGAAATTTGGAAACTGTTGAAGAGCTAGGGATTATCTTCAAAGCCTTGTACTTTCTAGCACAAAAAAAAAATCTCTGAATGTTTTCAAGTCAAAAAGGTGTTTTCTCTCAATTATTTTCACTAATTTACTGAGGTGGACACATGATGTAATTAATATCTTGAACCTGTGGTCCAAAATACATAAAAGTGACAACTCAATGGTTCAAGTTAGCACATTTGATTCCTAAGCATATAAAAGTTACTTCCAGTAGCATAAGAGAATGTAGTTGAACAGGGGTTGTAATAATGCATCAAAAGCTATGACATCCCTGCTCAAATCATTTATAAACAGCAAAAGAATTTTAAGAACTGAATTACTATCTGAACTTCAAAAGAGACCATGTATTTCTACTAATATAAAGAACAATTGCAGGCTGTTAGCCATTAAGTTATTTGAATTTGAAATTCATCAAAAGGTGGTGGAGGAGGAATATATCTGCACTCTAATGTGGATAAAGGATCTTCTGCATGAGGTAAAATTACTTGTGAAAAAAAAGAAGTTTAAATAAACTCTAAATAAGACATGCAACTTTCTCTTCAGAGTGCTGTTCTTCTAGCCTCAGCTCAAACTCTCAGCTTCTTTCCAACCAGATCCTAAACACCCCTAAGATGAAAAATTCTGTTTCTACAGATTGGGTGCATTCCTGACTATGAATCTTCTGAAACTCTCCAACCTTCAAAAAAAAATTCTTGTACACTGTTCTGAAATTTTATTTTTAGTACTTTTTTTAATTAAAAAAGCTAACTCCACTAGAAATGCAGAGTATGTGTTTTTCCTTAACATAGGGATTGTTTTGTGGAAAGGGGAGGATGGTGTATATGGGGTCTCTGTTCCTCGTCACTGCAAATCTCCAGCCTGGCTCTTTTCACAGATCTCGTCGCCCTGCTGTGAAACAGGAGACTGAAGTTCTTTCTTCTGAAAATAGGCATGCTTACAACACAATACACTACTATAGCAGTGCTTTCTAACATCACCTTTTTACCTTTTTTGAGCAGGTGAAAGCTTGTTCAAAATATGAAGAAGGGCCAGTGCTCTGAACTGGAATTTCTTGTGTAGTTTTGCTGCCAAAAAGTTGTAGCAAGCAATGGATAAATTTGCTTTGTGTACCAATGCCAGTAAGCAGCATTGCTATTTCAGAGCAACTGATGTCCCTGGGACCTGGGCAGTGATGGTGGGCTAAAAAGATAAATTATTACATGCACTTTGACAACTTATTGAAGGGGTAAAAAGATCAAGTATTAGCATGACTCTACACCAGCTCTGTCTTGCTACTTGCTTCTTGACTGCAAGCTGTTTTTTCAAGGTGCCTATATCTGTTAGGCACAGCAAAGGAAAGCAATAATAAAAGAAGGCTTGGTATTCTGCTTATGAGATGCAGATTGTGTAAATCCAGCCTTCTGACTCTGAGATTAGCTGAACATGTTCCTAATATTGCCACACATTATTTCAGGATAAATTACAACAAAATGGAGCAGGTAATCATGAGATAGTTTGAAAAAGTCCACTTCTGTGTGTGAGACATAATGCAATTAGTAGTAGTGGCACAAGCAGGATATTTGGAAATGAAATTAATTCAATTTATGTTGTAGGCCATTTCTCTGTATTTTTCACGCCCTGAAAGCTCAAAGTTTTGTTCACTTTCTAATTCTTGGTATATCAACCTGGAATGGGGGAAGATCTTCCGTTAAAGAACGGAGGTTCAAGTGAATGGGTAGATGGGACTTGTTTTAGAAGGGAGGGGGGAGAAGAGCAAACCCACTAAAATTTAAATCAGCTTTGTTTCATTCATTTAAATACCTTCCAGATTGGTGGCTTTGAATGCAGGATGAGATGAGAGATTTTTGTAGTGAAATTATGGTCACTAGAGTGTAGAAGAAAACCATCAAAATTTATTCCAAGTTTGACACGGGACAAGTATCAAGCCAAAATCTTTTATTTTACAGCACTAAATCTGAACTTGCATGTGAAAGGGAAAAGGATATAGAGAAAGAAGCTTAAAGAAATAAAAAGAGGAAGTGGGGGAAAAAGGCAGCACTAAAACTGCAGTCTTAGCCTTCTAAACCTTTTTGCTTCTCTGATTGATACTTTTCAATTATACCTTCCCATTTCACTGACATTTGAAATGCTTTTTTTTTCTAGCGATAACTTCAAATGCTTTAGTTCCAACAGCACCAGTAACCCTGTTTAGCTGTAGTAGTAAATTGGTTCCTTGTACAACATAATGGCTGTGACAGCCTTTTGCTAGGGAAATGAGTTCTCCAATGGGACATGCCTATGATAAGACGTCCAGTTTTGAAATTGTATTTCTCTGTATCAGAATTAAATCTGGACTTTATATTTCTTTGCTGCCACTGCTCTGTAGCTGGTCCCTATACAGTACGACCAAAGACTGACAAGTAATGCTTACACAGGAACCCTTTCACTTAAATTGGATTTGTCCTTTTATGTTTCCTCCTATTATTAGCTATTAAAATCTCTCAAACCCTTTTTTAAACAGTGATAGGGTTTGGCAAACCTGAAACTCACTGACTCAGAGGAGGACAAAAAAAAAGATTTCTAGTATTAAGAACTGTAATTTCCTTCCCTAGGTAAAATTAACTCGCATTTAGTAAAATACAGTATTGATTCCCTGTGTTATATGGTAAGATATACGGACTATCTTCATTGTGTTGAGAAAGGTCAGGATTTGAATGTATTATACTGGCACAGCTAAAGGCCTTTTAAAAAGGATACCAAAGAAAACACAAATCAGTGCCGCTCCTGGGTACCTTTAGAAAATGCAAGCCTGCTTTCTTCTGGCTGTCATATTATGTTTCTTAGAGCCTTTAATGGTTAAAACAAAAGTAATGTGCCTCCTGTGCTGTTTGATTTGCATTGGTGCCTGACAGTACCATAAGTGTGTGCATTTTGTTAGTGTATTATTACTATATGCTGTAATGGAACAGCACAATGGATGTCACTAGGAGATCATCAGTATATGCAATTTCATTTTAACCTCAGGTTTACATTATCACTTAAATAACAAAATAATAATCAGTTGGTGGGAAAGGGGTGTTCTTTTTCCATTTCTGGCAATAAAAAATTAACTCAATGTTATCCCTGTATTGGTCTTCTCACTACTGATACTAATGCCATTTTATTTTTCTTCAAAGAAATGTTCCTAGAAAATTTAGGGGAGAAACTGCTGGGAACTTTAGAGATCTTCAGAAAGAAAAAGTAGTTTGCATTTCAGCAGTGGACTCTGACTCACTGCTGATTTCATTTAAGCGTGGGATGTATGTACAGTAGAAACTACAGACAAGAATGTTTTGTGACCAAGAGGGGTCTTGAAATACGCTTTCTTGAAAAGGATACTGGACATGTACACATACAGACTATCTATATAACATTTATGTATGATTTGAGAAGGCTGCAAATTTTTTGCCTTCAGCTGGCATCAAGGATCTCTAACAGTGGACAAGATGATATTTTTCCTTGCTATGGTAGTGATTCCATTGCATCTGTTAGATGAATAAGATCTATTTTATTAAATGATCAAATATAGTCTTTAATGAGGTTTTGGCCCTTTAATTGCTAATCTTTTTACTTTTTAAAACATCGATCAGAATATAACTTCAACAGCCTCTGTCTGTGTTTTCTAAATGTCATTAATAGTCAGAAATGTTGAATGCAGAAGGGCAAGTTAAATCCTGTCATTGAAACAGCAAACAGCTTTAGTCAAATGTATTGGCACAGGATTAAAAATGCATCAAGCATGTATTTGTCTTCTCAATGGGAAGCCCTTATTAATAGTTTGAAGAGTAGAAAGCTTAGCCCTATACAACAAGCACTGTAGTAGTTTTTTTTTTATAATATATTATAATGTGCGAAATTGCAGGATGCCAAGGTTGCCATTAGAGCTCCTCTCTCATTCCAGTAATTTTCCCACTTAGATTCATTCCTTCCTTTCACAAAAAAGCACTTCATAGTGGTCACAGCAGAAATGCAGTGATACCGAGTAGAGTGCAGTACTCTTGCAAGGTTAATGACTATACCACTGTCAAAATATTGGACATAACTACAAGGACATGAGTCGGCTCACTTCTCTGAGAAATCGCTCTCTTTTTCTTTTTCTCTTGTGTGCAGTGATTTCTAAGGAAGTGTGTGTGCTTTATTCAGAATTTCAGTAGAAATGTGGATTTATAGACAGGCTATTTTAGAGAAACCCACTTTTTTTTGTTCTGACCCCAGCACAACACAGTAGCACGAACCCACAAATAAGGATTGGATTCTCAATAGACCTGTGGACATGACTCCTACCTCAAGGGTCCCTTTGAAAATAAATCAAGTGAATTGTCTGTAGTCAAAATTTTATTTTGGCTTCTGACTCTAGAAATTTAAAAGCAAGTCTGATCAACGCTGTCATTCTTCCCTATTCAGACAACACATGGACCTGTTGGAGCAGGTTCAGAGGAAGGCCACAAAAATGACCCGAGGGCTGGAACACCTGTCCTATGAGGAAAGGCTGAGAGAGCTGGGGCTGTTCAGTCTGGAGAAGAGAAGGCTCCAGGAAGACCTTAGTGTGACTTTCAGTACAGGGCTAATAAGAAAGATGGGGACAAACTTTTTAGCAGGGTCTGTTGCCATAGGACAAGGAATAATGGTTTTAAACTAAAAGAGGGTAGATTTAGACTAGGTGTAAGGAAGACATTTTTTACAATGAGGGTGGTGAAGCATTGGCATAAATTGCCCAGAGAGGTGGTAGATGCCCCATCCCTGGCAACGTTCAAGGTCAAGTTGAATGAGGCTCTTAACCAACAGATCTGGTGGAAGATGTCTCTTGTCACTGCAGGGGGGTTGGACTAGATAACCTTTAAAGGTCCCTTCCAACCCAGACTACTCTATGATTCTATGTGAGAGGTTTGGAGAACTTGAAAAATGGCTTCTTTGTATTTGGGAGTAAACCATTTCTAATTAAATTTTAAAATTAAATTAAGGGAAATCACCAAATCTATGTGTGGCCTGGCAGATGCCACAGTCTGTTTTCTAGCTGTGGGCCAGCAGGTTCCCCTGAAGCCCTTACTGGAAACCTGCAAAACAGAACAAAACCAATTTTGCTACCTCATTCACTAATTTCATCAAACTGCTATAATGAAGAGTGTGTATGAATGTCTCCTTGGCTTAGAATTTCTAGAAAGTGCTCAGGAATCCTCCTTCTACAGATGATGACAGAACAGCCAGAGGCAAATTCTGACCAGATTTGCTCTGGACCACGGTCTCCTATTCTGATCCAACTCATTGATGCCCCTCAGCCGGGCAAAATAACAGTTTTGCTAGGAGGTCAAGAGTAGTCCACTCCAATATTTCACCCAGTTCTATATGGGTTGTCATTTCTGCTTTTTGACAGCCAGCTGCTGTCACTTGACCGTATTATTTTGGTCCTTTTGCTGATGCTTCCTGGATGAGTGTGCTCTTTTCCCTAGCTGTCAAGTCCAACCCAGCCCACTACCACCGCTTGACATAACTGACATGGAAGTTTTCCCACAAAGAGCCTAGACCTAGGAAATAAGTTCCTGTGTTACCATCCTCCAACAAACATCTTTGCTTCAGGAATTGCACATATGATCAGGCAATATGAAAATTTTGTGTGGGCTATAAGGTCTTTAAATGCTCCTTTGTGTGTTTGCTGAAAAGGAAAGATGGTGTGACCCACTAAGTTGTGTCCAGAGTTTATTTTGAACTCCTCATGTGGTTGGAATGAGAAATGGGCTGAATAAATAGAAATGAAGCTAAAGAGAAAACTGAAAGAGTAAATGTGGGAAATGTCTTGTGCTTTGCTCTGCTCTCATATGACACACATTTTATTATTTACCCTTCTCAAATTATTTTTGAAATGTGCTCTTCACATTATACTGTGAGCAAGAACAAATCACTTCAACAATGCAAATAGAAGCAATTCATAAGATGACCACATGTCTGCTAATAATCTCTACCAAATTTTCAAGCTTCCATTAAAAAAAACCCAACCCTTCAATCCATTGTAACTCATGATCTTAGAAAAACCTAATGCATCTTTTAGCTTTTTTGGAAGTCTGAGGCCCTTCAGACAAGTGGAGCTGTGAGCAATCTCTTCACTTCTCATTTCGCAGACAATTTGCCTTTGAGTCTGGGGGATTTTTTTATACCTGGTGTCCTTTAGCAGAACTTTGTAGTTCAAAAAATGAGAAGAAGGGTAGCTTTTTGAATAGTCAGAGTCTTTAAAGGCCTTGGTGACTTAAAATCAACACCTTAAATTACACCCTAAATGGGCTTGGCATCCCATTTGCCCAAGTGAGCACATTTATTACACATTCTTTCTGACCATGAGAGCTTATGGGTGGTGGCATGCTGCACTAAATTAAACTTCTCTCTGGAATGTAAGTTTTAAAATTTTTCACAGTTTTTCTGTCCCCACAAAATAAGCATTATCACCTTCCTATTATTAAAGGGTAACCGAGGCATGGAAACTAAGTGATGTGCCAATGTCCAGGGCCTGATTTTGTATGCAAACGTGTCTTACCTGTCTTAAATGGCAGCTCAGTTTTTAAATAACTGGCTTTCTGAATCCCTTCCAGTTGTGTACACATGGCATTTTGTTAGTTGATGCTTATTGTCAACTGGCTTTTTTTCCCTGTAAAAAAATCAATACAATTTGAATTTTTCTACCCAGACTGAATCCTTGGTAAATTGTTGTGGACGGTTATTGATTTCTTATATCTGTGAGATTTTTTTTAAATAGCATTAAGGTAAACAGAAGTCTTATTGTGTTCATTTTACAGGATAACACTTATCTAGACAAAAGAACACATAAGCACACGGCTTACCTATAGGAACGATGCAGCAAATCACTTCCAATAACAAAAAATAAGAAGAACAAAACCTTTCCGTTGTTGAGTAGAATGGGAAGATTGCTTTCTTGTCACTAATTTTGATTGAATTGAGTCTGTGCTTTTGGAACTGGTTCACTGATACAAGAAGAAGCATCATTTAACCATTCCTTATACTTTCTTGCCCACAGAAAATACAGGAAAGGCAAGAAGGGTCCTAAATGAGGATTATGAATCTTACCTTCCCCCACTTAATCTGGTGAGGGCTAGGAAGGGAAGCATATCTTTCTTTTAGACATCAGGTTCATTCTTCCTGCTTGCTTCTAGATTCTCTCCAAAATACAAAAGAGACTCTCTCCTATTTCACTTTGAAGGCAAGTGGAGCAGCCATTTCTAGAAGAAAAAGACAATGGAAAGTTGAGGAACACTGCTGAGTTTATGAAGTTTCCACTCACCCAAAAAGCCACCAGTATTTCCTGTGATCCTGGAGGCTTCCAGCTTCTGGGATCAAATCAAAAGAAGGCACTGCAAGATGCAGCTGCAGTGAGCCTGAACCTGACTCTCACCCTCATTTAACCTTTGACTGGAAATCCAAATCAGACTCCAGACAGAGTTGGATAAGGTTTCAGTTCGGTTTATTTTAGTATACTGTGGTAGCATGGTAAAATAGACAAGGCAAAAATTGACATGAGCTGCAATTCCATAGTGAGGCATTTAATAACAATAATAACCTTGATAAAATAGAATGAAGGGAAAGATAATGAATTCCAGCAGATTAATGAATGGCTAATGTAGGCTTCTTGGGACAAAGAACAGTTCTAGGGAACATGTGATCCCAGAAGTCACTTGAATGTTGTGAACACTGATGCACAGTGACAAACAATTATGAACTCAAACATTTCACTTTCAGAAATGCTGATGTTTAGCTTTTATAAAGTACGACTGATTTAGGGTCATGTCATACACCAGAGCTACTGTGGGGAAAATTGAAGTTAATTATTGCTGAATGGGATGCCAAATAATAATAGTAATCCAGAGGAGGATGTTTTGCAATATTTGGTGCCTCTTCTTTTTTTCCTTTTTCTTTTTCTTTTTTTTTTTCATTTTTTATCTCTCTTTTTTTTAAAATTTTTAAGCTTTCTTTCTTTTCTGGTTCCCTGTGGAGTGTTCAGTTCCTAGGGTGGCCTGAGGAGAGATCAGTGATGCTGTGCTTTGTAGTCTATTACAGCACAGCTGTTCTTCAATTAGAATGGAGAAAATAATCCTGCTGTTTTAGAATAGCGTGATGTGCCTTCTACGTTATCAGGCAAAATGCAAACTGGATACATGAAACTCATGCAGTGAGGCTGCCAGTGTGAGGGGGAACCTCTGACTCAAAAAACTTCTTTATTTTTCTCCTTTTCTCTTCTAGTTTAAAACTATAATTACAAACTTGAGCACCCACTCTGCCTTATGACATGAAGGAGCATCCACAGTTGCCCTGCAGGAGCCAGTAGAGCTATTAGTGAATTCGAGTTCAATAATAAAGCTAAGAAATCTGAACCAATGTTATGCTAATGCAGAGTATCAGTTTGTACACTGCTTTTTTTTTCCTTTTTTTTTCTCTTTTTCCATCAGGCCTTCTTTTCTTGTAATAGCAAAGGAATGCGTGCTGAAAAGCAGATAGTTAGTGCCACTTTGCCACCATATGCCTTTATGTTTGGAAATTTGCATAAACAGTAAAACATTAAAAGAGGATTTATAACCCCCCTCAAAAAGAGAAAATATATGCAGAAGTTTCAGAAGAAAACCATGAGAGTTAAGTTAAAAAGCCCCAACCCTAAATCCCATTAATTGGGAACGGTGTGTTTTATTTATATTAATAACATGTATCTATTATACAGACCGTGTAGTGTACAGACTGTTGTTTTTATGGGGGTTAAGCAGCCCAGTTCATGGGCAATTTTCTGTATTTCTGTTGTAATTCTTAATGTGTGGAGAAGACACCCAGAGCAGCAACTGCATTAAAAACCTGAGAGGCAGAGAGAGAGACGGACCATAGTTAAAGCAGAATCAATCCTCTCTGCTCTTTGACAAACGCATCGGCATGCTGTCCACTCTCAGTTCCATTTCGGCTTGGTCCTTCATGGAAGCAAAAAAAACGCAAATCAGTTGGGATCTCAAGGCTTAAAGCAGTGATGTAGGTTACAAATTTCTTCTAAAGGTTGTGGCTTTCAACTCTGATCCATGCTGCTGCAGAGCAGATGTGGCCCCAGGTATCACAGAGAGACTGCTTCACTCCTGACTGAGTGGTGCAGCATCTCCAGCTTAAGGTATTGGTGACCAGTTTTGGAAACCCACAAAGAGCAGCAACTCCTGGCGAGGCACTGTGGGGTGCTCAACAGCTGGGGCTGTGAGTGGCAGTAACTGTTGAGGTACATAGCACTATGGTTGCTCCTGCCTTTCTTATTTCCTCCTTTTTCTCCGTGCTGCAGTAGGTAGCAGAAGGCCTGGCTCTCCTCTCCAGTCTGCACCCTTCCCTTCCCGTCTAGATACTGACTAAAGTAAGCACAGCATGGACAAATTAATTAGGGGGGGGGGCCCTCTGCTTGTCGAAAGTGGTTTACAGCTGCAGGATATACTCCATTCAGTGGATTTTGATGTGGGTTTAAGACTCCTATCTCCAGCCCCCTGCCTTAAGATGCTTTAAGTGAAAGTGTACTTCTTTCTGTGGAGAGTGCAAAAGAAGAGAGGTGATTTCAGACCAAGGGCAAGTTTCACTGTTACTGAGTTTTACCTAGAAACAAAGTGGATGATTTTACTGTTTATACTTAAAACCTTTTTACTACGTGATCTGAACCATTGTTCTGCCTTGACAGTAACCTGAGAAGTGTTTGGAGATGGGCTTGTGGTGGTCTCCGGTGCTTTAATGGGAAGGTCTCAGAATAGAACTTCCATCAGAGAATACCCACTTGCCCAAATGCAGATGCAGGGAGGTCCTTCTGGGCACAGTTTCCCCTCTCTGGGTACTGTAAATTGCTTTGAAAACTTTTATAGTCTTGCACTTTTTAGGCTGCGTGAAAGTATCTGAATTTTTCCTTTTCTTCCCCATCAGATTCACGTTTGTACTCCACATTTTGTTGCTCTTCTCACCTGTGTAGTTAAACCTGTGTATGCATTTATGATTTTTGTTGTTCCCCTTTTTCTTCTCATACTGCGGCTGTTCCATCTTTCACAAATATTAGTCTTCATTTCTCCCTCTAGTAAGAGAACACGCTCTTTAAAAGCAAGGACACTGGAATAGATATTGTGCTTTATTCATTTACTTTGGCAATTATAATGTAGTAAGTTATTTATTATTCATAATGCCTCATGTACTACTATTGCTGTATAGCTGCTAAACGTAAGGAAGTTGTAATATGAGACATTAAGTTATAGGAGATCTTACTACTGCGTTGATTCTGCTCAGTCTTGCATCAGAAGTTGTTGAAAGGCAGCCATTTTGGGTGCAAATTAGAAAGATGTAGATTAATAATGGTCATTGGTAGTAATAACAACAATTAGAGTTGAATGGTTAATCCACGCCAAGTAATTGTCTTAGTCTTCTTTTTCTCTTTTTTTTTGCCTTCTTATGTTGGGGTCTGTGAACAGAATCCCAAATTCTCAGATGCATTTGTTACCTGGACATATCTACAAATTTTGTTTAGGTGTAATAATTGCCTTGCAAACTGTTTGTAAACAGCTACTTGAAAAGATATGCACTTCATATATGCCAGCTCTTGTGTAATCTGTACAAATTCTTAACACTAGCTGTATCTTCGGTTTCATCCATCCAAATCTCCCATGTCCTCACACAGAACAAATGGTGCTCAGCTGGGCACCATATGCAAATACAACTTTTCATTTCCAGCCCATGCTTGACATTGAGACAACAGAAAAACTGTGAAGGCAACTGCCTCTCTGCAGTTGGAGCCTGGGCTATATATGTGGTGGTTTTACTCATCTTCCCCTCTGAGATAGCTCTTGTGCCACTAACAGTAGTGAGTAAATATGCGCATGATGAACGGGGTGGAAATGACTGCCTATGTACTCAGAGACAAAGTTAAGTTGCACTAATTTTGATATGTATGGTAAAGCATTTGATAAGGATTCATTAATTCATTTCATTCGCCTTTGGCATCTACAGCATAGTGTGGTGTGGCTTTTTTTATTAGTTTGTTTTTCTTTTTGTTAGATCTATGCTACTCCCCCAAACTAGTCCTCCTTTTATAATAAGGAAGAAAAACTTTGGGGAAAGATTTCATCTGACCTGTCAGCTTGGGGCTGGATGAACTGAGTTCTTTGAAGTGCTCACTGCTTTCCACTGGCCACCAGCAGAACTCGGTGGCCGGCTCAAAACAGGATGTTAAACTTAGGGATACATTTTGTACCTACTCAGCAATGCACAGATAAATGTCATCAGTGGGGGGCATAAATCAGTCCATAAACATGGGGGCAACAAACATTTTGTGCTAATTTATGCCATTGTATGTGAAGTGAGGGCAAAGATGCTCAGTAATTTGTCTTCAAAACTGACCTACTGAACACAAAGTGCCAGTTTGGCAAGTGAATGCAGTTCCCTGCTGGCATGAAATGCATCTTGTTGCACAGAGCCAGCAAAAGACCCAGGAACTGTTTAAATCTCGGGTAAATACTCAGAGCAATGCTCAGTGGTAGAAACTTGCCTTGATCTTTTGAATATTACCCTTCTACCTCTTCCATGACTTATTCTTTTCAGAGCAGTTGATCTGAAAATGTAGAATATCGTTTCAGAGTTGGGAAGATTTTAGATGCCCAAAATCAGACTTCAGACCACTAAAAGGTCTGGAATTTTTCATTTTGGTTTGGTGTTTTCTTGTCATTATGCCATGCCTAATTAAGCATTGCCTAGTATTTCTCTAGGATTTTAATCATGGATAGCAGGGATACAAAAGCATGGCCTGTGTTTACACAGGCAGTTGTTTGAAGTCATTATGTATTTCCTAGGTTATCTCTAATGCAGAAGAGGCAAATAACATATGGGGCAGTTCATGAGTCAAGATGAGGCACTCTTTCATTCACCACATGTTATAAGATAGCTGCAGCTCCTTAGTACAGTGGTATTTAGTAGCTGAGCTTCTTGATTGTACTATCACTTTTGCATAGGTCATCACTGTGTTTTAATTGTGCCCCAATCCACAATGTCTTCATAACAGAAACCTTTTTTCAATGATCTAACAGAAATATCTGTGTAGAATTAATTTCCCTATATGCACTGCAAATGTGGGACACCACTGGATGTATTTCATGGGGGAAGCGGAAGCAATGGTGGGTACTTGATTTCAGTTGCCACTGTGACTGTATGCATGACTGATGTGTGGAAACTCTGCTTCTGGGCTACTTGCTGTGAAACTGCCCAGCAGTTTGAGTTTATGTTCATGTTGATGAAACACACTTTATTCCTGGCAGTGTTTTTCAGAAGATTTTTCCTAAAATTTCCACTTGCCTTCTTTTTAAATCTCAAGTTCTGACTCTTTTCCTTATGGAATCGTGATGTGGACAGGATGGATTATTGGTCAACAGAAAGAACAAGTGCAGAAAGCTCCTCTGCCTTTCTCTTTTAGAGTGGGGAGGTGTTATTTGCAGAAAGTCTGTTTATCTTCAAACCACTGCCTTAATAAGTAAAAGAAATGAATGTGGTTTTCCCTACTTTGCTATATGAAAGTTTATGAAGAAGGCAGAGGTTTAATTCACAAGTGACATTAATTTGACAGTCCTTCACTGATTCTAACTCAATGTCTGTCGAAGTTGCAATGTAGCAACAGTTCAGCATGACTGGCATTAACCGCTCAGAAAAAGCCCTGGATTGGAATAGAAAGGTGATTGAACGTTGGCACCAAGACACACATCTGAGCAGGATGTGAGAGGAGGGACAACACTGGCCCTTACACATGGCACTGCTCCAGTTCAGTTAAGAAACCCCAAGTTTTATAAAAGTAGAATAAATACGTAGTCCAGAGGAAAGTTCAGACACATTTGGACGTTATGTAAGCTATTTATTAAATACTCAGAATTTTACTAGATAACTTAAACCTATCAAGAAAACATAGGTTACTGAAAACTTAACAATTAGATAAAACTTACCAAAAGATCCAGAATCCTTCAGTTTAAAGGCAGGCTTTGAAAAACACTGCAGACCTTGGGAAACCTATGGACAGAGGTCTGTGAAACAAAGGATGCCTTTTCATAAGTATTTCATGTTTGGAACCCAGCATTTAGAAATGCAGAAAAACTGTTCACAGGTAAGACAAATATTTAAAGTACTTAAATTTAGTTGATCTTCTGCTTAAAGTAGAGCTTATGCTTAAGCACCTTCTGCAATCATGGTGAAGAGCTTGACCACAAGCTCTTTAAATTCAAGGGGAATTAAACCACTCACAGAGAGCCAGAAAAATTACTACCATATTTTCATGTGTATAACACATACCTCAGGTAATTTGCATCTTCTTAAATGTCCTGAGGCTTCAAAATAAATTCTCAGATAATCTACTGTTTTGGTTTCGGCTGCCGCCGGCAACAAAAGCGCCACGCGGCCGCCCCTCCCCCCGCCGGCGTGCGGAGGAGAATGGAAAGAAAGAGGCAGAAACTGGTGGG
>Ga0065711_1006850_pt1 | contig 20110 bp, 13 predicted proteins | sample Hoacrofraction12_FD_59098 | JGI IMG/M metagenome (GOLD analysis project Ga0065711, IMG submission 59098) | Hoatzin crop microbial communities from Cojedes, Venezuela - Epithelial fraction 12 v2 (version 2) | ecosystem: Host-associated > Birds > Digestive system > Esophagus > Crop | place... | reverse complement strand
AGAGTTGCAAAGGGAAAAGGCTGGAGAAGGGATGAAGCTGCCAGGGCTTTCGCCTGGGTGTGGGGATAAGCGTAGGAAGCCTTGCTGTGATGCCTGAGCATGCCAAAATCCCCTGTCACCCCGGCCCCTAGCAGGGCACAGCCTGAGCCTGCCCTAGGACGGGCTTGGAAACACGAAGCTGGTGATTTTAATTAACAGCAAAGAGAAGAGAGGGATTTCTTTCATGGGTGGGTAAGTACCGCATGGGGTAAGTCAAGATTTTTTCCCTTTATAGGCTCTATCCCACTGTTTGGATATAATCTCTTATATAGCGAGAAATATGTCCCCCCCGTAAGCACTCCTATACAGCTTCAGGGTGGCTGCTCCCCGAGCCTCAGACTGCTAAATCCTCCCCCTGCGAAGCCCTGGGCTAAACCCAGGGGTGATACCTGCCGGGTTTGCTCCCGCCGTCGGGGTCTGCAGCGTTTCCAAACACGCGTGCCCCTCGCCAAGCCACGCCGGGAAAAAATAACCTGGAAGAATGAGAAAGCGCAAAACGGGAGAGGATAAAGTCGATGCTACAGCAGCTGGGGAAAAGGAGATATATATATGTATACATGTTTTTTTCAAGAGCGAGGAAGAATAAGCCTCAGGCTTCGGTCAGCTGTCACTAGTCTGCGATAAGGACGGGGGAGTTTAAATCCCATTTAGACACAGTCCTGGGGGAAGCGCTGGAGTGGGGAAGGCGGCGGGAGGCGGCGCGGATCCGGAGGGTGGAAATCTCTCCTCCGGAGCAGGGATCAAACCCATCCATGGGCGCCTTTGCTGATGCTTTGGCGCCCGGTCGCGTACGGAAACAAATGTGAAACGAAGGCCAGGGCGGAGGGACGGCTTCAAGCTTGTTTGGATTTTGCTGTGTGTCACGAGGCATCCAGCTCCTTCCCTGTCGCTTTATTAAAATGGTATAAAATAAAATCCGCCCTCCCATTCGCTTTCTGGCTGCTCTTTGGAGCAGCAAGAAGGCGGGAGCTGCCAGCCCAGGCAGCGCCGGCTTCTCTGCCAAGTAAAGCACCGGGGGAATGGGACAAAACACGCTAGAAAGAAAAAACACTGAGCAAAAAAAAAAAAAAAAGCCTTGAATCTTTACCTGCAAATGAAGAAAACATCGTTTTCTGGTGCAACTGAATAATTAAAGGGGGGTTGCAAGGGTGCAACCCACACTGCCTTCTCCTCATCATCAGCCTCTGCAAAAACATCTGATTTCTCCAGCTTTTGAGCCAAAAAACCCTAGAAGAAGGCACAAACGCAGTTTGGAGCTGCCAAGCTTCACCTGTCTCTCTGAGGAGACCAATTACTGGGGACAGCGAGTCGCTATCGACCCTGCTGCTCTGCTCCCCCGGGCCCCTCATCCCCAGCAATGCAGAAGGGTTCACAGGCAGGGAAAAACTGAGGCTTTTCTTAGAAGCTGTGGGCAAGAGGACCTAAATCTCAAGGAAAATGAAAATCAATGGAGAGACGCAGAGCTTTTGTCGACTGAGAGCGAATTCTCACCTCCCGATGCCCCAGCCGAAATGCCAGGTGGGGCACACGGTCCGTACCCTCTCAGCTAGGTGTAGGACTTTATTCAGGGTAAGTTTTGCGAGCCAGAAAAGGCCATTCTTGTGCAATTATGGTTTTTGGCAAGGTTTAGGAGTAAGCTAAGGAGTTGCCTCGCTGCTCCATCCTTGCTGGCCCTACCTGCCCTGCTCCTTCTGCTGCTTATCAATTTTTTGTTGGTAACCAGTGAAACTCTTTGCCCCGAGGTCTGGTTGCTGCAGATATCAGCCATAACTGCTGCTAAGACCCAAACCTCAACTATCTTGAAATAAAAGAGTAAATACCAGATCCAAGTGGAAGAAACCTGTCCTACACATTTCTTTTTGCTCTGCAGAGACGCTTGCCTGTTCCTTCAACACCTTCTGGTACTAATAACTCATATCAGGCAGCGGGAGATGGGATCTGGATTTGATTACTGATCTGATTTAGGCTGTCAACCCGGGTGTCTCTCTGCAGAGACTGCAAGTGTTTCATGGACAATTTGCAATGAAAGAGGGAAGCTTAAGGAACGATTTATTCCATAACAATAGCAATGATAATAACTGAAGAGCTGGATGTGGGTAGCATCCAGCACACGGGGTGCCGGTTCCACCAGGCTCTGCAAGCTGCTCTAACGCAAGCAATAGCAGCAGACGTGAGTCGAAAGGGAGGAATCTACATTTCTGATTCCTCCAGCATCTTCTCCTTGGTGTAAAGGAAGAATATGGAGGTTGGAGCTCTCCTGTGATGATTTAGGTTAATAATTGGAGTGATTTCTGTTGGGAAATCAGAGTTAGAACCATTGCAACCCCTGCCAAGTTGCTTAACTTCTCCGTACGTGGTCCCTCTAGCGAGGAGAAACCTGTCTCACCTTGCAAAGATCATTGCATGAGGCCGGAGGCTGCTCAGGCATCAGCGAAACGAGACTGGTGAAAAGACAGCAAATAGGTTGTGCATCAAAGGCGGCGTTGCCTCTCCGTGCACCCATCACGGGAATAGTCTGCAATGAGATGTTCAGAGTTGCCGTGTCAAAAAAAACCTTGTCCTTTCCCCACCTGTACGTTAGCTCGCTTTATTATTCAGGGAAGGATGCGTCTCACCTGAGAAGTCCTTAAGATGCCACAGACAAGCTCTTCTCTGATTAAGTGCTAAGGGAAGCTCCTGAGAGGGTTGCTCGACGTCTCCAGGAGAGGCAATGAATCAGCAAGCGCGTCTCATCCCATCGCTCCATCAGCATGGAGTGACGGGAGCGGGGATGGCAGGCACAGGCTGCTTTGGTGTCCCCAGCCCCAGAGCAGGCGTCTGGAGTCACCGAGGGGCCGTGCCAGAGCTGGGCCCTGCGGCAGGGACATCTCTGGGAGGGGAATGGACCCCCTCCGTGGAAGGGTTGTCCTCATTACAGTCATCAGTAGGGTCAGAGTGACCTTAATAAGAGTTTCTGAAGATCCTGGAGGGTCTTGACAGCCCCATCACTGAAACCCTCTTTCTCAGACAAAGACATATCCTCATCACCTCCTCTGAACACATTCCAGCCCCAGATATTAATTTGTTAAAGCCTCATTACCCACTCCAGAGAAGATGAACATCTCTCTTTGTGTCACAGCCAAATCACTCTTTCCTCCCTCTCTTTTTTACACTAACTAGTACCATCCCCAGGTATTTACACTATGCATGGGTCCATCTCCTCTTCACCACAGCGGTTCCTGGAAACCTTTTCATCCCCGAAGGCAGGAGACACGGCCTTTGCAGCTACCAGCACATCCACATTTATTTCACTACGCTCGGAACACTGTGTCACCTTTTAGAGCAATGGAGCACAAAATTCAGGAAGATTATTGCAGCAAAACCTGCTGTCTGCTGGGCGTGCCTCTGCAATATCGTTTCTTCGCGAGTGAAGTCCAGAAGAGTTCCTTGACCTTGACCATCGCCTGCTCGTCTGCTCCTCGGAGGAGACCTCTGCTCAGAGGGAAACTGGGAAAGCACCTTTGCTCTGAATACCGGCGGGATGAGGCACGCATCTTCTCTTTTTTACAGACGCTATGCCTCTGTTTGCAAACTACTCTTGCCTCAGAAAGGAGCTTAAACATTTCCACTCTCCAGTGAAGGACAGCCATTGCCCACCGTGGTGTCGAGGAGCTTGAAGTCAACCCCAAACCATCTCGACCCACTTCACTCTCTGTAGTCAAGGAGATATTTTCTCTTTGGAAGAAAAGAAATGGCACTGGAGGGCCTGATTCTCATTTACACTTCAGCTGCTCTGAACATAAAAGGGCTCCGGGAGCCACGTTAGCAGCCCTCGCTGCGCAGCCTGGAGAGGCTGGAGTGTAAATGAGAACCCGGCCCTTCAGCTAATGAGATGCCTGAAGCTTTCTTCACAACGGGCACCGAGTTGTCACATCTCCTCTTTCCTAATGCTTAGGGTCCCAGCGCCCAGGGCAGGGTGATCCCAAAGCACCCAGGTCAGACCCATAGGTGAGGTAAGGTGACCCATTGCGCTATTGAACACCTCAATAGTCAAGAAAGTCAAGAAAAAAGAGAGGTGTGCACAAACCCACCGCCCAAACCCCCACCCTGGGGTGATCTGCCTACCCCACTGCAAACTCCTGTGCCACCAGGCAGGGGTGAGCATCGTCCCGTGCCATCTGCAAACGCCCCGTCGCCACACCAGTGGCATCCAGTTTGCATCAGTCCTTTTGCACATCATGACTCTTGCCCATGCTGGGAGGGCTTTTTCAACACATTTCTGCCGAAATCCAGGGAATTATTCTGACAGCAAAACAGCTTTGGCCAACTGAGAAGGAGAGAAATGTCCCCCAGGCCCTCCCCATCTGCAGCGTTTTGTTGAGCTCCTGGATTTGGGCACAAATCCACTTTTCCACGCACCTAGAAAAGGAGTTTTATGGAGACCCACAAGTCTCCCAAGTCTTGGGAGAGCCAAGCCCTCTCAGGCTCATCTTTCCACAGACACATCTGAATGCAAAGGGGTGTGAATATGATGTTTGAAGGGATGCAGCCAGCTGTGGGTATAGGCATTCACCCACGAATAAAGACATTTGACGGATGCACCGTTGAGAGGAATGCGTAGACAGCAGTGAGGATGTGCCCAAACTGAGATGGACCATATCTATATACATTTATATCAGCGACAGATAGAAGTAAACACACGTCGCCTTCATGTTATATAAAGCCAGTGGAACATCTTCCAAATTTATCTCAATAAATCAAGCGCCACGCACCCATATTTGTATTTATAGCATTGCAGACGAGCAGGCATTCCCACCTCAGCCCCATCCTTCCCAGCGATGGAAGCTGCTCGGAGGCTCCGGAAACCTCTCCTGCGTGTCTTGGGAACCCAGCATAGATTTCTCATGGGGCTGCGTTGCTCGCCACCAGTTGATAGATGTATTTACTGATGAGAGAATTAGGTGTTAGATAGAAGGTGTGAATATGGATAAAATTCTGGCTTTAAGTCAATACGCTGCAAATGTGTGCATCAGCTCGAACTGATGTTTGACGAGGACCAGAGCAGTGTGACTTCAGGATTGTGTTAATGAGATGAATAATTTCAGGTTAAAAAAGAATTAAAGAACAGAAAACCTTTGAAAAATGCTGAGATGTTTCATCCTGGCATCTCTGAAGTGAAAGGCTTTGTTTCAGAAGTGCCAAAACATTTTTCTGCTGTATTTCTGAAAGCTCCTAAGAAGCTTTTTTCCTCCCTTTTCCTTCTCTTTAAAAGGTGAATCAGAAGTTTAATTAATTGACAATACCGAACCAGGATGCTCACTGAATTCAAGAGGAAATTGCCACTTTGTGTGGAGGCACGATGGGTTTTGCCTCTTTGCTCGCAATGATGCTGGTTTTCTCTCGCGGCATCCCCAGCCGGCACCTCGCTCCGAATCTGCAAGGCACAACTCCTGCTCCTCCAGCCGCGGCCTCAGCTGCAAATCCTTCAGCTGATCCTTGTCTCGATATGAATAATAAATTTTTCTCGCTACGTGGGGGGAAAAAAAAAGCAGCGCGAGATTTATTTTCCAAAAAGACGCGTACTCCCTTTTGTCTCTGTCTGAATAGCGATCGTTAAATTAACAAAAGATATTTAAATGCCCCATTGTACGTAGCAACCACAGTCTTCTTTCTGTGTTTAATTATCCCACCTGTATTACCAGCCCAGCCAGCGAGTAGGCTGTTATTGGCATATGGCGTTGAGTGACTGTCATGAGTAATAAATCTGGCCCCAAAGCCAAGTCAGAAGGGGAAAGCGGGGCTGAAGGGGATGTTTTTACCTCTCCGCTGGCTTCCTTGGAGCCAACCCGGATAAAAACACAGCCCTTCACAAATGACTTTCCGGCTAATTCCATGCTAGGGAAATAAATTGGAGCCAGGGAAGAGCTCCCTGGCTGGGAGAGGTAATTATTCCGACACGCCACCTTAATTACGCCGTAATCCCCGGCTGAAGGAGGAAAAGGCCCTTACGGCTGCCTCTCTACAAACTGACTTTGCAGAGGGCTCTGGGAAATGCAAGCGGCTTTTCCCTGCTCCAGTCCCAGTTTGGGCTTGCCGGGGTGGAGAACAGGCTTGTTGGATCCTCCCATCTGCCTCTTCTTGCTCTGCTGGAGGGATTTACACGTCTGTAAAATGGCCAAGGAACCCTGGAGTCCCCAGCGTGTGTTATTTCCATGTTTCACGCAATTAATTTCATTGCAACTTATTTTTTTTTTCCTAAGGTTTGCACCTTCCCAGAGCTGAAATATCCCCAAAAAGCAGCTCGTGGCAGGCAAAAACCTGCCTTGTTTTCCCTAATGCGAGAAAAAAAACCCCCGGAACCCAATCAGAAAAAAACCAAACCCAACCCGATGCTTTTTCTCTGAAGGAAATAAAACCGCTTTCTGTGTCTTTATATATCATAAAGGTGCAGGGAAGGGCACAAACACCATTTTTATTTTTTAGGTTTGCAATTCACATTTAACCCAGAGCCATCTGTTTCGCTAGCAGCTTGGCAGTTAGAGGGGGCCCGAGATGTTCAGCTGCAGACGTTGTCTCTGCCGAGCTCACTCGATTTTCCAGCCGCTTTAAGGCAGACGGCTCCTGCTGGTGTCTGATGAGCCCATGGAGCTCTTGGAAGTATTTCCCTGCCTTGATGCCACCAGCCCCCGAATGCTGCTCTCAGCGTGTGGCCCTTGGGAGCAACCACCCGTGAGCCTCCAGTCATCGCTCACGGGGGTTGACACCCACGGCGTCCCCAGATTTTGGATTTATTTGGATTTGCTTGGATTTATGGGGTTTTAAGGAGGTTTGAGCCCCTCTAGGAGCTCCCGTGGGGCCAAGGTGTTTGCATCTCCTTCTGCTGGGGAGTCTCTAATGTCTCATTAAAGGTTGGGCTTGCAATTGTAGCCTTCCTCGCCACACAGGCAGTGTAGCATCTTCTCCATTCCTTTCTTAATGAAAAGTATTTTTTAAACTGATATGTCTCTTTTGAAATCACATTGGTGTTGGTCACCAGGTCTAAAAGCCCTGAATGGAGAGCTATGTCCCATGAGATAGCACATCTCATTTCCCACCCGGGGATGTTCTGACGTCCAGAGGTTTTATTCCAGCTGGCTTCTTAGTGGGCAAAATGCCCCATAATGAGACATCTCATCCCCTCCCTCATCCCCATCATCTGCTAATGAGGTCAGTGGTGCTTCCCTATGCTTCACCGAGGTAGGAGGCCACCACCATGATTTCATTCCCTTCCAACACAAGGCTGCTCTTCACGTGTTCAAACATTTCTCAGCTGTGGAGAAGGACAATCCCAATTTCCCAAAGGCTTTGGCCACCTCCGTGACAGCTTTGCAGAGGCTTTGGTCGTGACACAACACGTGAAGGTCCGTGTGGGCAGAAAAAGACCTGGACATGTCCCCAAAAGCAGGACTGGGGGCAGACGCATCCCTGTCCCATGCAGACCTGTGATCTGCCTCCTTGCAGCCTTATTTATTCATCGCGTGCCAGCGGCGTGCTTGGCATGGCACAAAGCAGAGGAAGGCGCAGATAACGGGCATCACTCGTTATTAACTAATAATGAATGGATTAGTCAGCATCTGGGAAGCAGCTGAGCACGCAGGGAAGGGGAGGGCTGGGAAGTGGCCCCGGCAGTGGCTCTGCCTCTCCCAGCTCCGTCTGCAGTCCTGAGGCTGATGTTTTATTTATCCAAAGGCAGGCAGCACGGAAAGGACATGGAGCTGGTGGGGAAGCCCGGGGAGGGGAAGCATTTTCCTTTCAATGTCCATTAATGTCCATTAATGGAGCATCATTTTATCCCCTTGCTCCTTCTCCTCACTGCGAAAATCCATGCTCATTCCTCCTGCTTCAGTTATACACCCGGGCCTGTGATCTTTTCCAAGCAGTGAAAGTCTTTAGCAACCCTTAATTAAAGGGCATTTGGGGAGAAAGGGCTGACGAGAGGTGACAGGAGGAGTGGGTTACTCTGCTGCCTGGATGTGACCTTATTACTCGGCAGGTTTTTACCACGGTGATTAACGCCAGGGAGGTTTTCTCCTCCGCTGGATGCCCTTTAACTGGGGTGACGGGTAAACTGGCAGAAAGCAGAGCAAGGCAGGGGACTCCTGTCTTTGGCTAGCAGAGAAAAACGGGCTCTGTTTCCAGCTTGGGGCTGAGAACGATTCCCTGGCACACATCCAACCCGAAATCACAACCCTGGCATCCTGGGAGCCTGGACCAGAAGGTTTTGAACACAAAGCATCACTTTGCATTTGTTTTCGGTTTTGTTTTCAGAAGAAATGCCACACTAACACATTCCTAATTCTTCAGCTTGCCCCCTTGCAGCAATCTTGGAAAAACCCTTATGGAGACATAGATGTGCTACCCACACATGGCTCCTATAGCGTTTGAGAAACGCTCTTTCTCTCCTTAGCTGCAGCAATATTTGTTGTATTATGGCTTGCATTATCCCGCTTGATACCACCACGTTGGAAATACAAAGTGAGGTGAGAGCCGCGGTGCAGGTGGTGGGACACCTGCACATGGGGGACATTGAGCGTGGGGTTTTGGGGTGACTTGAGCCACCCTCTCGTTGTGATTCAGAGCACCTGGGGAGCCGAAACCTTCAGCAACGTCGTTCCCTATCTGTGGGTTTAATCCATATTATGGATTAACAAGCAGCAAGTTTTCATTTTAATAAAGGAAAACCATATTTTGAGCTATGGATGTTCACCTGAAAGCCATCACTTGAAGCAAGGTGACTTTGCATCTCTTCCCTCCTGGCCTCTTCCCTCACCCTGGGGGTGCTGGGACAGATTCTGCCTGTTCCCACCTCCGCAGTGCCTGGCCCATCAAAGCCCCTTCCAGCTCCTCAGTGCATAGTCCTTGATGAAGCCCTAGCATGTCGTGGGGGCAGATGAGGAACAAAACCCAACAGACCTGGAGAGGGGCTTTTCACAAGGGTGTGTAGTGATAGGACAAGGGGGAATGGCTCTAAACTAAAAGAGGACAGATTTAGATTAGATATTAGGAAGAAATTCTTCACCATGAGGGTGGTGAGGCCAGTGTTCAAGGCCAGGTTGGATGGAGCTCTGAGCAGCCTGGTCTAGTGGAAGATGTCCCTGCTCATGGCAGGGGCATTGGAACCAGAAGATCTTTAAGGTCCCTTCCAACCCAAACCATTCTATGATTCTAAGACCTTCTGTTACATGGCCCTCCTTACGACAAGGCTACCAGCCACTTGTGCTGTCCACCAGATGGGTGGTGGAGTCTGAGCTCAAGGGCTTGGGACAGCTCTCTGCCTGCTGAGCCTGGCTGTGCCCACCGTGATAGGGGCAAAATGCAAGCACCAGGAGGGAGATGCAAATATCCAGAGTGAGATGTAAGCAGCAGGGTTGAGATGTGTGCACCAGGAGCAAGGTGCAAGCATGAGGAGGGAGATGAAAGCACCAGGAGGGAGATGCAAGCACTAGAAGCTTTCCACCTCCTTGGAGAAGCACAGCTCCAAGTTTCCCTGCTCTTCCAAAGGTTGTGCAGGAAAGCTGCGCTGGAGCAAAGGCTTGGCCCCATCTCCAGAGGTGTGCACTGATGCTTCACCCATCGTGCCAGCCTCATCCCTCGACTCTGAGAGAGGCTTTGGGGCTACAGCCACGTCACGTGGCGGAGACAGAGCGAAGCCCGAGCTCCAGGCGATTCAGAGATAAAAACATCCCTTGCTTTCCTTCCTCACTTCGCTGAAATCTGTGCGCGTTGACTGCTTTGATATGGTAGGAGCAATATCAAACACATCCTGGATGTGCTGGAATACCTCCAGAAAAAAAAAAAAAAATCAAAAAGAAAAGGAAGGCGAGGTGAAAATCCCCGGGAAAGAGAAAGAAAAGAGCAGCTGAGATTAATATATTAAAAATACAAGAGCCAAGTTTGTCCTTCAGCTCCCTGGCTGGACTAAGGGATAGTGAAAATTATATATATATATGTGTGCCCAGGAGGGTTAAATGACTGCTGGATTTACTGAAGCAAAGTGCATCTCTGTATTAAGGAGTTCAATGGGTGTGTCGGGACGCAGATTGCTACCGGCTCTCTGGAGCCCTTCCCGAAGGTGAAACGTCGACGCTTGGAGGGCGGGAGATACTCAGAAAAATGCCAGATCGAGTGCACTCCATCCGTGTTTTTTATTAAGTGTTAATAAAAGACGGGAAGGGAACGGCGACGGGCAAAGCTGTCACACTCAAAGTCCGATCTGACGATGCTAAAGAGATTACCAAAGCCTCAGGAATCCAGTTACAGCTGGAAATGACCAAATAAATCATTGCAAACCGGTTGTTTGATGATTTTGGCCCCTTTTTATTTGGTTTATGAGTTGCTCGTGATGGCATCGAGATCTTTACGAACCGGCACGCAAAATATTCCGCGTGGAGTGCGGGATTCGTCTTGCGTAACGAGACGTTTCGAAGTTCGGCGTCCGATCTGAACGAGACATTTAAGGCTTTCTACCTTGCGCAGGGGGACCTTTCCCTGGTTCTTTAACAAAGGCTCGAACTGATATATTTATATTGATTTTCCCGTTCCTGAAAAACAGATTTTCGATAAAAACCTCTTTTCCTCGTAAGCTATATAAAATAAAAAAAGAAAGCAGCCAAAATGCTGCAGGTGAAAATGTTATGAAATATCAAGAAAAACAACTTTCCCTTATGTTTCTGATACTTTTTGAAGTGTTTCTCCCTTGCGAAGCAGCAAAAAAAAGGCAATTTTGGGATAAAAGCCATCCTGTCTCTGTTTCGTTCGGTGTTTCATTTGGATGTTGGTGCAGAGCTCTGTGCTGTCCCTCCTGTTCCATCGTCGGAGGGTGAACTCTTCGGTACCCAGCTGAGATGTGCTCTATCGTGACACGCGATCTGCTTCCCAGGAGGACGCTGGGCGTGATGGAAACGCATCCCAACGGGAGCATCCCAAGGCTGGTAGGAGCTGCAGCTACAAACCCCGGTGGAAAAGCAATTCTTGCAATTTTTTTTTGCGATTATTTTGCAAAAAGCTTGGAGCTGGTTGCCTTCTTTCTTGTGGGGTGAAGATGCAGCGTTGCCCGATGCTCCTTTGCTCTTTCCTCCCCCAGAAACCTGGCTGTGCTCCGATCCTTTTGCCTTTTCCCAGCGGAAAATTGTGTTTTCCCCCTAGAAAATTTCAATTTCAATAAAGCCATCTTTCCTGGCAGGGCAGAGAGCAGAGGGAAAGGCGGTCAGCGGCACAGGGGTGCTCATCCCCTCCCAGGAGAGCTCTTCCAGGAGGCAAAGCCTGGGAAAAGCCACCGCTGCCAGCTGCATCCCAGACTTTCCTGAACAGGGACATAGACCCTGCAGGTCTAATTAAGGAGCATTTCTCTGCAGTGAGAAGGCTGGGAAGAGAACTGTACCAATCTGCCCTTTTTCACGTTAAAGAATGATATGGGATGTTTTTATCTGGGCTAGCCTAATATTCTGGTTTTAGGGAGAAATTCCCTCCGTGGTGGAGGCTGCTGGGTGGGGATGCTCTTCACTTTGGTGGGCTTTAAGGAGTAAATGGAATAGGGAGAAACATCAAATATCTCTGTGGTCCTGGGCTGCCATGGCCAGGTGTTACCTCTTCCATCCCGGAGATTTAACCAGGGTTTATTTTTCTTGATTAAAAGCATACTTTCCAAATTATAAGCAGCCTTTGCAGGTCGATACTGGAGGCTTCGCCAGAGCTGGCTGAGGACCAACCCACCTGCTGGCAGCGGGTCAGGCAGGGCCAGAATTTGCTCCTGATCCCCTGCCTCCATCTCCACTTTGGAAAAATATTTCTATATTTTCGTTAAGGCTGGCCTCACCAGCTCCCTGGGAGTTGGGCTGAAATGCTCGTTAGCAGGAGGAAAGGGAGAGCAGCACGAGCAGGACCGATTTCCCACCCCTTGGGTGAAATTAGACACACACAGGTAGGCATAAAAAGGTCTCAAAATGCGGATACAACCCTAAAAGTGGGGAAAAGATCATTTGTACCCTGCAAATTGAAGCCTGGGGGGTCTTTTCCCCCCAGATGAACTGGTTTTTTTCCGGCATCAGGGGAAGAGCAGGGCATAACGCAGGAGTTATTAAAACAAATGCCACCGCAGTCCCCGGGGAGGGGACCGCCGTCCTCTCCTTGCCGCGGCGCGGGTTTGAATAATCTGGCTGCTTAGCTCGCCGCCGGCTCGTAAAGGAAACCTTTGGCGGGCGGTCACCCTCCAGCGAGCCCGGGATGGGGTCGCTGGGGCTGTACCGCGCTTTCTGAATTGAAGCAGTGGACTGTGAAATAGGAATTACTGACAGCTCTTAAGTATATCAAGAGAACAGCCCTATTCCTTAATACAGAGCCACTAATAGACATCTAAAGACCTATAAACCAGACAATTCCTCTATATCATCCTAGTTAAATCAATGTAGTTATATTACCCTCATCATTTTCCCTTTAACGTTTATTACATTTTGCCACTGTAATTTATTTTTTCATATACATCAGCCGATTAAAGACTTTATTCTGAAGATACACACATCCTTGTGACCTACTTGAAGCTGACCTAAACTGTTAAGTAAAAGCAATTTGGTGGAGGAGGTTGGGGGGGGGTTGCCCTCCTTCTCTCCCTGGGTTTTTTATCCCTTCGTTGGCACTGGGAGCACTGGATACGGGAATGTTGGGCTATCCCGAAATCAGCCTAGATCTGTGTCCTTGTAAAGTCCTTAGCAATTTTTATTCTGTTTTGAAGTGAGTCCTCACCGCACCTGGACTCCAAAAATGTGTTTGAGCACGCAGCTTTGCCTTTCCTACCAACCCAAGGAGGGCTGTGAGGCCATCGGAGCACCTCTTTGCTCCAAAAGTTGCGCCTCCAACTTGAGCCACCACCTTCCCACCATCTGTAGAAGATTTGTAACAGGAGGAAGGAGCAGTTCTGGAGTGCCATCTATTGATGCCGTCCCTTACAAGGTGGAGGAAAGCACAGGGAGGTGCGCAGGATCTGACCTGTTCCATCCCAGTCTCCAGTTTCAGCCCAGTCCAGCCTCCCTCTGCTTTGGCCTTGCCCAGATCTGGGGCCTCCTGAGCCATTCCCTGCTTTGGCCAAGCTTTTTCTTTTTATTCATTCCTCTTCCTGAATTATTTAAACATCCCCACTTAGACATTTATATGTCCGGAGCCATTCCTCTTCCTTTATTTCCAAAGAGCATCATCTATCACCATTCGGGCCCATGTGCACCAACACTCCCATTTTATTAGTTTTGTTGGCTTTTTTCCTCCTTATTTTCTTTATTTTTTGCAGGGGGGTTATGGCAGTGGTACGTTATTGCAGTACAATTATAATGGTACAAGGTTCTCCCAGTCTGCAGATGGTGCCCAATATGGAGAAGGAGGGCAGTCAGATGCGGAGAGCTTCAGGTCATCACGGTACCTGCGTGTGTGGTGCTGAGCATGAGGGAACTGGGCTAATAAAATTGCTGGGGCCCAAAAATGCCTGAAAATAAGAAGAAAGTGCCAGAATCTTGCAAGGAAAGAACTCCCATGGGAGGCAAGGACAGGGAAAACCAAAGCTTTTAGACCTGGGGCTGTTGGACATGGCTTTTGGGAAACAGCGAAGTTTGGACATAGCAAGACCAATTGCTCTGGGCTTTCTGATTTTGTTTGTTATTTATGATGGAGTTTTTTATTACTTTTTATTTATTGCTGTAAGTAAAGGGCAATTGCTTCAACCTCTTCCCTCCACTTCACCCTCTGAAAAACGCAACTGAGAGCAGCAGCCACCGTACGAAGTTGGACCTCACAGGATAAAGAGCTTTATTGAGCAAGAGCAGGTGGATTACATCCAAATATCCACACTGGGAATAAAAAAAACACACAAGCTGCTGGCACACAATCACCCACAGACTGGAGCAAGGCGACTGAGCTCCCTCATCGCCTTCCCATATGGCTCGGGGCACCTTCGCCTCCATAACGCCATCCCCAGCCCCCCACCGCGTTGCAACCTCCCGTAGCTGAATATTTGCCGGCACGAGCAGTTTTATTCTCCCAAATCTCTTCTGCTGTCCCAGGGTGTTTCCCCATCAGTTCGTGTTTTTTATTGCAATGAGACCCCCAGCTCCGATCCTTGGCGTTTAGTAGGGAGAGAACGGCTGCTCGGAGGGTGCTTCGCTCCGGGAAATTGCTTTATTTTTTCTTAATTATTTCCATTTTGTTTAGCTCAGTGATGCTGGGATGCTCTTTGTGCCTCATCGACAGGCCGTCGAGGGAAATGACTCTTCGCCTACTCACGCTCGGCAAAAATGACGCCCTGGATGCCAGCGGATCCAGCCCTCAACTTTATTCTCGAATATATGATTATATCCACACGCTCACGGTCATAGGAGAGCCCACGAGCATGCAGGGGACTTCATGGAGGTTATACACATGGAGGTTGCTCTGCTTTGCACCAAAATACTAATTTTTGACCCCCAAACGGGCCAAAATCCCAATCTTTAGTGGCAAAGTAAGCAAAGTTTTCCCCGCGGATCGTAACTGGGAGTTAGTTACCTTGGGAATTAGATTGATCTCTTCCCTCATACATACTTAATACAGCCCATCGCAGGGAGGGCACTCTTAATAACCGATTGATGGAGAATTGCAAAGGATAAATTATGCATCCCGGGCCCGGCAGTGAATTATGGACTTCTCCCTCCTGCTCCGACGCATGAGGACCTGGAGCCGAGATGCTCCCGTGCTCTTTAGAAGTGTAACAGCCATTAGGGCTGGCATTTTTCCTGGCAAAAAGGGCTTTTTTTCGCTTTCCCAGAGCAAATCCCTGCCTCCCTCGAGTAGCTGGGTTAGTGTTGGCTTCAAAGTGCAAATAAACACGAGAAAATGCGGTGACGATAAGGAAGGTGAGGAAAGCAATATTTACATTTAACATCTATAAAATATACATAGTGCTCTTGCAATGACTGTAGAGAGGGTTCCTCCCCCTCTTACACGATAATCTCAGTGAAAATCTTGCAATCCGGCTTGGAAATGACGGTTTTTAAAATTCATCTGGTTTAAAATATTCATCTCGCATGTTATGAAGAACACGGGGAAGAAATATATATTTTAAGTGAAGGTTTTTATCATCTGACTATCACTTTAATTCGCGGTTTGTCCCTTTCAAGAAGACATCTATTCTCCGGACATTGTTAAAAGATGAAAACTTAAATCGCACTTGCTGTTAAATTTTTCATCTGAGCCTCATTCTCTTTTTAATATCCTATTTTTATAAAATAATCATACATCCGGCTTGGGGGCCCTGTTAAAAACAAGTATAATATAGATTTTAAATACAATCTCTTCTACTCTTGTCTTCATTTGCAGCTTGTTTTGAGGTACCCGTGTGCCACGAAGCCGGGAGAGATATTCAGGGTGTTTGTCACCTCCCGGTGATTTACAGCCTCGCAGGGATGCTCAGGCCCTATTGCTGGGAGGATGGGGCCAGGTTTTTGCATCAGATTTGGAAGTTTCCAGGGGTTTTTTAAGCATTTCAAGTGCTCCCAAGGCTTCTTTCCCCAGCCTGTTTATCCAGCTGGTGAGCTGGGACTACTCCCTGCCCTGGGAACTGCTTCTCGTGGTGGCTGGGTACCAGTTTTAATCCCCAGCTGGCCACGATTTCCCAGTGCTCTACAGGGTAGAGGAATACCCCGAGGTGGTTTTAATTTTTCAGGGAGATGCTTCCTTCCATCATCCCTCGGACAAACCCGGTGCAGGGCTGCACCGCCGGGACGGCGTTGATCTCTCTGCTTTCCCGGGATGCTCCGTGCCAATGAGACGCATCACCTCTGGATATTCAGCTGCAGGATCAGGCGAGGGAAATGTTAAACTGAAGAAATAATAAATAAAAAAATCAGAGAACGGTGTTTTCCGCTTGACTTATCTGCCTTGGCAGAAGTCCGGTCCCGCTGTTTGGGAAGCATCTTCCATCTCCACCAGCAATCCTGAGGGATGTTGCCAGCCTGGGTTGGCATCAGTTTTCCTCTCCCCTCTTCCCAAAGCCTTCCCAAAGGTGCCGCCCTCTCCCCCTTCGCTCTATTCGTCGCCGTTACGGAGAACACGCACCCCGCTAAACCCGCTCCCGCGGATCCAGCCGCGAGCCAAGGGCGGGCCCCCTGCCACGCGAAACGAAACAGCAATTTTTAATTAAACTCACGGCAACGGGGTTTTTATCGCCGGCATCAGGCGGGCAGAGCCTGGCGCTCGCGGGCTCCCTCCCGCCTGCAGACGTCGGCTTGGCCAAGAAAAAGCTTTATGGGATACTGGGGGCTCGTCCGCCCATGGATGCTGATGGGAAGATGCTTCCCCTGTATACCCACATACCTCTTCTATACATCCCTGCTGCCCTATGGGCAATGCTTAAGTAAAGGCTAAAATATTTGGCTGCATAGAAAATTATAGCAGGGGCTGGCATCACCCCAGCATCAGGACTCTCCGGCTTTTAATTAAGTAAGTTCAGAGCAAAATTGGCAGGGGCTTATCTACAGCGTGCACTTCCCAGCCGCTAAATCACTGCGGCCTCCCCGTCCCGCCCCGCCGCTGCAAAGCGGAGGGGAAAAGGAGCTGGGGATGACAGCGGGGACGCGGATCGGGGGGACAACTGACAGCGCTCCTCGCCCAGATGGGCTTGCTGCCGCTTCTTTACTGCCAAAAGCTCAAAAGGAGGGAGGCTTGGGTTTGATTTCGCCCATCCTTTAAAAAAAAATAATAAAAGAAATCGCATTCAAGGCTGTTTCTTTTCTATTTTCTTTTTTTTTTTCTTCCAGCTGCCCCAATTATCCCATTTGTTCAAAGCAAAAATCTTGCAATTCGAGGCATTTTATTTATTCTGCCCGAGCCGTGTTTACAACGCCGCGTCGGAGCAGCGGGGTTGAGTTAAGCGGTGCTGGTGGTTGGAGGGGGGCGGGTGAGCATCTTGTGGGGAAAAAAATTAAAACCAGAAAATTAAATTCGAAAAACGCAGACATCAAAGGCATCATTTATATTTCAAATCGTGGGGAAGTAACTTTCTAATGAGGAACCGTAAAGGGGAAACTGAAGACTCCGGCGTTATTACATCTCCGGCTTCAAAACCCTCCCATTGTTCTAGTTGAGAAGGGAAAGAAAAACCAAACCCAACAAGTCAGTAAATTAGAGGGAAAAGGGAAAAGTGGAATAAAATATTAATCGTTAAAGGAGCAGATCCACGGTGGAAAGAGACCCCCTCAAAAATAGGGGTGCTGTGCTGCTCCCCGCACCGTACATCCTGCTCCAAGCCTCCAGCTCCCCTCTGCTTTTTGACCCAGGGTTTTTATGATTTTATTTATTTTATTTATTTTGACCTAGGGTTTATATGATTTTATTTATTTGATTTTAAGCATGTCCAACCCGGAGCACAAGGCAATGCTGATCCCCCTGGGATGCTCCTCAGCATCGTCCGCAGTCCCCAAACCATCTCTTTTAGGGGAGGAAGGAAGGGTTTGATCCCGGGGACGTGGCCCTGCTCATCACCCTTGGAGTGTCAAAAAGCACCTTCTGTCATTCTGAGGATTAATTAGTTAATGCCTGTAAAGCATGATATAGCTTGCCAACTAGTATTAATATTGTCCCGTTCAAAAGAAAGCGCTTTGCTTATGATTAATTATTATCATTACAACCACTTTGGCAGCAGCCGGGGGAAAAAAATAAAACAAAAATAAAAAATCCGAGGGGTTTATTTGGAAATTAAATGCCCAGTTTCCCCTCCGGAGCATTTGGGAAAAAAACAAAACAAAAAAAAGGATGGTGGTATTTGTAACGCCCGAGGAAGCAGCTACGGGAAGATAAGGGCTTGTTGGGAAGAAGGGGCCGCGGAAGGGGAGGTTGGCAGTGAAGCAGCTTGGCAGGAGGAGCAGGGGACTCTGCCGACCGCATGCCCCGAGACGAGCATCACCCGGCGAGCTGGGAGCATCCCAGCCCTTCGTGTGTAGGGTCCTGGTCATCGCAACCCAAATGTCCCCCTTGTCCCGTGGATCAATGTCACAGCGACCATGGCGGGAGCTGCAAAGGGCCCAATCCGGCTCCAGGACATAGCAGAGCACAGACAGAACTCGTTTCTCCCTCCACCTAATGCCGAGGCTTAAGGGATTTGGGAACCCAGCGCCAATTTCTTCCAGTTCCTCTTGTTTTTTTTTCAATTGGGCTCCTGCATCTCAACCCCTTTGGCAAATCTCAGCTTCAATCTCCCCGCACCCCGGTTCATCATCTGCTCAATTATTAACGTCTCTAATTACTATTAAACACATCTCTCCCTCCCAACTTGCCAGCTGTCTGCTCAGCTTCGGAGAAGGCAGAGGGTGGTTTCAAGGAGCCCAGTTGCCTTTTTGTAGAGCACCTGGTGCCGGATGCATCCCCAGGGATTTCTGAATGCGATGAGCCCGGGATGGGGCTCAGGACGGCTTCGTCCCATCCGAAGGCGGGTACCGATGTGGGATGGTAAGCGGTTTAAAGAGCTGAAAGGGACAAGAAAGCCAGATGGGCAACTACTGAGCCCCCGAAATGAGAGGGATACAGTTCTGAGCATCGCCCCGTGGATGCTCATCCTCTTTCAAAGCCACCCTGAGCTCGCTACGGGACCTTTCCTTCCCTTGCCTCAGTTTCCCCACCCACCAAAAAGAGGAGCTCGTGATGCTCAACCTGTAAAACCCTCCTGTGAACAAATTACCAAACTGAAGCAAAACTTTCCCATGAATCTCCCCCTTCATTTCACGTTTCGGCCGGTAACAATGACGGATCAACACCCCTCTGCACTGAAGCGCTTCTATTTCTCTATCAGCATCACAAACTCGGGTGGAAATCTTGCTCCTCTCCTCTCCTCTCCTCCGCATCCGCCTCTTCCAGGCAGTTTGTCACGGAGAAGCAAGGGGATGCGTTTCCCCGTGGTTTGCGTCCATGCGTCCGTCCCCGCGGCCGAGGAACGTGGTTGTTATGCAGCATCGCTCGCGCTGTTCTCCCGGGAACGACATTTGCTTGGTAGATAAATCCTTACCTAGGCTGCTCCGTGGCAGCTCCTTACGGAAGCCGAGCATTAGTATTCTGCCCTACCGCCGGATGATTTATGTCACTAAGCAACACAGCATGAACTGCAATTTTTACAATCAAATATACAATTTACGCTACATTTTCGGGTGCATATTTTAGCAGGCGAGCTTGAAATCGCTTGCCGGCAGCGCTGGAGTTGCCGAGGAGTTTGCAAAGCCCCAGACGATGCCGCGTCACCATGGGGGTGAGTTAGAACTCACTCCTGGACTTGGCGAAGATTTGAAGTCAACGTGCACCAAACTGATCCTGCAAAGAGGGAAGCTCCTTTCCCTGGGTTTTTCACCCCAAATCCTCCGCCTGCCTCTCATTTCCCTGCCTCAGTTTCCCCTGCAGCTCTAGGGGTGCGCTGGGAGAGGAGCCACTCAACCCCACCCTGCTGCCGGCATCTCCTTGGGCTCCGGATTTCCCCTCGGAGCCGACGGCGGGCGGATGACGGATCGACGCTTCCTGGGAACGGCGGCTATGAATTTTTCATACAAGCAAGGAAATCTGAGCCCCGGTTTCGTTGTTTTATTAAACATACAAGCAGGCGTCCTTCGGGGAAGACATTGTGGGCAATTACGGAGCTGTGATTGGCATGGTGGATAACAGGGATGTACAGATGTTAATACCTAATTTGCTGCAGTGCTTTGCCCCGGGGAGATCTAATGGGAAAAGAGGCAATTTGTTTCGGTTCAACACCACGGGAGAAGTCCACCCCGGTGGTAAGGGGAGAAGAATTTGGATAACTCAATTAAGCATCATGTGTTTTAACCCAAAGGTGTGGGGAAGCCTCCAGACCCAGCGCCGAAAGGCAGATGGGATGCAAGAATCACAGAATCACAGAATCCCAGCATGGAAGGGGTTGGAAGGGACCTCTGTGGGTCACCCAGTCCAACCCCCCTGCCCAAGCAGGGTCACCCAGAGCAGGCTGCACAGGACCACGTCCAGGCGGGGCTGGAATATCTCCAGAGAAGGAGACTCCACAGCCTCCCTGGGCAGCCTGGGCCAG
>Ga0065711_1005488_pt1 | contig 20114 bp, 13 predicted proteins | sample Hoacrofraction12_FD_59098 | JGI IMG/M metagenome (GOLD analysis project Ga0065711, IMG submission 59098) | Hoatzin crop microbial communities from Cojedes, Venezuela - Epithelial fraction 12 v2 (version 2) | ecosystem: Host-associated > Birds > Digestive system > Esophagus > Crop | place... | reverse complement strand
CCGCCTGGACAAGGTCCTGTGCAGCCTGCTGTAGGTGACCCTGCTTCGGCAGGAGGGTTGGACTAGATGACCCACAGAGGTCCCTTCCAACCCCTAACATTCTGTGATTCTGTAATGTGATCTTGGAGAAGAAACCCAAATATCCAATGTATTAACAAGGCAGAGTATGTTAAAAAAGCTTCAAAAGCCAGAGTAAGATTGTTAAAGTAATTTTAGAGGGAAGTTCTTGAGAAACAGAGTTGTTAAGATGAGCAGAAGTGAGAGCAAAGATACACAACGCTACAGAAGTACTGCCTTCCTGAATGTCTGGAAAGTAATAAGAATTGACAGAAACAATACCGAGATAAACTAAAAATGGGGAAAAAATGGAGAGGTAGCCTCTTACCTGGGAAGAACTTGCATTGTAAATGTTAATGTCTGCTCCTCCATTTTATCTTATCATCCTGATAATAAAAACCAGATTTTCATAAATGGAAATGTGTTCCAAGCTGTTATAAAGACAAAGATTCAGTCAACTTACAAGAAAATATTTTAACACAGGAACAAATGGAAATGTGTTCCAAGCTGTTATAAAGACAAAGATTCAGTCAACTTACAAGAAAATATTTTAACACAGGAACAAATTTCTATTAATCGTGCCTTCCAGAAGAAAAACCCAAACCTTTAATTCTTTTCTTGAATTAACTTGTGTTAAAAGAGGAAAGCTCCCAAAATTAAAGAAGAAATTAACAATAAATATTAAAATTAAAAGTTCCCTTTTAGCCTAATTTTCTTCTTTTATATGAAAAAGATATTAAAGCAATATAATACAAATTCCATTTCAAAAAGTTGCCAAATAGCCATTACATATGGCAATTAACAAGCAGATATTCCAATCAAATGACTGAAAAGTTTTAACCCCCAAATGCTGTTAAATGTATATTATTTTCTACTTGATTCAATTGCAAAATTCCAGTGATCTTGAAGAGACCAAAATCAATTTGTTCTGCAATGTTGGTATGCTACATGTCAAAATGTAGTTGCTTTACATCCCTGACAATACGTGATTTTTTGAGTACGGCTTAATGAATGACCAACTCATTTTGCTAATTGGTTTTGGTTTTGAATCAGACTGATGACATTTTCATAGCTCATGGTAGGTGCTTTTTATTTTCCATTTGTACTCAATTATATCATTATGAAAAAAAAAATTTGTAAGTTGAAATTAGGACAAGAAGAAATAAGAGATGAAGAAAAGTAGCACACCAATACCACCTACACAGTGGTAAAAATTTTGTTTGAGAGATATGAACCAGTGCAGGATTATCAGTGGGAGAAAAAAAATACCAGGAAGAGGAGAAAATACTGCAGGGCTACCAGAAAGAAAAACAGAAACATGTAAAGATGATGGAAAGAAATGTGTGATAATTATGAGAGTGTGACACCAGCTGCTGATGTCAGTGGTTCCTGTGGTTCCTGTTCCAGTGGTGCTCCAGACACACTCCGGTCATCACACATCCAAAGGATGAAGTATTTTGACCAGTCTGAGCTTATCTATGCAACCCAGAACCCCCAGCCCAACATGAGCAAAGTAGTCATAACTGCAAGGGGTCCCAGAAAGTCATGCTTCCTCTGTGCTTCATAAGAGGAAAGAGGTGGAGGAAAATAGGCACCTGCTTCTTTGGCAGTACCACCTCAGCTGCAGGATTAAGTCTTATGACTTCTCTTCAACTGTGATATTTGGTGCACTTCGCCAAACTCAAAATGGAGAGGTGGGCTGCACAGCAGATACTAACATGTCACTCATAGTTGACACAAGAAGGAAAGAACAGTAAGAGTTTTTTGAATGGGAGTGATGGTGATGTGAAAACCAAGGTGTAAATGTGATCTGTGGGACATGAACAAAATTACATCATGCTGCTTCCTAGCGAGGCCCCCAGTTAAGGAAGAAAAGTTAATAGGAAAGTCTCACTTCCTAACATTTCAAACCACATGTATAATGAAGATGCTGAGGGTGTGACAAATTAAAAGCAATTAGGAATAATCAAGTATACTGGAGATGTGAGAAGCCTTGGTGCTAATGACTCTGAGCTCCTGTTCCTATTACCTCAAATGAACCAGAGCATCTTTACCCTGACTAGCCAAAGAGAGAAGAGGGATCCTAGTTCCCTCACATTTTTGTTTTGTGTTGCTCTTCACACTTCATCATTTCTCTGTCTTTCCTGCATTTGCAGAAATTACATACTTCTGCATGTGCAATGGAAATTAAATTAACACGGGTTACACTCTCCCATTACTTACAATAGCTTCTGCACTTTCTGATCAAATTTATACTGCACAAATAATTTACACTGCAGACTTTGACCTGGAGTTTCCAATAGTGTCAAACTCACTTGCTTCAGGCTGCATTTTGTCATTAATCCAATCAGAAATGCTCAAGGCTTAGCTCGGTGTTCTGGAGCACAGTGTAGCAAATCCTGAGATAACATTATGATATTGGGAGGTGTACCTCCTTTGTCAAATGCTGTAGGATGGGTCAATGAACATTGGAATGGTGATCTTCATCGTTTTTTAAGCTTGACATAGAATAAAGCCTGTGAAAGGTTAGAAATTTTTGCAGAGCTCTTTTGCGTAGTTTGATTAAAGAATTGTGGGATATCGAAAACTAAGCAATGAAGGAGGATTCATCATGAAAGAAATAAGGTCTTTAAAAACAAGTAAAACGAAACATAGAAGAACATACCACTCCCAAGAAAGGAACTGAGATCTGCAGGGAGAGCCATGAAAGAAGAGAGACGCGAGATGGTTCCTTCTTCTGGGCAGTCCATCAATAAGAACTTTTCAGAAACAATAAAGTAACACTTTAAAAAAAAAAACAAACTACACAATCATGAAATATTATCTGCTTATGTAGTCTTTTAAAAATTAACTTTCTTCTCAAAATGTCTGTGGTTTCCAGGAGAGTAAGTTTTTCTCATTTATATTTATTTTACCTTATTAGAGACATGAACTTACAGTTGTATAGCTACAATTCAGAATCAGATGTGGTATGGTGTCAGTAAGCAAGTTTATTTGTAACTGTCATGTGAGGAAAAAAAAAATATTTTTAGAAAGAATGGCCTTATTTTTCCCTTTCATGGAGGTGTAATTACATTGTTTTCACAAGAGTGACTTCTTATTTTGTAAATTCCACTGCTAGCTATGAGATGGAAATTACGCTCATAAAACTTAAAGGAATTGAAAAGCTGAGGCCAAATGATTTCAACATAGAGCATTATATTCTTATTTCATTGGTAAGAAGTTTATAATAATTATGTGTAGTAGTGTTGATAACTTACAGTGAGATAAAACTGGTGTCATGGTTTAGAGAATCAAGAAACATGAATTAGGTACTAATTTCAAGTGTATAAGCTAGATCTATAGTAGCCTTCCAAACCCCTCTCCAGTTACCTTCTATCACGTATAACAGAAAGATGAACATAAAGAGGCGCCCTGATTTTCCACTCCTGTATGCTGGTGCTAACTTAGTGCAGGACATGTTGCACATCTTAGGATATTTTTACAGAACTGATCATTGTACAGTAAATGGCTAAGTATCTTAGCTTTGAATGGAGCTAGTAGAAAATACTTGCAGATGTATTACAATTAGGGAGTTATCAACAGATCACCTTTCCCTCATTTTTTTTTAAGCCTATTTTATGATTTAACTGAGAGCTGAAAGTTCACAACATTGCTCTAAAAGATGGTTGAATTCATAAGATCAAGCTCAAACAGACTAAATGTCCACATTCGTATATTCATGGGAGCAGCAAGATGTTCTTCTGGCTCTGGTACTGGAGAACGTATTTCTGGCTTATTTGTCTATGAACGTGATTTTCCAGACAGTGTGAAAAGTTATTTTCTTTGAAAACAAAAGCAGCTTATGTTCTCAAGAGAAAATATTTTAAAACCTTCATTGGAAATAAAGGCTTCAAAACTCCTAGCAATTATGTGCAAAATATTCAATAATGAAGAGCCTAAATCTAAGCACAAATTTTTGCTTGTATATGCAAATCATGTGTGATAGGAATCTCTGTATATGCTATGGGAATGCCGCCAATGTGTTATGAGGTATTTATATCTCTGCATTGCACTGTCTGGGCACAACTCGGGATGGCTGTGGTTACTGAACTTAACACAGACTTGCGTTCTTTAAAATTTTCCTATCATCTGCAAAAATTGTATGACCAAAGTGCTTCTTCTGAACACTTCTGAACACCACTGCTTGTACCTTCAGTCTGGAGTTACTAAACAAATAAAGATTCCGCAGCTGTGTCCTGCTGGTTCAGCTCACTTGATGTATACAGGTTCCTTTTAAGTATTCAGAAATCCAGGAGTGTGTGAAATTTTTATTTATTCCCTCATAGCAGCACACAATGAGCTAAAATCAGGAACTTGGGCCTGTTCATTATGCTCTTGATGAGACAGAGAGACTACAAAATAGGGTCAAATTCTCTATCTGATTTACTTGATTTTGAATGGCTAAAACAGACAGAGATTCAGAAACTGTTACTGAAGCCCCAAAACACACCCCAAAACAGGATGGTTGTGTCAGTAGGTAACACATCTCAGAGAAAATAAAATATTTCCATGTAATAACATACTTGTTTAGCAGACTACAGGACAGTATTTGATGCTTACATAAAAGAGGCAGATTGACTGGTATTTTCCCTGGATGTCTGTTAAGTGAGATACCCCTATACTTTCCTCCAAGAAAAACAGAAAACAACAACTCAGGGATAGTTTGACAGAAATAGAGAAAACATCCCCTCTTCACCTGGACGATGTATTCAGAACTGGCTACACCTGCCAGGGACCCAAACACAGCATGATACTTTGAACTACAGAGAAAACATACTGGTTACTTCTATTCTTCTCAAGGTGACTTACGGGGATGACACAGGCTATTCTTAAGAGAATCAATTCTCTGTAAGAGTGCCCAGTCAGTAAATACAGAAAAGATATTTCAGAGTTAATTCCACACATTTAATGCCTTTCACAGAAATGCAGTCCTAGATGGAAATCTAAAATGCAAATGTAAAAGATGGGCTGTCGAAAGACTATGAAGAACTAAAGGGAAAAATAAACTCTAACATTCTGAACACATAATAAAATCCAGTCTACCTTCTCAGGGTTGTATATGCTATAAAAACAACATATACCAGAAACAATTTTTAAAGAGGGAAGAGGGGAAATAATAAATTAAGAGGAAATATCTGAATAGTAGACAAACAATTTTAGTTCTGGCACATCCTAGCCTTTTCATACTTGATTTTACAACCTAGAAAATGTTTGTCTGTTTGTTTGTTTAAGTAGCTTTGTGTATAAATTATGAAAGCAGAAATTCCATTATGTGGCGTCCTGCAACCTTCTCCAGCTCATCAGCAAGGAAAAGACCTTGAGATCCACCACGCAAATCTAGCCTAAGCTAATACAGTAATTAATAACAGTAATATTTATCAGTTCTGTGGGTAGACATGCAGTAACAAATCAGTCACTTTATAAGTGGGTTCACGAGTATTTGCTGACAGTAGGGGGTTGGTAAGGTTTGGGAAACTTGGTTCCGGGTGGATGTCCTTAAAACAGGACTCCTTTGGCCTCCCTCTGGCCAGCTGCCATTCCTATCCATGGTGTTATAATGTAGTCTGACCTTTCCTGGTTACCAAGCTGCTCACCACCTCGTAGATCCTCATTTAGCACCAACCGCGCATCACCTTGAGAAATCAGAAGCAGACCCATTAAAGGAAATTCAGGAAGAATCTGCCATTTACTGTAGACCAGGATGGATGGGTGCTCATCTCTCTGAAGAAATTTGAGCACTGACTTGTTAGAAGCAGCAGATGCTAGGGGATGGATAAAGCTCAGTGAAAACAAAGTCTGGCTATTTTAGCTGGTTAGTAGAACCATGTCACTTCTCAGAATGTGCATATTGACAGATTTCAGTCCCCCAACTCAACTCAGCTCGTTTAGATGTATTATCATAAGAACATCACAAAACACAACAACCCTTGACAAACAGATTTTCCTGACAAATTTTAAATCCCTTTTTTAAATTAAAAAGCACACTACAGCTTTTCAAAGAAATCACCACGAATTTCTTTGACATGAGGAAATGAAACAATTTTCCATGAAACATGAACCAGTTTCCCAGTAGTTTTTACATAAATGAATGAAAATAACAGCTTTTACTAAGCCCTCCTCAGCACTCAGTTTCAAGGATAAAATTGGTGGGATAGTTAGTTGTGGCTTATTCACCAGTCACGCGGTCTCACTCCCACAGGATCACACACCCAATGAAAGCAGCTCTGTGTCCTGATCCCCCTGATCCTACACCCTCCCATTCACCAGAAGACCAGTAAGTTGGACTGGGAGCTGCAGGAACGGCAGTCTGTCAGACAAGAAGGAACAAGAAATGGCTCAGCCAGAGGCTTACCTGCTGGGGATGCCTCTCTGCCAGAACCATTTTTAGCCATATACATTCCAGGGCATATGGTAGTTTTAAACATTGTGTGATGGGACAGTATCATGAATTTTATCTAAACAAATAAATAATAATAAATATTAACATAGCTATGACACAATTCTCTTACATGCAAGCCATATGTATTAGATTCTCAGGTAGCCAAGGTGTCATATTACTGTCTCCTTTATCCTAGATTTCCCCTTATTTTTAATTCCTCAGATTCCTCATCACTCTAATAAAAACCTGCACTGAACTCTGTTTCAGAAGCTATATTAATAACCAATGCCTAAATTAATCTTGTACACATAACTCTGGAAGATTGGGTTAAATAACGATAATGGTTTTTTGATAGTATAAAACTATTGCACTGTGAAATTGTGCTCATAGCACTGCAAACATAAATATTCAAATGAAATTATCATTTGCTCTTGGCATGGTAACTAATTGTTATGTGTTTGATTTGTGGGGTTTTTTCCTTCTCTTTTCTTTCAGAACAACCATTTTTCTGACTTTCTGGACAAAAAAACTGGTTATACGACAATCAATATGTTGGCAATCCCAATTATGCAGGGTAAAGAGGTGCTTGCTGTTGTGATGGCACTCAACAAATTAAATGCCACTGAGTTCTCAAAAGAGGATGAAGAGGTAATAACCTCAAATGTCACACAAGAGTACAGTTGTTAGTTCAACAAGTAGCTTGAGTGAATCTACCTCTTGATTTGATAGTTCTGTCTTAATTTTCCTCTTTATCATTTTTAGGTCTTTAAAAAATACCTCAATTTTATATCTTTGGTCCTAAAAAATCACCATATGGCATATCTCTACAATATTGAATCCCGAAGAAGTCAGGTATAGAAGAATTTGTTAATGATAATAATTAATTTTTGTGTGAAACCATTACTATTCCCACTATTTTATATTCTTCCAAGCTTATAGAAGTAGGGATAGTATCTATTTTTTTTTATTTGATAATAGTAATGCACCTTATTGTTTCATTCTGGAATGCCTAGGATTCATATGTCTATGTTTTCTTACTGCTGTGAACACTTACCTTCTTTCTCTTTTGTTGCAAATAGATGCTTTTGTGGTCTGCCAACAAAGTATTTGAAGAGCTAACAGATATAGAACGGCAGTTTCACAAAGCACTGTATACTATTCGAATGTATTTGAATTGTGAAAGATACTCTGTTGGACTGCTGGACATGACTAAAGAAAAGGTAACAATCATTTTGCCTACTGGCTAGAAATATCCTACTCCTAACTTTAAGTTATAAAATCCATCCTTCTAACTAATTTGTTCTGCGTATTTCTAGTGCATGTCTCTCCAAGACACAAAGTTACCATGCTTTCTAACCCTTTGGGGTAATTGATATAAAATATAACTGTGTTACCAAAATGATGTGCAAAATAAAAGCATGGCAAAGGATACAACTATGATAAACACAAAGGATAATTCTGAAAGAATTTTTCATACTAATAATTCTATGTGAGAAAGGGTAGAAGAGAGAAGTGCAGATCTGATTATTGCTTTATAAACACCTGCCTCCATCCAGAGATAAGCTTCAGATTAGCCTGCAATTTACTGGCAAACAAGTCTTGCCTGGAATATATTTTAAAATGTTTTCTTAATATTGTCTGAAATGTGACCATAGCACAGCTATGGAGAAGGAGAAACAAAATTGCTATCCACAAACGTCATGTTAGCTATGAACACAGAACTGATTTTTTTTTTCCCTTTTGCTAAACCCTGTGTATCATTTTCTCAGGAGTTCTATGATGAGTGGCCAATCCGGCTGGGGGAGGCAGAGCCTTACAAAGGCCCCAAGACACCTGATGGACGAGTGAGAATATTAATTTTGCTTTTTATTAATCTTAATTTTGACATTGAGGTTGTACAGGTCACCTACATGTTTTTCTCTTTTTACTTAGGAAGTCAACTTTTATAAGATTATTGACTATATTTTACATGGAAAAGAGGAAATCAAAGTAATTCCGTGAGTACTCATTGGCAATCTGCAAAGGTGTGGTAATTAGATATATTACTGAGATAGAATAATAACATGTCTGTATTGTAGAAATAATTTAATTTCATTCTCTCTCTAAAGGTCACCTCCACCAGATCACTGGTGTCTTGTCAGTGGATTGCCAACATATGTTGCTGAAAATGGATTTGTAAGTTCACAGCAAAAGTAAAAACTAGAAGTTTTAGATCATGCTGTTCTTCTGACTGAACAAACACCCCCCAAACCTCCCCATGATCAAAAACCTATACAAAAATACCATGCTGCTTCCAGGGTCATTGGTTCCCAGTGAAACCACGTGAATCAGTAGTCTGGATGGAGACAAGCCCTCAGAACAAACAGCCAAAACATCAGGAAAATTTCCCTCTGATTGTGGTGACATTGGAGGAATAATGTGTGTCTGATGTCACTTTCCAGGTGTGCTAAGTCTCACAACAAAATGTCAAAGTAAGAAAATCATCATGTACACAGTTTTAAAATTTTCTTTTTTTCTTCTCTCTTTTGCATAGACAATATACGTAACTCAAAGTTGTGATGTATGACAGTTATTAGTAATCCTACGTCATTTTTAATAGCAATAAGGACAGAACCCTTAGTACTCAGTTATTTTTTTCTATAAATCCCCATGCCATTTTAAACTGGAAGTTATTTTCTTAGTCATTATGCTTATGCATTGTGAGACATCATGCATGAGGGATTTTGTGATGAGCACTCCAGAATGACATCTGTTAGAATAACCACATCTAATTTAATAGGAAGAGTTTTAATTTCTGTAGCTAGCTAGGGTGCTCATTGTTGTTAGCTAAGAAACTAAATATGCCTTTTAAAAATATCAGGCCAAGTCTTGGTGCACATTATATTCCATTTAAATAACATCTCCTTTTCTTAATGCTGCAGATTTGTAACATGATGAATGCACCAGCAGATGAATATTTCACATTTCAGGTAATTGAAATAATGTTAATAATTACAGATATTGTAGAAAAATATGCTAATACTTTCCACCAATTAGTTATACAGTTGATTACATAAATAATTTCTCCTTTGTTTGTGATGCAGGAGTCTTAGTATTACATTGCCTGTATCAATAGCTGTATTACTGCTTTCAAAGAAATATAAAACATTTCCTGTTCTTTGGCTTTCCTACAGAAAGGACCAGTGGATGAGACTGGATGGGTTATCAAAAATGTCCTGTCATTGCCTATTGTCAACAAAAAAGAAGAAATTGTGGGAGTTGCAACATTTTACAATAGGAAAGATGGAAAACCTTTTGACGAGTATGATGAACAGATCATTGAAGTAAGCTTAATAGGATCAGAGGCTTTAAGGAGCCATATGGTGTTAATAAAAATATTATTGTAAAAAGTCATTTTAAAATGTCTAAAATTTTTCAAATAGGCTGTATTAATATCTAACCAAATGTCTATCTTCTTCACTATACAGTTTCATAAGAATCATAAATTTTATTTCCCTTTATAAACCTGAAAATTTATGAGAGATCATTCACATTCCAATAACAAACAAAAGTCAGATATAATTTTAGTGACGGTCAGCATCTCCTAATTTGCAGTGGGTAAGCAGGTACAGCATGCTGCTTGCCAATGGATATCATGCCTGTGATCATGGGAGTTCCCATAGCGTTCATGGTCACATGCATTTGGGCAAGATAAGGTGCTACCCAGTGTATCCAAGTCCATTCAGCTAACTTAAGCTTCATAAACCTCGAAGTCCTGCATTCCAAATGGGAATATGCGAACTTACTAGGTTGAGACAAACAATGCCATTGAAAGCTGTGAGGTGCTAACAGAACCTGTTCATGGAAGGTAAAGGACTCTAACAAGTAGAGTATACATTGCTTTTCAAAGGGCACTACCATAAACTGCAGTTTAAGAAAAGTAAGTTCAAATTGTCAGTTTAATTTTATTGTCATGGTATCACCCCCACCTTGCTTGGCTTTGTTCCAGACTCTCACACAGTTCCTTGGGTGGTCTGTTTTAAATACTGACACTTACGACAAAATGAACAAGCTTGAAAACAGGAAAGACATTGCTCAAGAAATGCTTATGTACCAGACAAAGGCGACCCCTTCTGAAGTTGAATCTATACTGGTAAGTTTCTGTCCACAGTCACAAAATTAAAGTAGGATATTTGCTACACAAAAACTGAATTTATTACTCATTTTCTTTTTTAGAAATACAAGGAGAAATTAAATGTAAATAGTTTAGAAGAATGTGATGAAAAGGATCTGATCAGGATTTTGGTAAGTCATTAAACTGAAGACTCTAGTAGTGTGTTTACGTCAGATAGTCATGCATCCTCATTATAGAAAAAGTTGTGTATAGCCAAATCATGATTAATACAATTGATTTTAGCTATCAGTTCCACAAGTTAGATGGAGTTGATTTATATGTCTTCAGTCGTTCTACGTGCAGACGCCACTGTTACCTACAGGGAAACATTCTATCCCAAATCAGTGTCAACAGACTTGGATAGTCGGGGTTATATAGAAACATTTACACGAATTAACATTTACAGTTTTTAACTTCTTTAAATATCTGTGTGGATAGTGCTATACCTATAATCAAATTTATTTGATTTTGAAGATAAAAGAAAGGACATTGATGTAAGGTCATTTTCATTCTGAGTAAGAGAACACATGCAGGAGCGTCCAGTGGAACTAACCTACCTTCAGATTAATTTTCCTGCATTTCCTTAGGGAGAGAAGTCCGAAGACAGTGATTAGTGACTTCACAGTGACAATACAGATTTGACCTAATCAGTTAAAATGCTGCTACTGCTAAACCAAAAATGAGTAACTTTCTTTTCCAGACTGTGCAGTCCTCTGACTGCCTTCGTATTTCAGTCTTGAAAAGAAGTGCCTTTTTGGAGGAAAATGCCTGTTTGTTCTCACTTAGTGCACTTCATTTTTTCTTGTGCAGCAGTCCTGGAGCACATGCACTGGCTTACTATATCTGAAACAAAAAAAGTCAAAGATGTGCTCCAGGAAAACATTGAATGAACTCCCTCTGTTAATGGATCAAAACAGAGCTAGGCTGAAGATAACAGGTCAAATATACACAAACCTGTTGATGTCCAGCACCAACCACTTCACATATTTCCTCTTATTGCACCACGTTTGCTAATGTAGACATAGCCATAGGGAAAACATCTCAGTAAACTATTTTTAGCTATGTACACGTGCATGCCAGAATACAAAGATGTTAAGGTTTTACTGGCTCCCACAAAACAGATGCTCACACAGCTTGCAAGTTGTGAAACCAAAGAATATCAACCGACCGTGTGTAGCTTCACATAACTTTAAAAGTAAATTTAATTTAGCTGCATGAAAAATTTCAAAAATTAATATATAACTATTATAAAATCTCTCCACTGGTAGAGCAACAAGTGATAATTATGGTACAGGCTCCAAACATAAAAACATAATACTGGTATGAATTATTAAAAGCAATTAAAATAAGTTTTCTCAACATTGTGGGGTCAAAAATTCAAAGGTCTGTAACTTCCGCACTGCCAAGGCTACATGCAAATGCTTTATCCTATTATAAGACCTGGAATCCCAGATAGCTAATGGGATAAAGCAGGTGTTTCTAGATCTGATGATTCACAAAGTAATGGGTCTTAAAACACAACTGCTCCAGGTTTCCTTGTCCTTGACCTCAGATCAGAGTAGGTATAAAAGAAAATCCCAGGGAGAAGGAAGTACCTTTGCACGGATGTTCAGCCTTATTTGTTGAAACATATGCGTACATTCAGTCATCTTTTTCCTTATCCATAAAATGGAGATAATTTAGAGACTATTATGGAGGAAGGAAGTAATTGTGATCATATAATCTACTTTTTGTGTTGCATCAGACTTCGCTGAATTAATTCTTGTTTGGATTGGGATGCATCCTTTAAAATATAATACCACTCTTCTTAGGCTTTGGGATATACAGATAAAGTGTTATAGAACAGTTCACTAATATCGCTATTACCAGTTGGGCTATTCAATGTGAATCTATATAATGTATACAGAATAGGCAATTTAAATTTAATACAGGCTTCTTAACCTTCATATCCTCTGCATTTTAGAACTTAGTATAGGTTTTATGGAGTTTCTTTAGTACAAGGAAGAGCTGGGCTCAGCTCTGTATCTGCACTTCAGAGAAAAATCCCTGAATGGCATCCAGACAGCTTCTAATGAAATTTATACATGGGGAGAAGATTATGCCCTTACACAGTCCACTGCTTCTGGAATGATCCCTCATTTTCATCAGTGGTCAGGATTGTTCAGAACAGACTGCTGAAAACTACAGAAAGGCAATGACTAGGGCAGAATCACCATCAGCTACAGCACTAGAAAGTAAATGACTCCAAGGGATTTGAAGTAAGCCGTAACAACCATGAATACTGCATGTTTTGTGCATTTAAAGCATTGTAACAACTTCTACTTTATGCATATACTGAGATCATTCAAACACCAAGCAGTCTAGAATCTACTGCAAGCAGACAAACAAGAACACAAATAAGATTTTTTTAATTTTTACATCTGATCTTGTAGGATTTTCCAGTCCTCTTTGCATGTGCTAAATCAAACTTACAGGTCTGTCTATTAAGTATGTATAGGCTATCACAGACAAAGAGAGACTGTCACAGAGACAAGGTAAGACAGACTAATTTTGACAGTTGGTTGCAGAGCAGAAACAAACCACCAGCACTCCAGAGGTTGAAAAACACAGAAATGTCTTTGCTTGCATATAGTGTCTCCAAGAGAAGACAGGGTTATGGGTAGGAAGGCATGCCAGCAAACCTTCTGTTATTAAGAAAAATGCTGTTGTTATACTTTCTTCTACCATAAAAGTAAAAAATGTTTTCTTCTAGACAGGTTGGTTTTGGTCACTGTATTCGTCATTATTTATAAGATCCAAAAGGGAAGAACAATGTTTAACAAGCATAATTTTGGTTGTGAAAAAGATGAACTGCAGCCTTGAGACCAGGCTGAGTGGTCATGAAATCACATGATTTCATACCAGGAAGGAGAAATTCCAAGGCCTGAGGTTTCTGAACTATGGAAATGTTGAGATGGTCGCAACCAATTGTGTTGTAATTCAGAGCAGGAAGTAACACTGTCTGGCCAAGACTTTTACCTATCCTCACTGAAAAGAAAGCCAGCAGTATCAGGATTGTGTTTCATAGCTTATTACACATTAGTTTGAGCTGAAACCTGAGGCCTTTGAAGATACAGTAAGCATACTGCCCTTAGGCAACGTTTCTACTAAAGTCAGAAAAGAAAATAAAAAAGTTTTTCCAACTTTGTTCTTACCAGAAAAACCCTTGTGTGTTTGACTTTTCCTAACAGAAAGAAGAATTACCTGATCCAAAAGATTTAGAACTGTATGAATTCCGCTTCAGTGACTTTCCCGTTACAGAGCATGGCCTGATAACTTGTGGAATACGACTGTTCTTTGAGATAAATGTTGTTGAAAAATTCAAAGTCCCAGCTGAGGTCTGATTTATTTTGTCTTGTTTATATTTATTTTAAGATAGAAGAAAAATAGCTGACTGTAGATACTTTAATGTAGAAGTAGGCAATACTAAAATATTATGGGTGGATAACAACCTTCCACTCTTAATTAAACATTTACATATTTGTCATAAAGTCTTAAAACTAACCCTGAAATTGTGTGAGCTATGGAAGGAATTAATCAACAAGCGTTTACACAAGGACAATTTGCTGTTTCCATGTTTAATTCAATGAAAAGCAATTATTTTCATAGAACTTGCACAATATTACAGTAATTTCATAGTCTATTCCAGTAATTTTATAGGAATTCCATCATTTTGTTTCAATTAACAGCACAATCTTAATCACTTTTGTTCATAATAGGTCCTTACAAGATGGATGTACACAGTCAGGAAGGGTTATCGAGATATCACTTACCATAACTGGCGACATGGATTCAACGTGGGACAAACAATGTTTACTCTGCTGATGGTAATGCTGCTAATATTAACCTTACATTCATTATTTTGTTATCCTTTCAGTTACTACTGGAAAATTCAGGAAGGTACACACTCAGAATTGTCTGTTTTCTTCTACAGACAGGTAAAATAAAGAAATACTATACTGATCTAGAAGCCTTTGCCATGGTTGCTGCTGCTTTCTGCCATGACATTGATCACAGAGGGACCAATAACTTGTATCAGATGAAGTAAGTACAAATGCTCAGATATGTAGTATTTTTAGTGGCAAATGAAAAAGATGTGTCAAAACTTGCAAAAATATAAGGTATATATTCCGTATTCATCTAGCATGAATGAACATTTATCTTACGGCAGATTTCTGCCTCAGAGCATTTGTCATGACAGCTGAAACACAAAGACAAAATGCAAAAGCAGAATCTTAGAAGAATCTCCTGGAGCTGCAATTCATTTTTAAGAGACTCTAAGCTCTTGCAATGCTTGGATTGTAGCAGAGCCTCATGCACATGAGACCACAAAGAAATGAGAAAAGTAAATAAAAATCCCTAACTGGATTACTTTTCTTCAAGACAGGGCATAAGCACTTCTCTGGCTTCAGGACGTGGCATAGACAAGGGCCAGTTTAGAGGGAGACAGAATTTAAGATGCATCTTATTCTGTTTTCTACTGTCTGATTTGACTAGCTCCGTTGTTCCCCCCTCCTCAGTTTACTGACTGATGTAGGTCCTTTCCTGAGGTGTAATCTCCTCGTGTTATACAGGATTCTGAGCTAAAGAGCTTGTGTTCTGCCGCTGGGTCCACATGCCAGTAAGTTACACATCATGAGGTTAAGCTTTTCAATTCATGCTCCTTTTTGTTTTGAGAAAATATTCTAAAGGATCTCTTTGTGATTTTTCCCATCTGTTATGAAACAATATTAATTAGCAGATGCTTGTTATAAAATAAAACAATATTAATCCATTCTGTTTTAAACTTACCTTCTTATTACAACCTTACATATCATGGTGAGACCCACTCTTCTCCTCAAGAGTGAAGAATCTACCATTTAGTCATTTATGTGATCTGTTAGGGCTTGTTTGTATGTGCTAGCCAGGACACATATTTTTCAGAATGTCACATGTACAAGATTATAACCATAATTTTCTGAGTACAGTTTCCCACCGACTGTATCTCCAGAATGATTCATCCTCCCTCCCTGACTCTGCATACACACTCCTCCCAGGAGAGGCGTTTCAGCCTGCAAGCTGGAGCAGTGACGTAAGGGGATTTTCTGATTATTCTCAGGGATTCTCCAGGTGACGTAGGAGAGAGAGAATGACAGACACTGATTATTATTCAGCGGACTGCCTCTCATCCAAATAAGTTTAAGGGAGGTTTTAAATCTTCCTGCTGTGGTCTTCCCTAGCTGAAAGCCCTCTACGCGAGGTCACACACAGTAAAGCTATTTATAAAAGTTATCAGGCTTTACCACGACAGCCCCAATCACAACTCAGAAAACTCAGGTAGCATGTAGCAATCCGCCTTCAGTTATTCAAGGAACGGAATCATTAGCCAAGCGAAGAAAGGAAGAAAATACACTTCCAAACATGCAGAACCACCTGGAGCCCACATAGAGAGGACACTTCCCCCTTCCTCCCACTACTATATCTGGTGCTGAATTTCCTCTACTTGAAGCTTAGCTCAAGGCCAGAGGAATGCTTTGAGTTCTGTGATAAGACTGAACACACCTGAGCTGTCAGAACTTGCGTAGTCCATAAACCAGTGATTTTGGGGGAGGGGAGGAGCCCAAGGGCGTTGGAGGAATTAAACTCCATTATACTGTTACTTTAGATTTAACTTAGTTACAGTAAGTTAGAATCACAGGGGACGTGGCCCACAGTCATTACAGACAGACGAAAGCTCAAAAGTTGTGCCACACAATAAATACTAAAAGACACATAAAGGCCATTTTTAAGGCATGCAGGTATGTAAATTAAACAAACAGCAAAACTGAATGTGCAAGGCAAAATAGAGGCATGCTTTAAAAAACAGGGTTTTTAAGTTTTGAAGCATTTAACATTGCCTTTGACATTAGTGGGCACTGCAAACCCAATACTCTCTAATTTCCATCATTACTCAGTCACAAGAGTGAAGGCAAGCAAGTATTTTTTTTTGCTCTGCATCATACCAATGGTTAAGATGTATAGAATAAACTATTGAACATGCAGATCATAAGCATTTTAATCCTAAAAATCTGAATCCTGAATAAAAAATATTGCCTTCAAAATATTATAAAGAATTACTTCTTTTTCAACAGGTCAGCTGCTCCGCTGGCAAAACTTCACGGCTCTTCCATTTTAGAAAGGCATCACCTAGAGTACAGTAAAACCCTACTGCAAGATGAGGTATGTCTGCATGAACCTTCTGCTCGCACCGATCATCACAAAAGATCCAATTAAGTTATGAGGTTCCAAATTTCACCGCGTCTCATTCATTCCTCTAGGTGAAGATTAAGAAACTATGCTAAAATTCAGAAGTTTTAGCCAAATTCTTATGCATTGTCCACTTCTAGAAAAACATCAGTAATTCCGCCAGAAACAGACTCACTCAGGATAGAGAAGCTTTTCCTCTGGGCCTTACTCACGCTCCTCAGGATTTTTCCACTTTCACAAAACAGTTGATATTGAAACCAGAGCAGATAATACAAAACATACATACAAAATGTTGTAATGAAAATGCTGCCCCTGGTTCAGGAGGTCCAAGTTCAGCCGCTGGCTCTGGCAGCTGAGGAGCAAAGGGATAGAGCTGTTTATGGAGGGCCCCCTTACTCCCACGCCAGACCCCCACACACCTTACCTTGCTAAACCAGAGAAGGTGGTATCATGAGGCTCTGCTGCAGCTCCCATTACTGACCTTCCCTGAGTTAGGCAGGTGCCCGCAGCTGCCCTTTCGCAGCAGCCGCAGAGCTGAGGCTCCCCACCACAGTCTCCTCAGGCTCAACAAAATGGCGGCGGTGCAGCCCCCAGGGCCCTCTGCCCTGCGGAGCCCTGCTCCTCTGGCTGGGATCGGCCATCCGTCCCTCAGTGGTGCCTGCCTCTGTCCTGGCTACAAGGGAAGAGAATATTTACAATTCTTTACTACATATTTTGCAGAGAAAGAAGAGATTTAACAGGCAAGGCTTGAACATGTGCCCCTTCCACCCCACTTGTTTGCAGCAGCATGGCAGGCACCCACTTCCACCCTCATTTTTCACTTTCTAATCCCTGTGATGGTCTTATTTCCTGACCTCATGAGGCCACAGAATAAATCCTTACACTAACCAGTAGCACAATGATCATAAAACACCCCCATTTATGATTTAAAAAGCCCCCAGAAACCACCTTTGCCTTTATTGACGGCAATGTACTTTTTCAAATGTGAGATGGCAGGGACTAGTCCCTGCTCTCTGCTGGAGCAGTCCTCACGATCCTCTGGAGGCTCTCAACAGCAGCATCACTGCTCCCCCTGTTCTCACAGGTATTGACCCCTCAGTTAAAGAAGGAAGAAAAACCAGAACACTTAGAAAAATGCTGGGTGTGAAAGCTCTCATTCCATTTGCATGAGGAAAAGGCCATTGCACTTACTATACTAGGTCCCCAATAGCACTGCAGGCAAATTGTGCTGACCCAGGCTAACAGAAGAAAAAAGCGTCTACTGTGAACCTTGAAGAAGTCTAGGAAAATTAGGTTTATGGAATGTGAACTGTAAAGAAATTATGAAGAACTGCCATTTCTTTACTAATTACGTGGGAAACGGGTGGTTTTCTTTCGTTCTCATTTATATATGGCAGCAGCAGGACTTGCAACGGGTTGAGTCACTGTGGCGTTCGTTATTTGTGCAGCCTCCGTGGGCGGTGTCTTAGACTTAGCTGCCACTCACACAGCTATGGAGCCATTTATTAGCCGTGAATCAGGGCCATCTTTACCAACTGAATAATTTTTCACTTGTAGCATTATTTTAGTTTAGGGACTGTAGTTATCCAGTTTCATTATACTATTCTGAGACAACCTGTATAGTACAAACCAAAGACAGTGTTATAAAAGGAACTGAATTCGTAAATTTTCCATCTTGCAGAGTTTAAACATCTTCCAGAACCTAAATAAGCGCCAGTATGAAACTGTTCTACACTTATTTGAAGTTGCAATAATAGCAACTGACTTGGCTTTGTATTTCAAGTAAGTACTAAGTTCTGTATAACTTCCTACTGAAAACATTGTCCATCCTATACAATTTATGACTGTAGTTTTTGTTGTTTATATGCAGAGTACAGAGGTGTTTATATGCAGAATGCAGAGCTATATTTAAAATTGTCATTAAGTCTAAGTCCCACAAAAACCTGAGACATTCTTAGATTCATTATAAGCTTTCAAATTAGAGAACACATAAATGTATACAATACTTAGTACACACTTAGTAGATCATTCAAATATGCTTTTAGTTACAGCAAACACTGTATTTTAGAAGTGTGGATTCTGTAGCCAAATCGTAAGTTTGTGTGCACGTGTGATATTCAGTGTACCATACTACAGTTACTCATACTAAACAGGAGTATGCTCATGACATGGAAATCAAGATGCCGGTTTAAAAACAAAACTGCAGACATCAACTGATCCCAGTGCTAAATATGCCAAAGATTCCAAATATAAATCATCCATTCTGTTTCTAAGTTACTAACTTCATGTGCTTTTACAATGGATATTTTCCTTAAAGATATATGGAGCTTTTTGTTTTGGTCCAAATGTCTTATGACTGGGACAATTTAAAGCCGGCAGACAGGAAACAATTTAGTAAGTTCTTCAACAGCAGTTATTAAATTTTAGGGTACAGTAATTCCATTATTTCATTCATTGTAAATATAAATTAAAAGATATATTAAGCAATAGCAAGACACATTTATGTTTTTCAAAGTTCTTCTCAGGTCTCAGTGCTTCTTTGGATTTTTGAGGGGAGGGAGTGGAAGAATATTTTTTAATATTTGCTTCACTCTTCCCAATTCATTCTGTTAGAGGAAGTAACAAATGTAATACTAAAAAACCAAGAATGTCAGGAAATTGGTTATTTGTTTCTTTGTCAGTGCTATATAGCAAAATCTAAATGTGCTACATTACCTGAAAAGTTTGAGTTCAACAGGAAGGTGTCACATTGGTACTACTATGACTAGGATACTACTTTGAAAAAGTATAAATATCAGAAATATTGTTTTTTATTTAATTTCTAAAGCAGGAACTATATATGGTTTATTGGTATGTTTTAACAGGAAAAGAACTATGTTTCAAAAGATTGTGGATGCAATTGAAAAAATGGAAACAGAAGAGGAGGCAATCAAATATATATCTATCGACCCAACCAAAAAAGAAGTCATCATGTAGGTGGTTAATATTTTACTCTTTATTCAATCAGTTATCTAGGACCAGATTTGGAAAGAATTTGGGCACCTAAACGTGTAAATTAAGTCTTACTGTTAATGTTGGATGGTGAGCATAACCATGATTTGAAGTTAGAAATAGATGTCTACAGTCTTCTCAAAATGTGCATCTTGGGTATCTAAATTCCTTAAGAAATCTAGGCCTTTTTTTCCTTCTTTTTTTTTTTTTTTTTTTTTTTTTTTTTTT
>Ga0065711_1009934_pt1 | contig 20116 bp, 14 predicted proteins | sample Hoacrofraction12_FD_59098 | JGI IMG/M metagenome (GOLD analysis project Ga0065711, IMG submission 59098) | Hoatzin crop microbial communities from Cojedes, Venezuela - Epithelial fraction 12 v2 (version 2) | ecosystem: Host-associated > Birds > Digestive system > Esophagus > Crop | place... | reverse complement strand
GAGGTGTTCAAAAAACGTGTAGACGTGGCACTTCAGGACATGGTTTAGCAGGCATGATGGTGTTGGGTTGACGGTTGGACTTGATGATCTTAGAGGTCTTTTCCAACCTTAATGATTCTGTGATAAGTCTTTTCCTGGGTGATGCAGTTCAAAGGGTTGTGGCTGCATAGAAGTCCAGCAGTGCACTACAGGCTGAAGAAGCCCATTTGTAAGTTACAGTTTTGCTTCATCTTGACGTTCCTGGGCAAATGGGCATGAGAGAGTAAACAGAGCAGATTTTAGGCCCAGGCAGAGGAGGAGGTCATGACTCGCTATGCCTTTCCTGAGGCACACAACTGAATTTCCTGAGGTGTCCGTTAATGCTACAGCTGTATGCTTTCCCCTTTATGCATGCCTTGTGTACAGAATGTACCAGGAGACTGGCTGAGCATCCATAGGTATGTTATAGGTGCAGATAAAGATATCTGCAGGTGGCCAAGTCGACAAATGCCAGCTGGAAACACTATACTTAGGAACAATGTAGAGAAATGCAAGAGGGCCCTTTTGTGACATTGTCTGCAAACCTCACTTGCTAGTCTCTCATCTCACGTAGACTTCCTGTAATTATATGTTTAAAACATGTCTTTGAATAGCATGAGACCTGTGGACAGAAATTATTTTACCCAGGAACACGCAGTGGTTGAATTTTTTTCAGATGGAAGATCAATAATCAGGCATGGCTTGAGAAGCCAGTCACACTTTGAAAAGCCCTTTGTGAGCAGAAGTGAGAAACACCCTTCAAACTTGTAGCACAGGACTGGTGGAGTAGTTGTCTAGTAAGAAGAAAGGAAAACTGGAGGTAGTCCTGGACAACGATTTTTCCAGCCTATGCTATGTGACAATGCATTTATGCACACCTGGACCTTTCACGTTGTGATGTTTTGAAGTAAATTAATTCTGTGTACCTGGAGCCTGGTCAGAACTGCAATGAAGCACTGTGCTGAGATAATGTTGGAGTATGTACGCTGCACTTCAGTATGAAAGCTTTTTATAGTTTTACCATCAGAATGCTGAACTATTAACAGAAAGATTTTGAAATTTAGTGTTTTACATTTAGTATGTGTCTTACCTAAATCATTCTACAGAAGGAAGGACTATTATCCCAGCTCCAGTTATAAGGCAAGAGATGCCTACGTGATCATGAGGCTTTTCATGAGTTTCTTCCAAATAATGAGTTTCTGGTGCAAGAGTGTAGTTTTTAAATCAGAAACCTTATCTATCTATTATTCTTACATATTGTAAAGCCAAGGAACCCCAGTCATGAGCCCAGCGCTTGTCTATGGTAGGTGCTGTAGAAACACAAAATGTGGTGTCAGTCCCTGCCTGTCAAAGCTGAATTTAGTGTGCAGGGTCAGGCTTTCAGAGTAACCGTGAGCCTGTGCTGCTGTCGGCTGAACACAGTTTTTAACCTTTTAATATATACAGGTGTTCTGGCTGTTCCGATTTTTGCACAGGAATACCAAACAGACATTAATAGCATCCCAAGCTATGACAGATAAGCTGGTGCCTTGGTATCTCTGAGGGTGTCTTAATGTCTTGAAGGTGTATCACACTGTGATGGTTTTTGTGTTCTTCTCCCTGCTCTGCCTGTTGTTCTTGAAGAAAAGACCATTTTGTAAGACACTAAACAGTCAGCTTCGGTATTGGTGAAATTTTGCCAAGTAAGTTGCATCTGCGGGCAATGAATATATATGGAGTGAATTTGTCCAGCTGTACTTATACCCCTGAAAAAATGAGATTCGTAACTGAATTTTTGAACTGCACTGTAGACTTGGTCTTTCTGCCAAGTGGCAGCCCCTCATGTATTTCTTTGTAGTTTTTATTTTTTCAAATCTTTAATAGCCCCGATGTGTAAGGAGATCTAGTGATATTAAAAGATATTATAAGACCCAAACCCTCAAAATCCAACTTTGTCTGAATGAGAGAACATTATTAAAGGAACAGAAATTTGCTTTTACTTACACAGAAGAAATAGAGCGGTACTGGAGCCCACAGGCAGAGCCAGAGGAAATAGACCCAAAGAGTCAATTCATTTTTTGATCTGTGACATAAATTAGGGCAGCAAGTTGCGCTGTCCTCCGTGGAGAATGTCCAGTGTTCAGATATGCAGGGGTAAAGGAAAAAACCCTCAAGAACTAAGCCAGCCATTTGTTCAGATATGTGGGCTGAACTACAGAGAAAAAGGAAGACCATAACCATATTCCATAAAAGTGTTTGTAGTTAATGACTAATATCTTGTGTTGCTCTTGGGACTGAAGTGATTACTTTATCTTATGTAATTTGAAAGATTGAATGTTATTGCAGTATATGGTTATTAACTTTGAAAAAATAGCTGAAGTTTTAAGTGGGATTCTGTTTAATGCTGGTTTTGTCATTGATTTTGTTGCGAATGCTTAGGAGGGCTTCTGGGAATGGGAGACGTAGACTTGGGCAAAGGTAGGAAGATGGAAAGGAGCAGGGGAGGAGGGCTGAGGAATTCATAGCTTCAGAAGCAGAAACATAAAAGTATTGGAAACTAAAAGTATCAGTTCAAGGTGGGAAAAAATAGGGAAAACTCCTCCTTGTTGTTGCTTTGGTTTGCTCTTTCCTTTTCTTGCTATTCTCGTTTTCCTGTCCTTTTCTGCTCTTGTCATCCATTTCTTCCTGTCAGAAAAGTTTTCCTCCCAGGTATTTGGCCTGGTGAAATATTGGTAAAATGGGTAGAACGTATGTTAATTATGTATTAGAAGAAAGATGAATCTGGTGTATGGCTTCTCTGGGTAGAAATGTTTTTAATAGGCTGTTCCTCTAGTATGTGCCCAGCTATTTTGATTGTGGAACAAAAACAGAAATATGTGTTAAAAATTCAGTCAAAGCCTGTAAAGTTCTTTTGCTTAATTTTCAGGTGGAGCAAACAGAACAGTTCAGTCTGACCCAGGAGGCAAATCTGTGGTCTCAAAGTGACTATTATTATTAGAAAATTATTCCACATATAAGATTTAGAAAGATAAGTTCTTTTTTTCACAGAATAGACGTAATTGAATGTTTATTTCTTTTCTTGAGTTCTTGAGGAGTGGCTTAGTTAGCATGCATAGTCTGAAAGCCAAGTCCTTATTTTAGGAGGTAATTTAGACTGAACTGCACACAGGAGCCTGAATGCATCAGTTTGAGTTAGAGAATAATGTGACAGTGTTGATTTTGGCTTTCACTGAAGAGAGAAGTTCGGAAGGAAACTTCAGTAAGCTTTTTGGCCTCAGCTGCTTAACGTCCCAGCCACCTGACCTTGCTCTTTCAGAAGTTCTTCTGTATTAGACTGACACCTTGTATTTTTTTATTCCGTGTAACACCTTTGATTCCCAACATACGGGATTTTTATCTGAAGTAGGAAATGATTTTAAATGGCTTATTTTTAACACAGGTAAACATGATTTATATAATTGCTATGGCTGTCATGTAGAATATGCATTCCTAGTCTCTCGCTGTGTATAGCAGAAATATTTATTGTGCAGAAGCGGTTTTTCAAAGCCTTGTTCATAAGCTGTCCATTAATCACATAGAGCTCAAATGTGGGCAGAGGTCTTTGTTTCAGGAATTTCTGATGTTTTGTGTCAAGTCACATGTTCATTATATCTGTAACTTACTTTCTGCACAGTTTAAAGCGATGATTTGTTTTATAAAACTTGATGTGTAGTCTGTGTGTCCTTGAGAATCTGTTCACTCCTCTTCCCACCGCTTCAATTTCTGAATTTGCTCCATTAACAGCCATGGTTTGGACTCAAAGCAGAAGATCAAATTCAGGTCTTCGTTTCTGGAACTCATCCCAGCTTTCAGCTACATACACTTTGGGTATATTAATTTTTGGGCATTTTGTGAAGAACAACTTGTATGCAGGCTGTTGTATGCTCCTGACTTTGCCTCAATCCAAGATCAAAATTTAATTTCTTTCACTTCTTAGTAACTGCTGAGTATAACAATTTGAAGACCCAGTTTAGGCTGTATTGCAAGAAAGATTTCTTTATTGGCAGTTTTACAGGAGTAGTGAAAATTGTTAAATAAAAACCAGCGTAGATATAGAAAGAAGTGTGACTGAAGTGTATAACAAAAGAGTTTTGTCAACCTGTTCATAACACTATGTTGCAAAATTGTTTTAAAAAATCTTGTACAGTGCAAAATGTCTTGCCTCACACTCCTTGAAGGTAAACGTTTCTGTCTGCGGGTGTTTCTGAGGATTCAGTGGTATGTAATCCGTGATTTCTGGGAGGTCATTATATGCGCCTCTGAGCAGTGATGAAGCTTCCCATCCTGGCTGATCAAATTTAGCTTTCATTTTACAATGTTTTTTTGAGAATAGTTTGCTTGGTCTGCATTTAAGTGTAAACTGATTCATCTGAGCTGGAAGCTGAAGTGCAGGACAGATAGATATGACTTCTTAAGGAAGATAAGGACTCTTGAGCTCCCTGCTAAGACACAGCTGCGATGATGCAACCTTCTGGAGTCAGACTGGGCTGTCTCAGCCCGCAGTGTGGGAAGCCAATCAAGCTGTTTTATCCTTTCCTTTTCTGTCTTTGGCTACCTGACACGCAAAGCTTCCAGCAATTTTCTTCTGGTGGCTGGTCAAGTTGTTCACGTGAGGCAGCAGGAGCCTGGCAGCACACGAACCTTTGAGGGCCATTTAGGGAAAGCTCGTATGTCAGGAAAGCTTTATCCATTGGGCTGTGTTATTTCAAGCAGTGATGCTGTGATTGCCCCACCAGGTCCCTGGAATCTGCTGTTGTGGACAGGGCTGCTTGTCAGAACCTCAGCCTGGTTTTTGCCACATTTAAAGCTGTTCTGTGTTAGTTCTTTCTGTCACGACTCACATTCACTTGACTTCTTTGCATACTGCTTGCCACAGTTCAGTGTATTTATACATATATATGTGCTGTGAAAAGCTTTGGGTTGCGCTCTCACTCAACAGCATGGTTAACTGCACGTTTAACTTCTAAGCCACCTGGTCATTTCCAGTCAGAAGGATGTTTAGAAGCATGCTTTAGTCTTGTTGAGATCCCCAAAGTAAGTCTTCAGATGCTCTAAGTCAATGCTACACTGACTTGGGGCTTTACAAATAGGAAGTTGGAGAAGAGATCAGAGACAAAATAACTGAAGATGCAGAGTGCAGGGGAGATTTGCAAGTGCTGATCTGAGAAGGAATTCTAATTATCTGAATTTTCCTTTTCCTGTAGTGTGGGGTTTGTGTTTTTTTTTCCACCCCCTCTCTGAGCAGAGGGAATTCTTTGCTGAAATAGGTTTGACTGCAGACACTTGAGAAGCTTGTGGTCTGGAGGCTGATAATTGTACGAGGATCATCCAAAAGACAAGTTCTGCAACTAGGTATTTATTCATAACTCAGATGTCAATGTTTTCAGCTGCTAGGCAGATAGCTGGGTACAGCTTTTTTTTGTCTGCTACATGATGCAAAAACCTGTGATATGTCCCAGTCCCTCTAAAACAAAACCCAAATCCCCCCCCCCAAAAAAAAACCCCCAAAAAATTTTCCTGATATAAAATCAAAATATTCATTACAGAATTAAAGTGCATAGCAAATCCATTAGATATAAAGTGTGAAGAAAAAAAGAGTTACAGCGAAAACCGTTCTTATATGAAAATAGTGAAAAAGCACAAATCTTAAATGTAAAGCTTGGCTTATCAGAATATAGCCCCATTCTGCTCATCTTCTGTCATATCCTTTTTTTTTCTTCCTGTCCAAACTACCAGTAATCATCAGTGATGTGGGGAAGGAGGTTCATCACCCCCTATCATGTGTACTTAAAGGAGCATCAGTGAATTAATTAACACTGATGCTTAACCTGGCATGTTTAGGTTTCATGTTTAATGCCTCTGTTGAGATTAAACAGTGGCTGTTCAAAACCCTCATGAATATTGCTCCAGGTGCTCGACTGTACCTCTGGAGGAGGGGGTGGATGGTGTTAGTCAGTCTGCAGACACATCCATACGTATGTGAAAGTCTGGCACTTCTGAAATGAATAGGAGTTTTGCTGTCGAGGCAGGAGTTGATCATCTTAGAAAGACAAGCTGCAAGCGTGGGGAAGCTACACCACTGCAATGAATTATCTTCCCTTCTTCATAGCCATCAAAATAGAATTACTTTTACATACTGGAGTATGGAGAGAAATAGCATTTTCAGCTTGGAAAAGAAACGATTTATGGTTAAGTCTTTGACTTAAAAGTCAAAGCTCAAAATCTTTCCCAAACACGAATTTCAATACATTCTGTGTAGTCGCTATCCTTTCTCTAAAAATAACTCAGTCAACAGTAGCAAATCATGCAGTTCTTCATGCACTGTGGCATGGTCTGCAGATCTCCGAGGTCAGGCTAGCTCAAAGTCTGTTGGTTGGTCTAAGCATGCTAGTTTGAGCAGCTCTGCCATGAGGTGCGTCTCGAGTTCACACCCAGTCCTCTATTTCTTAGGACTTCCACAGTGCAAGTGATAAACTGTCTGCTTTCGAAGGTCAGAAAGTGCAAAATCTTGCATATGAGCACAGGAGAAGGGACAAAGCCAAATATTTAGACTCCTCTGGGAAGTGCCGTTATGAAGTTGACCAAATTCCTGTAGCAGTGCAATACTGCTGAGGTTGCAGGTGAAGCACAGAGGGGTTCTGCTGAGGACTTGGTGTTCCCCGTAAATAGGCAGGTTCAAATTAATTAAAAGAATCAAAGTGATGACTGTGTCTCTCTTGCCAAGCTTATTACGCCTGCCCCTATTAAAACAGGACTCTGGACTGTGTCATCTCAGCATTGAACGTGACAACGTATCTCAGGATGTCATCAGCGCCCAAATAGCGGGAGCTGTCTCCTTTCTGACGGCAGAGGCAGGGGTCAGAAAGTAGACTTCTGCCTCCAGCATCCTGCATGATGGCGAGGAGGCTGCCGAGTTCGAAGTCTCCAAAAACTTAGAGTTTAAATTAACACCGGGGGAGGCAGGTGTGGCCTTGGTCTAGATGGATAGCTGAGAGGTGTACAGTGATACTACGTGACTCGGGAGCACGCTGCCAGTGCTGATGGTGAAGAGTCAAGCCTGCCGCGCATGCACGCATTCTTTCAGCATAAGTGTCTTTATTTAGGCATTAGTTTAAGTTTTAAAAAGCTCTGAGCCTTTGCCAGCGCAGCTGGGCTCTCGGCTGATCTCAAAATCAGGATGATGGCTAAACACGGAGTTGGGTCCTGGTGTTGAAAAAATCCCCGTTCAATGACTCGGTGCTCCTGCCCTGTAAATGAAGGACGGTATGAATATTTACTTTCCTGGCAGAAATGTTGCATCATTAATACCTGTACAGCTCTTCAGTATTAAATATTCTTGTCTTTTTATATTTAGTGCTGCCTAAAAGAGACTTGTGTATGTGGGCGCAGTGGCTTTTCCCAGGGGCAGCAGCCCAGGAGTCCCCTGGCGTGATGCTAATGCGACAGCGCCTGGCATCCCACTGCTCTGTTTCTTCCAGATGCCTCGAAAGAGGCAGTTTCAGTCCTCTCAGATGTTGGTAATGATGTTAATGCTGCGTAGGCTTGGTCTGGTCTGTCAGCCCAGGTGAAATGTTCTGAGCAGGAAATTCGTGTTTCTGTGTCTTGTAAAGCACAACCGAGTGAGGTGTGGAAGTGCTCAGCTCTAAGGCCAGCGGAGGGAAGTGCTGTGTAGCGTTATGGAGCATTTCTCAGAGTCTGTCTGAAACTTCGGACACAGATTGCCAAGAGTCCAGCTTTATGACTACGTTTGGTTCCTGGACACGGTGATGTGCCCAGTCTCACTGCGGTTTTTGATGCAAGAACTTTCCGGTAGCCTTTAGATTCTTCATTTGGCAGTTTCTTGTAGGCTTTTCTGTCTTGCCACTTCACCCTTTTTTTTTTCCCTTGCTAAATAGGTGAACATTTTACAAGCAATTTTTCATGATGTAAACTTAAGCTCTTGAATTTTTATCTTGTTTGTTTGTTTATTGCAGCTGGTGCTCAGGATAAAATCGGCTGGGCATTTGGCTTGGGTTTGGAGAGACTGGCCATGATCCTGTACGATATCCCTGACATCCGGCTGTTCTGGAGTGAAGATGAACGCTTCTTGAAACAGTTTATTGTGCCTCACATTTGGCAAAAAATAAAGTTCCAGGTAAAATAATATATATATGATGATAATTTTCTGTCGGTAAGAAGTGTGTGTAGCCCTAGAGAATATCACATAATTAACATTCCGTGCCATTAGCAGATTAGGTTTTAAAGCAACAGCTTTATAGCTATCATGATTCTCTGATACACTGCAATAAAATCCAGCTTTTGATAAAATTTTTTTTCAACCAGATGATGTTGTGAGTTGCTGCTGATATGCAATGAATATCTCTGTTCTGAGTAATAGTTAAGCGTATATTTAACTTTTAAATTTATCCAGAATAGGGATGGATTTAGGCCTGTGTCTGGTTTGGGTATGTTCTTGAGTTGTGTCCATAATTCTGTTTCGTTATAAAAGTGTGTTTGATGCTGAGCATTCAAATATCATAACACATTCCCAATTTTTCCCATTGTTTTCAGTCTACATTCGTTGAAGTCGATGTGAGTTGTACTGTTAAACTTTGGCAAAACGCTTTGTGCGTGTGCCTCGCCATCTTCAGGACATCAGCCCTTTCCTCCAGGTGATGGTGGGGGAAGAGTGCAGGCTGAGCTTGTATTTCTTTTATGAGTCCTCTACTGAGGTGATTTTTGTAGTTGGCAGCCTTGTCTTACTTTTCGTAGTTGCAAAGGAATGGAGCGTAGCTGGACTGAGTGGAGATGCCACTTCCATAATGCTCTTCAGCATGGGCACGGGAAGGCTGGAGTCAGGTGGTAGCGCTGGTCTTTGGGGGAGTTCAGCTGGCAGAGCGGGGTAGATGCTTGACGAAGTCTGAAGTGCTAAAGCACCAAAACACTTTTTGCTGTTGCCTTTTGCCATTTTACTTGTTTTATTTGTGAACAGCTTGATTATGTGTTTTAAGAATTGAAAATACAGAGGGGGAAATCAACAGTGAAAATGCTTAGATGAGATTTGAGCAGTCCTCACATCAAACCAGTAGCAGTATCCATTTTTTAAATCATGGCAATTCTGTCACATCATCTCTGGTAGAGTCAAAAAGTCAAAATAGTGTCTGGATAGGTCTGGGGGGTGGGTTGGGGTTTTTTGGTTAGGGTTTTTTTTGTCTTGTTTTGGGGTTTTTTTGGTGATACTGGTATTGGGGTATTCAGATTGTAGTTATCACTTACAGAAAGAAGACAGGTTTTTAACACTGTTCCTGAAGGTGGGTCTGCCTATAGGTTTCCCTGATCTCCTACAGGATGTTTGCTGTTCTTTTAAGTAAGGAGTGCTCAAGTCGTCTTCTGTTCAGCCCATAACTTTCTGTTTGCCTTTGCTCCTGAGCAGCACAGATTGTGTCTTGGTTTATAGATTGCAATCTGCTCTCTGGTGGACCTAAGAGGAGATTTCTTCCTTGCTTTGAAATTGTAGATCCAAGCCTCAGACTGATATTAGCAGTAGTTTGGGGTTTTGGGGAAAGGCACAGATTGTCAGTGATGCTGAAGGGGAGCCAAAGAGAGGGCTGACTGTCTGGCTTCTCTAAGTTGCGTAGCATTTTCATGTTCAGCTTCAGATGAAGTCAGCTGTAGTGAACCAATCTGAAGATGACAGAGGCATAGATTACTGTGGATAGACTCAGAGGGAAGCACACAGTTTGTAGGAAGCTAAAAGTGAAAGGAAAATTTTCCTTTTTTTAGTTCGTGCTGTTTGGTAACCTTAGGTGAGCAGGAGTCACGAGGAGCACATAGTCTTGCATTGTTTTGCTGGGTAAATGTGTTATCAAAAGGAGAGTGGTGGCAAGGCCTTGGCAGGTCTTTAAGCACTTTCTCTTGATGAGCAGCATTGATTTCAGCTTGCTTTGGTTCAGCTTGGAACAGGGAGAAAAGTTCTACCACCCAGGACTGATGTTGAGAGTCTGGAAATTGAGGCTTGGTGGCTGAAATACGTTTTGAAGTAAGAACATGAATCAGGAGATAGGAATCAATGGCTGGGGGACTTCAAGGAAAAGAAATTGTCAGCTGCTACTGTGCTCTAACTTGGACCAAAGGGAAAGACCAGAGTGATATTACTGGGCCATTGCTTTATCACATTAATGTGTTGGCAGTTGTCACGTCCCAGCGAAGAGGCCACTGGAAAGTATGCAGGCTGGGAGAAGGAGGGGTACAGGAGGAAAGATGAAGTATTTTGAGTCTTTTCTTTCTCTCTTCTGAAGAAAAGATATGGCCAATGTTTAAGAAACAGATTTTTGCTCTGGTATCAGGCACTTCTTAGGGACCTTTTTACCTTTTTTCTTTTTTTTTTTCTTCTTTCTCCTTTCCCTTTTAACACATACATATACACATCCTACTTGGATGTCCCATCTTCAGTTTTGGTAGAATAATTCTCCATAACTCTTACTGTATATTTGTCAACTCTGTCTCTGAACAGAAGAGACTAGAGGCGTGCTTGTTTTTCTGTTTAAAAGGAAGTCTGTGTCCAGCTTTCGTTTGGTACCTTATACTGAGCTTTTTTGAGCTCAGTACTGTACATACTGCTAGTACATACTGGCATTGCTTTTTAAAGGGTTAGTGACCCTTTTAATGAGAGTACTGTGAAATAATCCTTGGTGCTACCATAAGATCTCAGGTGATGGCTGTTAATAAGCCAGTTTTTCTTTCTTTCCATTCTGTGTTATTTTTCAGGAATGCTGTAAAACCAAGTTAGCAGACCTTCTGCACCTGTCTGCTTCCTAAAGAGTCATAATTAATGAATCCCATGGTTTGTTCATATCGTATTTGAAAGAAAACTTTTAGCCTGTCTTCTAGTGTTGAAGTTGTAAGAAATCTCAATGGATATCAAAAAAGTGTCAGACTTTCTGCATGCGAGGCCATGCAGTATTTTTCAGCCTGGCTGAACTGAACCAAGACAAACTAGATGTTTTGAGAGCCTTTCATTACACAGATGGAATCCTGCAGCCTCGGGCAGCCTGGGTACCACTCTGTGTGCTGAAATGAGATAGGCCTCTCAACCTTTGGATGCTTCCCCCCATCCTTTCTTATAATCTGAATATTATCCACCAACATAAATGCTTTTCTTTTTGTTCACTGAAATGTTTTTTGAATACACAAAGTCCATGCTACGTAGCAGTAACCTTTAATAATAGCCGGGCTAAATATACTCTTGTACAAAAATGGAATTTATTTGGAGCATTTTCTTCGGACTTACAGTAGATGTTTTGTGCCTTATAACAGCCTGAATGTGTCAGACTTGTTTCTGTGTCATCAGTTGTTCACTGTATGCGTGCAGGCTTCAGCAGGTGACAGAGCTGCTGGGAAAAGCTGACCGTGCTTGCACCGTTGTGGCCACTCAGCGCAGCAGCGTTGGAGAGCAGCCCCCCACAGAGCAGGTTGCTGCCCTGGTTTGGGTTGCCGAATGGCTGACTGGGCACAAGTGACAGCAGCGTCGGGGAGCGGAGGCTGGTACCTCGCCTTCAGCCACTGGCCTAGGCCTTCTGCTCAGGCTGTGAAATGAAGAGCTGGGGCCGGACAGGGCAGGAAAGACTAAGCACCTGCAAGGCGTAATGTAACCAAACAAATGGCGTGGATGCAGTCTAGTGCGCTGTGTTACGTCTCTGTTCGCCAGGGCTCGGAGCAGAGCTGCGTGTAACCGCTTTTCGGTTCGTGCTGAGCCAGCGTTCTTACCAAACAAAGATGTGTCCGTGGGCTGACAAGTCTCGAGAAGAGGTACAAAAATGACATGACGTTTGGGGAAGGCAGGCGGTCACGGCTCAGATGAAGTGCGGTGTGCCCAGGGGTGCTGATGAGGACAAATGGTCTCTGGTGGCAGGACGGTTCCTGGAACCTCCATCATTTCGCTGCCGTGGCGAGCAAGTGGCGTGTGGTCTCAGTTGGCTGGTGATGCGTTCTCTCCTCGAAGTCACGTTCATTTGATGCTGCTGGCGGCTGAGGCGGCTGTTGTTTTAAAGAACTGTTTATTTCGACTGCAGATGAGCCTTGTGGCCCGAACTAAGCTCGAGCAGAAGCATGATTATGCTGTTCTAAGGGAGGCACTGGTACAGAGGGAATCTGGATCAGATTCCTAGCTAAACTGTACACTCCCTCTGTGAGATTATGGGAATTGCTTTCTTCTCCTCCTCATTTCTGCAATATTTCTAATATTCTGCAATATCTGCCATAAGCCTAGCACTACCTACTTTTTACTACCCTCTGCCATCATCTCCAGGGGCTGCTCCTTCCTGGTATCTGCTGGCACATGCAGTCTCTCCAAACTCCGTTCCTTCGTAATAACCTGTTAGTGTCAATACTCAGAACAACAGACTTTCTAACAGGGATCATTCTGATGGCACCAGGATAGACAAAGCTCCTAGAGCAGCTCTGCGGGTAGACCTGAGGGGCTAGTAACCTTTGGCCGTGGAGTGAGGAGAACTGATGAGCGGCTTGAAGTGATACCCCATCCACCACCCGCACGGCTGTATGTGGCCCTGACCTAGGAGACTGTCTCTGCTTTGAAAAGTGAACAGTCAAGGTTAGTGGAGATGAGAAAAAGTGTATCTTCAGAAAGATGTGGTTGTGTGGAAAGAAGGGACTCGTTGTATGAGAAAGGAAACCACGGTGAGCTCATCTTTCTCCTGTGCAAGCTACCAAAGGCTGGGCGTCAGTCACTCCTGTTTGCCTTTGCTCACTGTGCCTTGGGAATTAAGACCCTGTTCTTAGGAGAAAGGATTTATCCAGTTCAGTTTGCACTGTTTGCTACATGTGTGAGCTCTCTTATTCACACAGTTACACGTACAACTCTTTTATCTTACTGTGCACTTTTCAGTTTTCTGAGACAGTCATCATCCCTGTGCATCTTTCCTGTGCACATACCCGATTGCTGCTGGGAGACGTGTAGCTTGTACTGGAGCTTTAGAATGTGCTGAAAATAAAATGCACTGACAGGTCTAAGAGTAAGCTTTTGCAGATTAAACCATCTTAATCTGTATCCTTTATTCCATGCTTGAGAAGGAGAGCATCTAATGTAGAAGCCAGCCATTTCAACCAGTTTGATCTTACTACATTCACTGCACAAGGTGGGTCTGTCTGATCCATCATTAGTATGCTACTCCATAGAATTTTTATTTATCTTCGTAGTCTGTGATTAGCGTGATTTTCCAGTAAAAAAGTAAATAGATTCACTGGCTGCTACATTTTCAGATATTTTTCATCAAGATTAGGTAACTCCATGTTTAAATGGTTATTCATTTATTATGTTTGCTTTCTAATAGTGCATCTATTAAAGGCAAATATGCAACCATTAGTATGTAAATTTAACTTTCCTGTCTGAACAAATGAGGTACAGCCTCAACTGTGATTTATTGTCTAATTAGTTTTACTGTAATTGAAGATATATAATATGTGTGTGTATGCATGTGGAGGTACAACAGAATAGATCATGGTGTAGCATAAACATTTTATTGGCATGACTGGGAAGGTTGAATTTCTTATGAGTGACTTACGTAGATCATCTTAAATGAGCGTCAGTAAAACCTTTACAGTGCTGTATATCATGTCAGGTTTGTCTGTATACTCTGCAGAAAACTCCTTTTTTTAGTGTTGGATAGCTGTGGAAAGAAGGCAAAAATATCTGTTTAATGGCAGAGACGCTGCACGAAGCTGCGCGAATGGATTAGAAATTGCTTGATCATCAAGTCTTCTCTCATCAGGATGTTGTATCTCATCGTTTGTAACCAGTGCTGGTATTGAAGCTCGAGGAACCTGAGCCCTCTGGCCCTAGTCAGGCAAAGTACTGAAGCGCATGCTGAGCTTCAAACTTGTGAGTAGTCCTGTTTAAAGCAATGGGATAGTTCCTATGCTCAGTCAAACATAACCTAACTGCCTACATAGTTTCAGGTCATCAGAGATCTCCGTGCTTCCTGGGATCCAGCTGGGAGTGATCAGCACCTTGCAGGGCTGAAGCAGATGAAGCTTTCAAAATGGCTGTTGCAAGACTTTAATTTAAACCAGTTTTACTGATCAAGACTTGGGTAAAGAAAGTCAACAAGTAAGCATCTGGAGAGTACATGGAGCTTGAATTCTGATTCTCATTTAAAGATAATTGGCTGAAAACATGGGAATGAAAGAAGAAAATAGGGGCTCAGAAATGGGAGAGAGACAGTGGATGGACAGTCACATGAGACTGAATACAAGAAAAAACTAACCACTGAGATAAGACAAAGTAAGAGGAAGGAAGAAGAGAGAAGAGCTGTACTTTGGGCATTGGGGACAATATGCTAAAGTTTGAGGGTGAACAGAGAAAGTTTAAACAAGATGTGGGAGGGAGGGGGCAGGAAGAAGAGAAAGACACGAAAAAGGAGAATAGGTTCAAGGCAAAAAACTGCAGAGACTGATGCTCAAGTCTTTTTCTAAATCAATCAGAAAGTCTTCCCAGACTTTGTACTGTATGAATGTACTCTTGATCTCCTTTTGAAAAATCAAGAAGTATGAGTGACCGCAGAAATTATGACCACAAGCCATCAAAGCAATTCTGTACTTTAAAGTATTCTCATGAGTCTCGGTGTGGGAGTGGGGAGTGATGTTGAAAGCAAGGCATGCGTTGCCTGAGAGTAATGATTGAAACATTTATAGAAGCTCTCCGAAACTCAGGCGTACCTCAAAACCAGAAGAGTAGTGATGAAAACTGGTATATCCAATTTTATCTTATCCTAATTTAATTTTGTGTACTTGTAAGTCCATGTCTAAACAATAAGCAGCTTACATACCAATGAACTGCAAATGAGTAATATCGTGGCTTTTCCATCATATGATACAGTAAACAGATGCTCAGACACACATGCAATTCCACTGGAGCACAACTGGCCCTGTGTGCTCAGCCTTTCAAGGTAATGAATTTTCCAAACACATTCAGTGCTTTATTTCTCTGGGTGTTCTTAGCTTTTTATTTCCACAGGTAAAACCTGAGTGAGGATACTTGCACAGCTACTGGTTCTATAGACTGTCTGTCTCCTGTTTAAAAGAGAGGTTGTCTCTGACACTGTACAGAAGTGCAGATACAGGAAGGTGTTGAAGAGTGTTACCTGTATTAGTTCAGTGTGCTAGGAACAGCAATATGGGAAGCAAAGGAGTGCCCTGTCTTATCTTCCTACCACACCTTTACCTTGGCACCATAGTCTTAGGATCTAAGGCTAATTCAGGTTGGAAGGAACCTCAGGAGATCCCTCGGCCCACCTCCTCCTCGAAGTAGACCCAGCTCTGAGGTCAGGCCAGGCCAGGTTGCTCAGGACATTATCCAGTTGGATCTTGAAAACCTCTGAAGATGGAAACTGCACAAGTTTTTGGGGCAACCTGTTCCACTGCTTGACTGTCCTCATGGTGAGAAAGTTATCCTTTCTGTGGCTTATCAAGGAGATGTTGCTTTTCTTCGCTGTCCAGGCTCTTCAAAGCCTGTTCTCGCCTAGCAGCTCTTAGTCCTTATGCAGAAACTGATGCCTGCATCAAACTGGACAGCGATTTCAACATTTCTTCCCACTTGTTAAATGCCTGTGTGTGCATTTTGGATTTTCTCTGATATTGCTGCTTACACTGGGGAGGAGCTCTCTCTGATACCCACTTTCCTGTTCTTTTTCAAACCTCTCCTTCACAAACTCCTGATTTCTTGCTATACCTACCAAAACAGCTGGCAGCAGATGTCTGAGGTGTTGAAGAGCTGAGAGACCTGTCTGTCATTTTTATGACTTTCATTTCATGGTTCCAGTGGTCTCTACCTCCAGCCTTCATCTGCCTGTTGTCATTTGTCATTCAGTTAGCACAACAGCCTTCAGGGGCAGGGGCCATCACTGAACTCCACATTTTGATTCTGGATCTATGAAACACTGGGGGTGCCGGAACCGAGGCCCGTGACTAGGGCTGCTAGGCACAGAGATATTACTGAAACTTTTGGAAAGAATAACCACTGATGGGGGAAGTGGTTCCCAGCAAACCAGCTGCTGCCCTGTGGACTAGTACCGATGATGCAGGTTTTCACGCATACCCTGTTTCCACCTTTCCACATGCCCACTGCCATCTAGTCTTACTGATAGCTTCCCCTTGAACATTGAACTTGGACGAATCAGCAACAGTTTAATTCCTTTCTGCTTGTACTTGGAAAAATGTCAACAGCACTTTGAGCTTAGATTAGTTAGTAGTATTTATCTTACATAATATCTCCATCTGCTGTCTGCTGGAGCACCAAAGGGTGAAGCAAATCCATGTCATCCATCTAGCAGCCACCTTGATAAGTCAGATGTACAGAGAAGCCTGTGATATTCATTAGCAAAAACACAGCTGTTTTCCTCTCCTTCACCTCTGTTCCTTGAAAATAGTTTAAGTAATTCTAGGTTGTTGTCACAGTCTTAGAATATTTGAAAACTCTCACGTTGACCTCTGTTAAGTTATCACATGCCAGTAGCAGATTTGGTCTTGCTGGTGATGACTTGAAGCAAAATAGTTGATTTGTGCTGTTCTTTCTGCGTGTTGTGAGTTTTCTGTTTTGCACACAACGGTCCCAGTTGGAACTTGTGTAGAGTGGGGGGAGTATATGTGTGTGTGTATATATATATGTAAAAAGAGCAAAATATTTCATCCTTACTTTCAGTATTCTATGCTAATACAGAGTTAAATCACCAGTATACGCTTTATGACATGGCAGGTAACTGTGAAAGTTGGATGTAATTCTGTATTTCCTCAAATTCTCAGCCTCATGGGATGCCCAGGGCTTTGCTAACAAACCTTGAGAGTGACAGAGGTGTTTTTGGAAACTTGCAATGTGATATACCAGTCTGCCCACCTGGAAGATGTCCTCTCTTTTAACTGCTGGTCCAGAGACAGCCATTGAAGCTCCTCTCTGTTTGGAGGACTTTGGTGGTTTCGTGACTGCTCTCTACCACTTCTTCCCAGAGCCTTCGTTCTCACGGTGTCAGCATGAGAGGCACAATGTTTTGTTTCTGCCGCGCGCTGTACTGCGCTGCCGTTCTGGCTGTGCCACAGCAGCTGCTTCGTGTGGCCACACTGCAAGGTGGGTCAGAGACCCTTTTTCCTCTGTGGTTACTTAAAGTCATACCAGTTCCCTGATCTGCTTCTCAGTGTTCTCCCATGCCCTCAGCACAGCTGAGGAGACAGCGCTTTTCTTTTNGGAGGCAGGATGAAACCGGAAGGGGCTGGGGANAGATNGAAGGGTAAAACCTCTAAGGTGGCTTTCCCNCTGGATAGCATGCCCCAGCACTGTAGCCTGCGTGCATCAGCAGCACGAGGGAAGGGTCGTGCATCAGTGAGGGAAGTGAGCAGCCGGACTGGAAAGAGAAGCCTTTGCGAGCTGGGAGTCTTCTACCTTTTCCTTCCGTGTACATTGGCGATCCAGAACCTCAGTCCTGGAGGCAAGAAGGGAGTCCAGAAGGAACTGAAAGAGAAGTCAGGGACTAGAGAAGAGAGAAAGGACAGAGTGACTTGGATGAAGACGCACAGCTGTTCTTGTTGAAAGTTCTTTATCACTGCATTCCAGTGGCGGCATCCCAAGTGAAACACAACTGTGCAATGCTCTCGAGATCAACGGCCACGGAGTCGATAGTCATCCTCCCACACAATTAATGTAACAACAGTTTCACATAAAGGCAGGAACATTACCTGTTCAAAAACAAATGAAAGAGTCAAGATCACCTTTTTTTCCCTGCCTCTCTGCAGCGCAGAAAGTTGGAACAAAATAGCAGAAACCCAGCATCTTATGTCTTCATGGGGGATATCATTCACAGCGTGTCCCATGAAAGGTTTTGCCACAAACAAAAAGAAAATATAGTGTCTCAGGAATGTCCATCTCGGATGTGGCTGAATTTAGAGCATATTGTTAGTTTAGAGGATGATGGGAGAATGTGGTACCCCCGGCAGGTGTGCCATCAGTACAAGTGAGATTCCCAGCAGCTGGGAACAGACCACCAGGGACTTTCTTCCAATTTGTTTTTAAACAAAAAGGAGCAGCTGCTGCCTTGACTGAATTTTGAGCTCACCCCAACATGGGGTAAGTAAAAAATTAATTTCCAGTTACCGGTGCTGCTGTAGTGTACAGTTTTTGTCAGTAGAATCGTTTTGCTGGTTTTGTTTTTGTATGCAAAAGCCAATGCAAGCCAGTCAAAGTACACCTGATACTGTTTAAATGATTACTTAGCAAAAAGTGCAATAAGCTTCAAAAAGCATGTGTTACTGTGGTTTGCTCTGATCTCTAAACCTCGTATATTTGCAGTTTGACTGGTTGAGGCTCTTTAAAACAAATAGCTCACAAATGAGTAATTCTGTGCTGAATATATCAACTGATCTTTATTGCATCCCAAATGATGAAGTATAATGGTTATACAGAGTGCTTAAATAAGCCATGGAGCTATTTCCAGCAGTGATATATATGCTGAAACCCACATTAAATTAATATTAGGTGAAGGAGTAAACCTGGAAAACTAAAATAACAATAGATTTCGTATTGGTTACGTGAAGGTATGAGAACCAGCTGCTGGTGGTTTCAACAGGAATCCACAGATGTTCAGAGCTTTCAGTCTTAGTGTCTGCAAAAGTATGTGGGTAGTAAGGAAGGTAACCCTTACACTTTTGCTAATATTTTTCTAATATTGGTTTAATTACAGCATGGTGAATAGAATTCTGGCTAGGAGGATGGCAAAGAAAATATCTTGACTTTAGTCTTTGGCCCTGACCTGACAAGTGACTCAATTTCCCTACTTAATAATTCTGTTTTCTGTGCTGTTTACAGCTGTAGTTGTCTTGTACCCCCTGCCTCAGCAGTCTGCTCTGATGCTGTCCTAGGCAGAAAGCTCTTCGGGACTGGGGCTATCGTTTTGTGCTCCGTTTGCCTGATGGGACCCTGGTTTCTGACCGGCAGTCCTAGGTAGTTATCACAACATGAACATCAATGTGCCTACAGCAGGGTCAAATACGTCTTTGTGAGTGTACGTTATGCATTTGATGTAAGAGTAAACTCCTGTTTAAAATGTGGCTAAGCACTTACACGATGCGAGTTTGTGTCTTCAGATACAGACATGTATTGGTATGTGTACACAGTCACAGAAATTGATGTTTTTTTAAAAAAAAAAGAGCTGTCTTGAAATCAGTAGGAAATATGCTTGAATTCTTTTTTCCAATTTTGGATAAAAGGATGGGTTTTGTCAAAGAGGAGAGTTTGCTTGGTAACTGTTTTAACATTGGTGCCAATGTTTTACACACAAAAGATACATCTTGGAAAGAGCTTTTGATAAAGTAGTCTCTAAAATCACGCCTAAACCCCTACAGTCATCATCTGCATCGTGGTTAGCCATTGCAGCTCCACTGCAGAGCGTCCGTAGGAAACGAGGACTAGGGAGAGCAGTCTGAGTGCGTGTGTGCGGATGCGTGAACAGGAGCACCTTCTGAAGTACATGGTGTTAATAAAACAGCCTGGTTTTGAGCTACCACTTCTCTGATCAGAATACGAATTAGGCTACAGAGAATAGCCAAACAACAGAAGGCACAGTCTGGGAGAACCGTATTATTCGTATCACACCCGTCCTCAATTTCATTCATCTTGCCAGTGTGAGACACACATGGACCATAGTAGTGACAGCCTAAAACAAAATGTGACAAGTAAGTAATGCTTTGGGGTGCATATGCTGCAGAGGATTTGTTTCTGCAATTTTCTAAAAAATAATAATGGGAAGAAATCAGCTCTTTTGAGGATTGCTTGCATCCTCCTGCTCCTGCACACGTTAAATCCAGTTTGCATAATTATTCCCACATGTAACCTCTTCTCCTAGATCGGCAACAGCGAATCCATTTTCTGATTCTTGTAAAATGAGGAAAGCCATTAAAGAAATACCTGTACTGCGCAAGGATTCTGCTCCTGGAGGTTTAAATGTTCTTTACGTTTTGTCGTTGCATACTCAAGTGCTTAGTGTACTTTTTGTGCTGCTTGTGCTTAGTCTGTCCTTGGCTTGTGGCATCTCTGTAGTTTTCT
>Ga0065711_1037166_pt1 | contig 20117 bp, 9 predicted proteins | sample Hoacrofraction12_FD_59098 | JGI IMG/M metagenome (GOLD analysis project Ga0065711, IMG submission 59098) | Hoatzin crop microbial communities from Cojedes, Venezuela - Epithelial fraction 12 v2 (version 2) | ecosystem: Host-associated > Birds > Digestive system > Esophagus > Crop | place... | reverse complement strand
TTCCATCCTCTGTAGGCCTCCTTTTTCTGCTTGACTTTGGCCAGGAGCTCCTTGTTCATCCATGTGGGCCTCCTGGCATTTCTGCCTGACTTCGTCTTGGTCGGGATACATCGCTCCTGAGTGTGGAGGAGGTGATCCTGTAATACTGACCAGCTTTCTTGGGCCCCTCTTCCCCCTAAGGCTTTATCCCATGGTATTCTACCAAGCAGGTCCCTGAAGAGGCCAAAGTCTGCTCTCCTGAAGTCCAGGATTGCGAGTTTGCTGCGCACCCGCCTTGCTGCCCTAAGGATCTTAAACTCCACCATTTCGTGGTCACTGCAGCCAAGGCTGCCCATGACTTTCACATTTCCCACCAGCCCTTCCTTGCTGGGGAGAACAAGGTCCAGCATCGCACCTCTCCTTGTGGGCTCCTCTGTCACTTAGAGAAGGAAGTTGTCCTCAACGCATTCCAGGAACCTCCTGGCTTGCGATTGCCCTGCTGTACTGTCCCTCCAACAGATGTTGGGGTGGTTGAAACTCCCCCATGAGGACCAGGGCTTTTGAACATGAGGCTTCTCCTATCTACCTATAGAGGGCCTCATCCACTCACTCGTCCTGGTCTGGTGGCCTGTAGCAGACTCCCACTGTAACGCCAGTCCCTGCCCTGCCTTTAATCTTGACCTATAAGCTCTCTGTGGGCTCCTCATCCATTCCCAGGTGGAGCTCCATGCACTCCAGCTGATCTTTGACATAGAGGGCAACACCTCCTCCTCGTCTCCCCTGCCTGTCTTTCCTAAAGAGCCTATATGAAGACCTCCAAAACTCCGAGACTTGGAAGCGTGCAACACTTCTGAGTGCTTCTGTCTTTGCAGGGAGGAAGATGTGATCTTTGCAAATTAAGTGAACCTGGAAGTTTGTGGTATAATTTCATCAGGTCCTGGTGTAACAGCTGATCGGTGAGGGAGAGCCAAGCCTTCTTCTGCAACATCACTACATTTCTTATACTTGTGATATTTTAAACATTTGTGTGATGTTAATGTACCTTTAATAATAACAAAGAATTCAACAAAATGCTGCAGGCACTTTGGTAACTGTTCTTTTTCAAGAAGTTAACAATTTAAATTAGTATGTCAGCAAGTAAATTGAAATACAGGCAGATATTGCAGACACCGGATCTGAATTTCATAGTTTCACACATCACAAGAGCCATAGGCATCTGGCAAAGGACACCAACAAACTGACCTTCTCCAGTTACTTCCTGATGATTCCTCTGAGGATGCCACAATCTTTTAATAGGTATTTCAATGCAATCATAGATTCTTTTTTTTTTTCTTGTCAGAGATGAACCAGAGGCAGAATTCCATTGCTAAATCAATTAGAAAGAAAACTACAGTGCTCTTGTAATGCTGTTTGCAGGAAGACAGATTTCCTGATAAATCAGTTCCTCTGACACGCTGTTAATGAGAAATTAAGAACTGCATTGTACTGTGTCTGGGTTTGACTGACTTAAATGTCTTCTCTTTCTTTGAGTTTAAAATATATTAGGGGGGGAGGAATAGCACTTCCTAGTGCGAAGTAACTGTGTAGACTTTTTGTTCTAATATGAGCATATATGTATCAGTCTAGACACAGATAGATTGCTAATATGCTGATAGGTCTTTCCTTCTCCAACTTCAAGGATGCATAAAAAAATATTCTGTAATTATTAGTAACTAAAGCACCTTGTGCAAATGTTATGAAGTAAACTTGTGAAGTAAGATGACAGAAACAAATATGTAGCATGTATGTAGTATGTCTTACCAACAAATCATAAGACAGAAGAGCTACAACATAAGGTCAGTCCCCAAATATAGCACGCCTGTTTTGGACTGTCATCTTCTCCTATCCTAGACTTTGACCATGTGTCTGTCAGGTGTTTATGTCAATGAAGTTTTAGTCAACTGTGTCGGGTGGGCTAATGTAAGAACGTGTAGGTTCTTGTCCTGCAAAGTATGAAATGCCTTGTGAGAGCTGTAGAGTGCCCAGTGTTGGCTGTGATGGGAAGTGAAAATGTTCAAATGCTGTATCTCTTTGCTTGTGAATGTAAAATATATGATTTTGCATCCAAATAGTTGTGTAATGCTGTTATTGGACCACATGAAGTGGAAAACAGTCTCAGCCACCGCGACAAAAAGTCATGCACTTGCCTTTCTTCTTTTACTGGGAAATTACCATCCATACTAGGACTGGAAAAGGAGAAGCACGATCTCTCAGCTGTCACAGCTCATAGTCATAGTGCAAATGTGCCTTCCCCAGCCCCAGACATAAAAAGCCATCTGAAGTGTAAGAGCTGAGAAGTCAGCACCAATTCCCTTTTGTGCTGCCTGGTCTGTGGAGGGTAAACTCCATGCATCAGATGAAACTTGCAGCTGGAGCTGAGAAGGTATTAAATTACAGCAGCAGAAATTTCTAGACGCTTTCCCTATCAGTGTACCAGGCATGTTTAATATTTTTTTTTTTTTGGGGGTTTTTTTAGTTGGTTGGTTGGTTGGTTTTGGGGTTTACTGCCAAGGGCAGTAAGCAGTTTGTGCTCTTCCTGGCTAGCTAGAATTTCTCTCAGCAGAAGACAGACTCCACACTGGGCTAGCTCCTGGTATTTATATGTCATAATTTTATGACAGCAGCTGAAATTTATTAGTTGTTTGTGGGCAGACAGGTCTCACAAGATAAATTTTCTTCTACAGATTTCTTATCCCCATGGGATTTCACAAAGGCAGTGCATATGAAAACACACACACAAAATATTCTGTCTTTTATAAATCCTCTATTGGCTGTTTCATTAGAATGTGGATGGATAATCTGCATGTCTCTAGTGATACCTTCCGGCTTTGTGTTCAGAGTCTGTTGATCTCATGTTTTACTGGATGAATTGCTTGCTGTCATTCCTTCCTTTTCTTGTTACATCTCTTTGAAAAGATCTTTTCTGTGTTTGACACAGAGTAAAACTAGATTCTTTTTCAGTGAAGTAGGTATCAAAGGCATGGTTCTTAACACAGCAGGGTAGGTCAGTAGTTAAAGGCCTTCATGTTTTGCTAATGTAGATTAAAAGAGCTCTGCTGAAGCCAGCAGGACTAAATCAGTTTGTATCATGTGAGGATGTTGTCACTATATTTGAGGATGCAATGGATGCTTTTAAAATTTAAGTTTGTTGGATTTTTGTTTTCCTGGTGACTATTTCATTTAGTGACACCTCATGTGCGGTTAATATTACGTTCATGGTGGACTAAACCATACCCTGTTACTACACAGATCTGAGTGGACCTGACTTCATGGGAATGCCAAGCTTATGAATATTAAGCATTCTTTTGTTTCTATTTCTGAGGTAAAAGTTGGAGCTGAATTGCTCGATGAGTAGACTAATTTTTAAAGAAGTGCCAAAACATGGCCTACCAACACAAAGTAATTGACCAGTCAACACAAGCTGGAGCCTACCATAAATTGTGTTCTTTACTTCACGGTTAATTTATATAAGCTCAAGATAGTCCGTCCAATTTTACTAATTAGTCACAAGGTGAAAACACTGGCAAGCGGGACACTACCTCCATATGAATTTCTGTAAGCCTCTAGTACTCATCTGTGGGCAGTGGTTTGTGAAGTAGTAAGGAGCTTCTGGCTGTGTCTTCGGTGGCTTGAGAGAAGATGCAAAGTCTTCTCTCCATAAAAAATGCTGTCAAAAATAGAAAAAGAAAATAAATGAAGAAAAATCATTTTAGGATGATATTTTCATCTAACTGGATCTATTAATTAAAGTGCTCTGAACAGATGTCTATATCAGCCCTTCCCACCACTGGATGTGTGATTTGCCAAGATCAGCCTTTTTGCTCAGACACCAGAGGTGGTATCATACCGTTCCTGTCTAGTTGATAATGTCCATTTTTCTTCTGCCACTCCTCTTATACTCCTGAATGTGTGTAATTTGCAGTATTTAAAGGCCTGGCCGTCACTTCACTGAGCTCACTAGTGAAATCTTGACTGATGCCAGAGGTGTCAGGTAAAACTCCAAATAATTCTGTGTTTTACAACAAGCCGCCCAAGCCCTCTTCTCGGGGGCTGCTTGAAGGAGGCATTCCCTAGAGTCAGAACAACAAGATCCTATCAGCCCTTACATCTCCAGCTAAAAGCTCTTTGGTTCTTGGCTCTTACAAATTATTTGCTCAACACATACACCTGCACTCAATGACCGTGAACATTTAGCATTTTGCAGGAAAATCTGCTTCCTTTTCTGCCATGGGGAAGGTTAGGTGGTGATCTCTTGTATCTTTTCTTATTTGTATCTTCGGGCATACATCCTCCCTCACCAATGAACAGCTTTGTACAATAACAAGGCAGTGCTTACAATAAAGTTCTTTATTTACAAGCCTTTGGAAATGGTGTATGGTCACAAAAATCATAATGTTATACAAAGCAAAACACCAGAGAAAAATATCTTTTCAAAGAAAAGGCAAAGCAAAGAAAATCAGAATGTGTGTTAAAGATAAATCTTATGTCATGACCTTAAAAAAATCCAGCTGGGATTCTGCTATACGGAATAGCCCTTGGAAATTACTTTCAAAGGGTAGCTGCATGTGAAAAAGGAACAAAATAAAGTTTGATCACCCAGGGATTGGCAAATGTGTTTGTGGGAGCCACCAGAAGGCCCTGTACAGATCACCTGAAAGGAGGAAGAAATAGTTCAGCTTTCCAGCCAAGCAAGCGGGAGTGAATGTTCTGTAAATATTTGAATATCAAAGGAGGTTTTTTAAAAACAAAGCCCTACTTCACAGGAAGTCAATTTAATGAACATACACCAGAACAAATAAATTACAGGACTGGATTACATTGCTTGTTGAGATCACACCATTTTGAGGCCTGTCCTTTTCCAAAGAATTTTCTGTGCAGGTCAGGGAGCAAGCTCCGATCTGAAACTCATGGTATGATTAGTAGGGCAAGAGAAAGAAGCTTAGGTTCAGAAAGGAGCTGGACTAATGTATAACATTTGAGAATGCACCTGCAGCCAGCTGCTGCTAGAAAAACAGGAGACACTTGGCATGCAGTAATCCTTTCAGCAGGTCTGATGAAGTTTTGACCCACAGATAGTCCCTTTTGGTTTATTTCTTATTACTTTGTGTCCTTGCTGAACTACTTCTTGCTTATGAAACAGGACTGTTACAATACCTAAAAGCTGTGGTGAAGTTTTGGCTTGGTTTTTGATGCGTATTTTCGGGTGAGCAAAGATACAGAGAAGCCTTAAAAAGCAGTCTTATGGATAGGCACCTTGCATGCAGCAGTTCCAGTTTGGTGAGGGGGAAATTACATTCCCATCAGTTCCGCACCACATAGTCATATGTACCAACAACTTCCACTTACCTCCCAGAAATTAAACGTAAAAGCATGGGGAAAAAGCAGACCTTATTAATTTCACCTTTTTTTCTTTTTTCCTTTCTGGAATTCCGTTCAAAGTAGTGGGACTATTTTCAATCTCTCAGAGTTTCACTTTGCAAAAGGAAACTTCAGATACACTCATTTTGGGGCAAGCAGTGAAACGCTGGTGCCCATGCCTACCCTGTGCAAGGTTTCTGCATTCTTGCTGCAGATGCAAGCAAAACACTTTGTTTTTTTCGTGTCAAAAGTACAAATGGGTTCATTGAAGGGTTAGACAAATTCATGTCTGTTAATAGTAGCCTGGTCGTTACTTCCAACTCCAGATGTCTCTCTACCACTGATTACAATAAATTAGGAAACTGTGCTGAGGAAAAAATTGCTCTCAATATGTCCTTATTGTTATATTCCTCAATTAGCTCTAGACCCCTGCTGGAGCTGGGAGTCTGAGCTAGATGAGCTCAGCTCCACCCCAGTGCAGTGCTTCTGTCCACGATACATGTAAAACCTTTACAAAAAATACCTGGTTTTGATATAGAGAGCCTGACACAGGCAAGAACAGTGCAAATAAGCAGGAAACATAGGAGCCAAATCACAAGTGTGATGGGACATAAAGATGAAAAAGAATTATGTCAGTGTAGATCCACTGACAGCAATGAAAATGTGCTGATTTACACCAGCTGTAGTCTTTACTAAGGTAACAGTATAAAAGTATCACTGGGAGTACAACAAATGTTTCTTTCTAGACACGATGGATTACAGCCAGCCATGTCTGTGAGTTGCATGTGCTTAATACCTGGGTTTAATTTGGCACAATAGCTATAAGCATGATATGGCTCAGCACATGATTAATGTTGGCTTTGTAGACAGCTGACAGCAGAGATCTCCCAATAAAACTGTGTCGGTGAGATACAGGAAGAGAAGCAAGTGGCATCTCAGATTGCATAGCTACCTGAATCTGTCCGAGGATATTTGTGTTGTCTCAGTCCATCTGTGTTAGCAAAGGACACAGAAGACTTGCATGACTGGAGCCATAAAGATCCTCGGATCAGGGGTGGGCAGGTTATTGTGTCTTGTGATGATCCATTCACCCGTGGAAGGTGTTGGAAGGGATAATTCTCCAGGGGTCATCAGGAGAGGATATTGCCCCTACAACAGGTCACTGGATTTGGCAGAGAAGTCAGTGTGGTTCCAGTTTGGCTTCTCTTTTCCTGCAGCAACTTTGGGAATGGGTTTGTCCTTAGGTTAGCAGCTTGAGAAGAGAAGGTGGGGAAAGATCCATTGCTCCAAGAAAAACTGGTGCAAACTGGCAAGGCTGTGGTTTGCCCTGGGGTGTTTGGAAATGAAACACCAGAGACGACCTGTTTGGTCATACCGTCTACTTTGTCATCATGTGGGGGTGTAACCACTTGGGCAAATGCAGAGAGAAGCAGCTCTGATCCAGCAGAAGGTAACAAAAATGGAGTGTGCAAGAGATGTTGTGAAAGGGTGAGCAAACTGTGCATCCCTGAAAAACAGTGAATGTGCACAAAATAATAGTAGTTCATATTGATAGCGCATCTGAAAAATCATGGGGTAAAGATGACCCAGGTGGCTGTTGCATGTCTTGTGACCTGGCTTTTCTATGCAGTATTGGCTCTGTTTGCAAACAACAGCACTGACTTGGAAAACAGGCTGCTTTTTATATTTTAAATTAACTAGTTCTGAAAATATTTTACGACAATTATTCAGAAAGAATAATACTTTAAAGTTATTGATTCTTTCAAATAATACTTTAAAAAAAAAAGCATCTGACGTGCCCATGGACAGAGACAGGACTATGGTTTAGAGAAACTATGTGGTGCTGGATTAATAACTCTCACTGTATTGCTTTGCCTTTGAGTGTAGCAACCAGGGCAAGACTGATGACTGAACTGGCCCTCAGAAGAATAGAGAAGACATAAATGTGATCTGGAGAACCAAAGTTGAAGTATGTGCTCATATGAGCTAGGCACACAGGGAATTTAAGGCAGTTTCCTTTACAGACAACGCAGATACATAATGATAGATATGTAAATATAATAATTTTTAGCACAAGAAGATGGAGAAGAATATATGTTAAGAATATCTCCAGTCATTAAAACATGCACTGGAACAGACAGTGCTGTGGTTGGCACACTGTGAGCTTCACATGTTTTATCTGTGAAACTCTGAGATCACCCATCTGCTTCTGTTCTGCAAACCGGCTGTTCCTTGTGAAAGAAATTGCTTTGTGTATCCCACCAGGACATAGCTTGAAATACTAGCTTGCATTGTTGGCTTTCTCTTTAGCATAGATCATATGAGTAGACACCACCAAAGGATTCACGCATGGTCTAATGTGCTGTGGCACAGGAGTATGTCCAGAACAAGCTTCCATGCTATGAATGCAAAGAAATCTGTTCTACAACAGGAGCAGGAGTTAGATTTCTTTTTTTTTTTCTTTTCCTTTTCTGTTTTTTCACTTTTGCCTTATTAGCTGAGAGAACAAGGGAGTGAGAAGGGGAAATGGAAGGGAGGAAATAATGTTTAGTATAAACTCCTTGCTTTTGATGTGTGCTTGTCTCATTTCTGTCTCTCTTCTGGTGTGGAGTTTGGCTAAATATCTCAGCAGTGATGTTTGCTAAAGACTTTCTCATACATGATTCTGTTCTCCCCATCTACTCTGTAAAACATGACTTTTTCCATGTGAAATGATGTCTGCCTTAGGATGAATTGTTAAAAGCTTTTGGGGGGACAAAGCAGGGGAAGTATAACTGCTATTATACGTAAAGAAGGAAAAAGTGGTTGTTTTTTTTCTAGCAGTGAGAAACCAAAAAGTATCTTCACCACATTGAGAAAGATAGCAAGACCAGCATCTTCTGCATAAATTAACCCTCTTGTAATCCCACAGGATGACAGCACTGTGTCATGCCTGTCTCTCTGTTTTTAGGGAGAAGAAAACAAAGAAAACTAGGCCAAGTTATAATGACATTAAAAGCGCTGTTTGTACATCACTTATTTCCTAAGAAGCTGGCTACAAATCCTCAGAAGATTGCATGCACAAGGTTCAGTGTTCAGTGCTGACTAGGTCTGCAGATGTTGAGCTGGACTTCTGTCATGCTGTGAATCTGGGGAGCTTGGCCTTTCTGGGTGTTCAAGAGGATGTTGAGTGGTGCTGGAGCAACATGCCAGAAAGGGCAGAAGAAATTCATAGGGCAGATCAAAGGTGTTAAGTCCCCAGAACAGACTCTTCTATCGCATGTCAGGGCTGCGTGCACACCTGATGGAGGAAGTAGCTGAAAGCAATGAGACCAGGGGTTGTTGTTTCTCCTAAAATTTCTTGCACTTCCGTTGCATGGAGGCAGGTCAAAACCAAAATGCGAATAGGAAGTCACAAGTTGAAGGGCAGTTACAAAGCATCTGAGGAATCAGCAGGCCAAACATGTTTTGATGGATTCAGTTTTTAAACAGTTTTCTCATGTGAAGGATTATTTGTCATTGTGGGTGTGAGACAAATTGTGTGAATAAAAGATGGCAGGCATGGTAGGAGAGGGGGAGCATCATGCAATAGGAGGAATTACTCCCTGAAAAGAAGCTTCCAAATCTTTCTTTAATCTTAACCTCTCCCCTGTGTCCCCTGATACTGCAACGCCTCACCTCCTCTGCCTCCTCTCCCTTCTCACTGATCTCCTGTGCTGAGAAGATGAACAAGTTCAGAAGTAAAGGCAGGACTCTGCAGACCCAGCTAAATGCTTGGACAGTACTCACATTATTTGCCTTCACGTCCCTGTTATCACTACAGCAGATGTTCCTGTAACATTTGGTGAGGAAGCCTGTAGTTGAGTGGGAAAAAAAGATCATTCTTCTGTGTTTCTGATTAAAAGTGGGAACTGAAGCAAGGACTCCCATGCCTGTGCAGTCATTCTTGGCTTGGGTGACTATCGACTGAGGCTTTATGGTTTCAAATAGGGACCTCGGGGTGTGTTTAGGGTTCCATTCAAATATTACTGTGTGTATAGGCATCTGTCAGCAGTCTGTGATGCAAGTCAAAAACTAGAGAATATCATAAAGGTTGAGAATGAAGTTGTGGACATTTTACTGTGGGTGTAGCTGTGTGTGAGGGTATGGGAAGAGGGTATGCTTTTCTGTAAAGATTTTTGAGTTAGCGTGGCTGGATTGTAACCAGTATCTAAACAATTTCACTGAACGTGAGACCAGTGGCCTTGCCATAGAACCGGCTATTCCAGGTTGCTTGGAATTGTTGTACAGGGCTCCCTCCATGATGCTGCAGTGCAGATGATGAAGCAAATTTGAAGTTAAACAAAATGAGCAAGTCCATCTGAAATGCAGATGATTAGGGGCCAGTAAGAAGCTTGAAAAACATACATAATCCTGAGTCCTAGTTTTCTTCTTTTAAAGATTACTAATCCCCCCCCCCCCTTTTTTTTTCCACACAGAAGCAAAACTGCCTAAGGTTGATTTTTCTGTTTGCACTTTCTCATTCTAATTTGGTTGTTATTCCACTCTGTTTGCTTCAGCAACTTTGATTTCATTTTCATTTTATCTGTTTTTCAAGTCAATATTTCCTTCAAATCCGTGATATTTGGAAATCTGAAGTATCTTTAAAGGTCTGAGCCCAATTAATATTTTCAGAGTGACAGGAGGGCTTTGGATAACATTAGGGGATTGAGTGCAGGTCTTCCCAGTCCTAAAAGATTACCTAACTTCCCTGTCCCACAAAGAAACTAAGACAGCAACCAGGCTGGACACAGAGACTCTCTTCATGGTGCTTGGTCCAGCTTTTCAGCTTTTCTCCTTTCTTCCTTTACCTTATCTTCTAGTTGCAGCAAGGACTAGATTTGCTTTACGTCAGCAGTGTCCTACAAATATCTTCCCATCTAAGGCCCTCATTATTCTTATTAGAACAGAGGTTTTAATTTCTGTTTGCTAGTAGGAATAGGCTTTGTTTGATGCTTACTTTTCTGCTGTGTTTTTCATCTTATCAACCTTATTTATGTTCTCTTTCCTACTTGATCAAACTCCTGTCCTACTCTGCTAATGGTGTGTTCTTTAGTGGTAAAGACTTTAAAAACAAGTTTAAAAAAAACACCTGAAAAAAAATGGAGAGTGAGAAAATGCACAAAGCTGATAATATTCCTCAGTTTTCTCAGACTCAGTTTCACCACCAAATGTAATGCAGAGTGCAAATAACCTTCACTTTGATTTGTGATATAGCAGCTCTTGGAAGTGTTTGGTGGGAGAGGTGCTGCACATACGTTTAATTAAGGCCCTGAATTGCAAATGCTCTCAACAAACAAGACAGAGTCAGGAGGCAAATGAGGGTCTAAAGATGTGAATAAAAGCAGATGGTACCGTGCACTAGTTCAGCAGTGAGGAAAGACTACAATGAAGCCTGATGGCCACCAAACCAGCTAACTGGCAGTTGATGTTTGGCCCTGTCTTGCCCAAATCGCACAATGGTGGCCATCCTTAGCCTCATCTGAAAAACCCATCATGGAACAAGCTGGAAGTAAACAAGTAGCATAAGTCTTGTGCCACATCTCCGGCACTAGAAGAGAAAAGTATGTTTATGCAAGAGCAGTTTTTACTGTTCTTACACTTTCCCACTCTCAGCTAAAGATATTAATGTTATTCTCACATATTTATTTATAAAGAAAATTTATTCTGGTTGGGGGGTGACATTTATGCTGATTTTACCACAGCCTTTTCACTGCCTGTGTCTTTTATTATAGCTGTATTTCTTTCTTTGCCTGATGTTCGTCCCCTCTTAGAAGTAAAATATTTTACCAAGCTGACCATCTGATGAAACATTTTTTCTGCTAGGTTCGGAATATATTTATGAACTAGTATTGGAGGAATGAAGGCGTATAACATTTTCAGACAGTATAAGGGTGATAGAGGTTTATGGGAGATATAAGAGAAAGGAGGGAATCACTTCCTTAGGGTGATTAAGCAGATTTTATTTACAGCACAAACTGGACACATGCAAATTGTGTATCCATTAAACACAATACTGCTTTAGATTTTAGGCAGCTGGAGATGAATGCTTTGGTATTAATTTTCACCTAGCATATAAACGTTAGATCAAGTTAAGGTTTAGGATATATCAAGTAGTCTTAAGTTTGGGGTTTTTTTTTAAACAAAAGGCATGAAAAGCAGGGAGGTTGCAATTATCCCTAGAGAAACCATTGCAAGTACAATAAAATGAAAATGCAAAGTCAAATTTCCAAGACAAGTAAACAATGTAAGAGAAAATAGTGCAAAGCTGAACCATACAGGTTATTTAAGCTCTTCCGTCCACTTTGTCTTCATAGTACTTTCACACCATTTCAGGAACTGGTGAGCACTGGGAGAAGTTCCTTTCTTTGCCTGGGTCTTGCCTCTCCCTTCCTCCTCACTCTTGTTTCCCAGCAAAGTAATCTGTGCTCCCCACTGCTGCCACTCTGTGCAGGAGAAGGGGAATGGTTGGGGTTCACCTTTCCCGTGGGGGAGGCATTGGGTAATGTGCACAGCACAGCCTAGGAAGGAGGCATGCACACCAAAGGGTCTGAGGGAGGTCCCAGGAGATACAGAGAGGCTAAGACCGCTCCTGGGTCTGGCACAGAAACTGCTAATTGGAGTAAATGGGAGAAATGAATAAAAGCCTGCCTGGACCAGACCCAGTGGTCAGTGAACAGTCATGGTGCCAGATGCTCTCCTAGGCATATTGTGAAACTGCTTTTTGCCCACTTCAAAATAAAAACAGAAAACCCAACATGTGATTATGGCTTTAGAGTGAAATTCCTTGCCCGATGGTAGAACAGGGACTAACAAAACCTATTCTCTGGTGGGTCTCAGAGCTGCCCCCAACAAAGTGCATTTCCCATGCAAAATCCCATTGTCATCACCCCGAGCTGCTGCTCTCCATAAGGTTCAGATCCTGTGAGTGACACCGACGGGATCCTGCCCTTGCTTGTGCATACATAAATGAGGTGCATTTCTTGAGAGTTAGACCCATGCTTCTAGAGTGCAAATAGGTAAACATGAAGCAGTCTGGCTTTTATATCTTTTACTCAACACCATGTGCTTTGCACTTATTCCCCCTTACCCTCTTCCCAGTCTTTTTCACAGGAACAAAAAAAAAAAAATACTGAAGTGTAGGAGATAAAAATCTCCCTGGCTTTACAGGTTTCAATTAAACACATCTATTAATGTTATCCTCATGTGCTTATTTATAAACACAATTTATTCTTTTCTGCAAGTCATTCATGCAGCTGCTGCTACTGCTATGAAAGTGCTTTCCTTGACTGCATATTTTATTATCAGCATATTTTTTAGCTACTTTCCGTTCGTCCTACCTTAGAAATAAAATATTTTATTGAAATGTCCATCTGATAAAATATTCCCCTTTAGACATATATTTATTCAAAGAGTATTTGAGAAGTAAATTTGTATAATATTTAAGGTAGAAAGTAGTGCCAGCAGCAATAAATTAGAAGTAGGCTAACCTGCAGGTTTGAAGGCATTCTCTTCCTGCAATAATATACAGTATGTCATTGTTAGCAGCGATATACATACTCCTATAGATCCCAGTTCTAGAAAGACTTATGCACATGATTCGAGCAGAGTCAAGTGCTGCAGTTATCCGACTGGAAGGGGCTTTAAGTATGTATTTGAACTGCAGAGTGAAGTTTCCTTGGGAAGTCTGGGGGCACTCGAGGCCATGCCCTTTATGAGTTCTCACACTGAAAGAGCAGAAGAGCTTCAGTTAAATACAGAATTGAGTATTTATTACATATTAGGACAGTATTCACTGCAAATTTAAGCATGTTTTTTTCATTTCAGACAGACTGTATTTTGCATCTAGAGTTCAGGCGCATCCCAGACCCCTCCCTCAGCAGAATTTCCCATCAACCTATGGGGTTTCCACCACGGGCCAGAGGCTGTTAGCTGTCAGTGTCGATGTTTCAGCTAACGGTGGTGGAGAGTTACCCTTCCCTTTGGCTGTATTACAAAGCCTGAAGCCTGGTTTCTTCCCGGCTCACTGCTGAAGTATGAAAGAGCCAACACACACCTGTAGCTGAGGCCAGAGGGGTTGCTAGCAGTTCAGTTTACACAGCTCTGCAGTGCACAGGTTCCTGCTCTGACTCATCCATGCGCTCTCAAGCTGCTTTCTGTAGCCTCAGCTGTGTGTTCACCTGGTACAAACTGGTGGAGCTATTTGATTTGAATGGTACAAGTTCTGCTCCCTGAAGTGTTATAATGGGACTTCAGTGTGACTGAACTCGAAATTCATGAACACCCAAATGTCTCCTGCATGTGATATATGTCATGAATTACACCAGTCAGAATACAGTGCAAGGATTTACCTCACTATACAATGAGCTCATTTCCACAATCTTCTGCGTAATGCATTACAGTTGCTGACCAAGGTAGCCTGAAAACACAAGGGGACTGAGTGAAGGGAAAAGCCCCTCTTGCCATGCTGCTTGCCCTCAGGGTTGCTGCTGTGGGTATTTTGGCACCTGGGGACTACACGTAACAGACAAAGGACTCTTGCGTCTGACTGGTGTTTGTAAAAGGCCTTGCGAAAGGTAAGCTGTGTGCATTATTTTAGCCCCTTAGTTGACGTGTTACACAGTAAATAAAAGCTCTAGAAGCTGGTGAAGGAAAATACAGATGGATTTGAAGGTAAATAACTCACATGTACTGATCTTTTCTATAATCCCTGTTACAGTGGAAGAGCATGGAAGGAGGCTTTTCTATTTATACAGAAAACCTTTTTCTACAGTGATTTTTTGTTTTTTTTTCCTCCTCTCAAATGTGATGTGAGTTAGGCTTTCCCAGAGTGTGAGAATTCAGAACAGAGAGGTTTTGCCTCTCAAAGAAGCCAGGTGCCACCCATGATCTCTCTAAGGCTCTGTTGTTCTTACCAGAGGGAGCAGCTGCCGGTCCCTTTACGTTTGGGAACTGCTGACTTGCATGGGCATTTCACTCAAGGTCCCGTGGATCTCACCTCCTTTGCTCCTTGCTATGGCTGACTAGCGGGATTTCTCTCTCTCCATACAATTCAAGAACGGTGCGATGTTGCTCCTTAGCAAGGGTTAAGAGGGCTGAGGGACAGGGAATTTAAATATCGTATTTGTGTAGTACTGCTCAGTGTGGACGTTGTAGCTCAGGTCTGTGTTAGCTCAGAGATCCTGCTTTCTCAAATTGCTTCTTTTTTCTCCATAGTAACCTCAGTGTATGCTTTTAAAGCTGAATGATGCTGGAATGCTTAATATTATCTTTGAGTTTTTTTGTTTACACTTTCACATATACGTTTTATCCCAACTCTTCTCTCGTATGAGCTCTGTGAATGAGGAGCTGGTAGGTTAGATCTGCGTGCCTGTGGAGCTCCCTTCCCAGGGGTATTCCCTGTTCACCTGTCTGTGCCCCTGCTAAATGTGTAATCCTCTGTTGCTGACAAAGTAATCTTTTCTGTGTGCAAGCACCAACAGTGACATTACAAGCAGAGGATTACGCTTGCATGCAGTGATGAGGTAGCAGGGGAACATGCACGTTAAACACTCCCTGAAGTTCCCCTTTCTTTTGTATCTTAGTAATAAAGATCTATGGAAGGGTGAGAAATGAGAATGTCTAAGATTAATGTAAATTAGTACTTATAAGGTACTGTTTGAAGGTCCCATAAATTCTTGTTGTTGTTATGACAAGCCATCAAGTAAATGAATATTGCTTATTTGAAAATCTGGTCAGGAATGTCTCACTGAAACAGATTTTGAACTTTGAAGGAAGTTTTAGATAAAAAGAACAGGTTTGAGGCTATAATGAGAAATTGGACGTAAAACTTACTGGGTTTTTCAGTGCCTGTTTTCCCATGGTCAGCCAGACTGACCTGGACACCCCATCGGCTGGCGGGGCACCTGCTTCCCTGTCACTGGGCTCAGGTGGCCTATGACCTTGTGAGGATGGGGACACTGGCCAGATTCATAACACTTCCTCACATTTTCATTGCTTTTCATCACTTTGTCTCCCAGTCGTGCCTGTCAACGTGCATCTAGCACTAAACTCAGCTCAAGCGTGGCCCTCTGCGGGGTTCAGGCCATGGTTTGTGTCACTGGCACAGGTGAGAAGCCTCAGATGTCCGCTCTAGTTTGCTCTGTTGAAGGGAGCTAAATCATGTCTCCTGCCAGTCTTTCTTCTCTTCCTCCTCTCCCCTGGGCTTTCTGAACACAAGAAGATTAGCAGGATTTGCTGCAAGACAGTGGCTGCTTCTATTTCTGTTTCTGCAGTTCTCATTAATTTCACGAAAGCCCGATTTTGTCTTGCAGCCACTGGCAGAAGATCATAGAAGGTGGAAGCAGGAGTCCCCTGAAGTGAAACTTACTGTCTTAGAAGTTTTATAGCAGTGGAGCATTCAGGCCGCAAATATCTTTAGCTATTTCTTTTATGTATATTCGTGCACTACTTGTGCACTTGATACTGTGGTATGCTGAGTTCAGACTGTAATGTGGAGCAGCATGACACGGATATTACTAATTTTTCATCTTTGGCCTTTTCTTTCTAGCTCTCTTGTTAAAATACAACTAAATTATCCCAGAGTAAAAAAATCATTGATTTAATACCAGCCAACAATTTATACTGAAAAAGAAAAAAGAGGATTGTTTTTCTCCATTTTGTAGTAGAACATCCATATCCTCTTTTTGCCTTATTGCCATGACTATCTGCTTCTGTCTTTTGTGTGGTGAGATGAAAGGAAAACTAAATATTGAATAGGCACAGGCAGCATCTAATTGGTAAAAATATTTGTCCTTGGATATAGCTGGACACACTAGAGGGTAAGGCTGGGGATATTTAAACTGAGGGAGAGAATTCCTGCTGGTGATGCCAATGATGCAGAACACAGTGCAGTGCCTATAATGGCTGATAAAGGCAGCAAGTACAGCGGAAAACCCTTTCCAGTTCAACTATCTGTTTGTACTCCATTCTAAAATTTTCTCAAACGTCCATTATTTGGGGTAGCATATTTCTACAAAACTTTAAAAAAATTCCTTGTACTATATTTTAAGATGTGTTTTAATTAATATCTGCTTTTGAAAGGAAACCATTCGTTTTCAAGCAGTGAAAGAGAGAAAAAGAAAAACCACAGATTGTAAATATTTTTAGAATGCTGTGATGTATTAATATATTCAGGTTTTTTTCTAATAGAGATTTTGATTATTAAAAATACAAATTGTCTGATTAATTATAAATTATAGTCTGATTTATAAGATGATGTTACATATTAAATAATGCCAGATGGTGCCATGAGGGCATTAGCTCCCCGTAATAGATTCTAGGTGACAAGGGAATTATAAGGGGACAGAGTCTGGGAACCAAATTAAACAAGCAGTGAAAACTCTGCCACAATAAAAACAGTTCCCAAAGTATTTCTCTCACTCCCTTTTTTTTAAGTTAAACATTACAATCCACTCCAAAACCTCCATATTTTTTGTGATGCTTTCAGCATTTATGGTTACAGCAGGACTTCAAAGGCAATACATCATGGCTTAAATTTTCAGTAACTTCATGTGCTTTATAAGCTTCCTTCAATATGTTTGCACTGGTGAGTAAAAAATCTATTGTTATGTACCAACATTTGAAAAATGCTTCTGGATGTTACAGCAGCCAGTTTTGTTACTTACACCACTCCTAGTTAAGACAGATCCCTTTCCCCACTTTAGCACTGGTGGCTGAGGTACATCATTGCCCCAAAGTGCAGTTTCTATGCAGAGTTAAACGTAGCATGGCATTGGCTATACTTATAAATATGAGTTACAAGGACCAAAACGTATGCTTACACACGGAATGGTCCAAGTACTACTGAAGTGCATGAAACAACTTCCTTTCCCAAAGATGTGAGGGGGAAAAAGAATAGAGTATGCAAATACATAGATTGAAATTCCGGTTATACAGATATTGTTAGCACTAAATTAAAAGGGGTTTAAAAATAATTTTCAGTGTTGATTTTTTTTTTAATAGCATTTGCCTGTGTTGAACTCATGTGAGGAAGAGAATTCTGCTTCAGCGCTGGCCTGAATACCTCTTTTCTCCTGGCCATCAGTCCTGATTTCATGTCAGTTCAGTGTATTTAAATATCTACCACTAGTTATGCTTTTCTTTGCCATGGTTATTTCCACCACGTCTTGCATCTTAAAAGGATATTCTGAAGTCAACTAAAATATGTATCTTCTAATTGCAAGCTTTATTTTTATTTTAAGAGGTATTCATTAGGAAATTGCTTGTTCTTTGCATGGTGATCTGTTACTATCATGTGAGCAATGTATGCTGACGTAGTAATATCCTCCAGAGTATCCTGTTTGCAGCTGCCCCACCAAGTGTATAGGCTTCTAGTTTTAAGTTCGTTGGCCTTATTTGATGTCATTTGTTGAACATCTACAGAGACTTTCCTTTTCATCTTACTGTACATGGATTCTTCTGTACCAGGAATGCAAGGAGGGTGTATAGGAGACCAAAAGTTCTGTAAAGTAATCATTGTTATGATCTACCATAAGCATCTCAAGAGCCTAAGAAAGTCTTTAGCCTTAGCAAGTGTCTCTTTCCCCTGGGATCTGTGCTTCTTTCTATTTGCATCTTTTTTTTAATGAAGAGAACAGTGAAAAAGGATGGGTATCTTTCTTGAACTCAACCTCATGTGTTTTATTTTGAAGTGTCTGATTCACGAGTACCAACATTTTCTGGTACACTTGCTGTTCTTGTTTTGATATATCATCTTCCTATTGAACAATGACTGATGACTTCAGGCTCTGCCTAATAAGCAATGTTTATAAATGAATCAGAAAAGCAAGGTTGCACGTATTTGCATGAGAAGATTATGTAATGAATTTGAACTGATTTTATCTCTGAAATTCCCTATTTACAGTGCACTGGTCTTCAGTGTAAGATGATGTAAAAAGTGCTGAGCCTGGACTTTTTGTCTTAAACTTGGAATTTCCACTGTAGGTGTTTCCAGTATTTCCAAATTTCTTTTTGTACTGAATAAAAGAAAAAGGTATATTATCACGTAATTTATGAAGGAAGGGAGGAAATTTTACGTTGTTTTATTTTATTTAGAAACTACTTTGCCTGCTCTAGGTGACCCTGCTTCGGCAGGGGGATTGGACTAGATGACTCACAGAGGTCCCTTCCAACCCCGAACATTCTGTGATTCTGTGATACTTTAGTAAGCTGTCTCTTCCCAGTAGGGTTAAACCATTTTCTTTCCATCTTTCATTTTGACTTTTATGTTATGGTATAGTTTTAATCTAATAAACAGTCCATTTAAAGATGAAAAGCAGAGTTTCAGTCACTAACAAAATTCCACTAATTCTGGTACAAATATCAAAAAAACTGATCCCTGGTTCTGTTGCAGTATTACACTATTTCAAAAGCATTTACTGATGAACATAAGTTTTTTCTCATTTTTTTTAAGAAGCATGTGTCTGCAAGTTCTTATATGGTGGTTTTCATTTAGTATCCAAAATTCATAGAACATGCATATTTCTAATCAGGTTTTGTGTACCAAAGACAGTAGCAAGAACTGACTGAATCTCTTGAATTACACGCAACACAGTTCTTAGCACCTTAAAAAAAAAGAAGTTACATTTTACAGATCACTTCTGATACTGTTAAGCTTCAAATAAAGACGATTTAAACTTTGCCACAGTTAGAAGGCGTTTCCTGGAACTGTCCAACTTCAGACTGTGCTCTTGTCACTTCTGATAAGAATCTTGCAAGATCTTCCTTGATCTAGTCTGGAGACACAAGTTGCTCTAAGGAGAACACAGAAGTATGTGTATTCATATTTATATATATGTTTTAATACATATAACTCAGGTAATCAGTACTTAAGAACAATCATCTCGCCGAACACCCCCCTCCCATCTTTCAAGAGCAAAGAAGAACGATGGTGTCTATCACACAATAGGAGGTTTAACCCAGAGTTTCCTCTGTCTTGGAGCTTCATCTCTGTGACTCTGTGAGCTTCTTTCTTTCCTCCTGCAGCTTTCTGCCTGTAATGTCATGAGGTGTAGGGTCTCGGCGCCTTTTTTTCAGGTGTCCATATGTTTAGAAGTCTCTGAGCCAGCCGAAAAAAACAGAACAGAAGCAGGAAAATAAAATGAAATTAGTGACCCATCATTTGCTATTCCGATCCTGGCCTATATTACCAAACAAATGCTTCCACCCAATTGAAGCTGGATTGCTCGAGAGACAGTGGAAAATGGGTTAACATCTGCAGTGCAGTTCGAAGGGAGTTGAGTCTTTGATTTGCCTACTCCTGGGCACGTGGTTCCACCTCTGGGGAGGAGACAGCACATATAGCATAGGATGACATAGGTCATCAAGATAAAATGGGCTGGAAAAGACCTCTGCCTGGTATACTGCCTGTGCATTTCCAGTTTCGCTTCTAAGGCTATTGCAGAGGTACGGGGTGTGAATGGGGAAATAAAAAGCATAGGAACGTATGGGAAGGATTCAATACAAAAGGAGACTGAAAGCATTCGAGAAGTGAATGAAAGAATTCTTGGCCACGAGCTGACGGGGCTCATTGAGAGGGCTTTCAACTAGGTTTGAAGGGGGAAGGGGATATTGCCCAGCTCACTAGGGATGAGCCTAGGCTTGGAGTGCCAAGGCCAGGGGTGAGATTGACAGCCCAGCTCAAGTGTGTCTACACCAATGCACGTAGCATGGGCAATAAACAG
>Ga0065711_1037165_pt1 | contig 20118 bp, 12 predicted proteins | sample Hoacrofraction12_FD_59098 | JGI IMG/M metagenome (GOLD analysis project Ga0065711, IMG submission 59098) | Hoatzin crop microbial communities from Cojedes, Venezuela - Epithelial fraction 12 v2 (version 2) | ecosystem: Host-associated > Birds > Digestive system > Esophagus > Crop | place... | reverse complement strand
GCACAGGAAGTTCCGTCTGAACATGAGGAAGAACTTCTTCCCTCTGAGGGTGACGGAGCCCTGGAACAGGCTGCCCAGGGAGGTTGTGGAGTCTCCTTCTCTGGAGATATTCAAGCCCCGCCTGGACAAGATCCTGTGCAGCCTGCTGTAGGAGACCCTGCTTCGGCAGGAGGTTGGACTAGATGACCCACAGAGGTCCCTTCCAACCCCTACCATTGTGTGATTCTGTGAAAGATAATCCTTTGAAAGGTATCTGCTGGTTGAGTCCTATCAAAGCAGGATAATTACAGTTATGTATTGGGAACCTTAATGGCTGGGCCCTGTTGCCATGAGTAAGACTTTGTATTACATGGAACACAAAGGGCTTTATAAACTTACTCCCTTTCAGCAACGTCAGGGCCAATGTAACTTGCTTTGAGTGGCAGACATCTTTAAGCAACATCTGTGTTTGTCAGAATCACTGAAACCATTGTAAGTTACGTGCTGCCAGGGAACAGTGATAAATTGTAACTGTAGAATCAAGAGCTGTACACCTACTTGTTAGTATTGATATAAATGCGTAAAGCTGGTTTTATTTTGAACGAGCCTAGTGGTGTCGTGGGGAGTCAGGTTCGACTGCATCAGCCCAGGCAGGGGGGTTCTTCTGCTCTGCCTGTGTTGCTCAGGCCTGCCAGCCATCTGGCAGGAGCTGATGTATCTGAGACTGACAGCATGGTCAGTAACTCTGAGTTTTGCAAACAGCTATTTGAATTGAAAAATTAGAAGCTAAAACTTGATATATTGTTTAATTCTCTTTAGTGGTGCCATGTAGAAGTGTTGTCTTAAAAACAGTTGTTGTGCAGTGAAGTAGATTCTATAGCTTTTTTTACTTCGTTTAATGAAACTGGTAACTCTGCTTCTGACTTTCACAGGCCTGTTCTGCACAGAAACGTTCGCTACAATTGTCGAGTGATCTTCTTAAATAAGTAAGTAGTTCTTTATGCGTTTTGTGAGGCAACGCGTTAGTGTATCCGTTCAGAGACCTATTTGGCCTTCGAGAAAGATTCTTCAGGGCTATGTAGAGCAATGAAGTTGGCTTCCTAGCTACTAAACTTCAGAGAGACAACTAATGTTTTCCATTATCTCTTTTTCCTTTTTGAATTTGTAGAAACTAAGTTTCCACTGCTTTCTGAAGGAGTCCAGAAAAAAACCCCTTAGGTCTGCAAACAGAAGCTTTAAAAAATTATTGTATGTAATAGTTGCTTAATGTACCTCATAACAGAAAAAAAGATTTGGTATTAATCAGTGTTCTTATTTAGTCTTGTTTGGCTCTACATCAGGTCATAAATCGCCCTTTCTGTTTTTGTTTTTTTAAGAAAAATTCTTCTGATTAGACCAAAAATATCATTGGCAAATGCAGGAAACTACAGGGAACTGAGATGGTTTACCCCGTGGAACAAAGCAAGGTAGGCTGGCTACTGTTAAAATTGTGATTAAAACCACAGCAGCCACAGCAGAAGGATTAAAATTTCTATAGAAATCCGTCAATGCTGCTACAGGGTGAGCAGCAAGACAGAGTCAGCTAAGCTACGTAATTGCAGCTCAGTTAGAAAGCTTATGAAGTACAATCAAACTCTGAATTGCTGAGCTGGAAGGAAAAGTGTGGCTGGATGATCCTGCAACGAGTGTAGTAGTGTCGTTTTCCTTGGGTCTACTTTCTAACTGTGTGCAGTTCAGGATTGGAAGAGCCTGTGTTTGTTTGCTCGCTTGCTGCATCCTCTTCAGTGTTAAACTGGAAAGCAGTGTGAAATGGATGGGCTCTGTGTGAATTTTAACAACTGCAGAGGATGAAAGCCACGTACTTTATGATGCCGTAGAATACGCTTGCTGCTCACCTCTGGTGCCGTGCACTCGTCCTGTCGTCAGAGAATGGTTCTAACTTGGTGGTCTCAGTAAAGTGCTTCTGTGAGGGCCCCTGCGCATCCATCCTCTTGACCCCAGTCAGTCCCAGATGAGTTCTGTGTTACTCCTGTGGTAACGCTGCAAAGAGAGAAACTTTTATTTGGTATTTGACTCGCATGCTGTGTTCTTTGTTAGGTCTAGTTTACAGCTAGGATGGAGCATTTCTGAAGCAAAGTGAGATGGTGCTAGCTCCTAATCTTAACGTTTCTGATTAATTTCACCGAAAGTATGAAGGTCCTTTTTTTTTTATTTATTTTTTTAAACACACACAGCCCTGTAAAACTGAAGTACAATTGCTTTAATCAATGTTAGAAGGTGGCAGAATGTGGAAATAAGAATCAGTTTTTATGCTGTGGTTTACATAACGATGTATTCACAACCTCTAAACCTGCTTTAGGCATGTGGAGGAATATTTTCTACCCGGAATAATTCAGGAAGTGACTGGACAGGTAAGTTTGTAAAGGATTTTTTTCATTTCTTTTTACCTTTCGCATCTTCCAGATTCAGCAATTGAAATGAATAGAATTTGTGGCAGAAAACTGTAGCACACCGAATTCTGCTGTCGGTCATGTTGCAGATTCATAGGTTTCAGTGATAATTCTCAATTACATTAAATGAGAGCATAATATAACCTTGTTTGTGTTAGTATTTGGCAGCAAAGCAAGTAAATTTTCAATTCACCTCAGTCGTTTATATACACAGGACATTAATTGTCTTATTTTGCACAGTTCTGGTACTGAGTTTATCTATGCTTGAGACTACAAATGAGTATGTGTTTTGAGGAAAAAAAATAAAAAAAGAATTTAACCTTCTTGATTTTGAAGGGTCTAAAATTTAGGTGATTTCCTGCTAAAGCATGCGCCGATTCCTAGCAAAAGACAGTCTCTGTTTTATAGATTGTTTAATTCAAAAGCAGTTGTCCTGTTCTGAAGCAAAGCTCTGGATCTGAATACTGCTGAAATTTCAATACCAAATTTCAGTACAATCCAGAAATTTGCACTCTAGAGGTTTTGGGGTGGGGTTTTTTTTGCTTGGTTTAAAATGAAGGTAGGTGTAATGTGATTGATACTGTGTCACTCCACATAAGTAAGTATTCAATTTTTATATTTTTAAAAGATTTCTAGTTAACTTTTTGACTTGAATAGACTCTTCTATTTCATACATGTAAGGATGTTCTTTTTTTTGCTCAGGAAACTGTTCCTTTTGGGGACGCAGTGCTAGCAACCAAAGATACGTGCCTAGGGACAGAAATATGTGAAGAACTCTGGGCACCAAACAGGTAAGAAGAAGAAGAAATGAAAAGTAAACTAAAACATAACCTGTACCTGCCAGAAATAAATGTTTGAAGAAAATCTGGGTATTATTCTTCTATGTAGTATATTTTCAGAAGGTGTCAGGAAGCTAAAATACACTTAGGAGCAATAAATACTTCATGGGAAAGATTTCACTAGGCTAGATGCAGGATAGCAGAAGAAGTTTTAGGTGGTTGAGCTAAATTCATTTGAAATGGAAGGTTCAGAGAAATACTGAGAAGATTGGGAATGAAGAAGGTGACCTGAGGAAACAAACGGCAGGTAGCTATAGTGCTTGCATTCCAGATACTGGAATTTTAGTTCCACCTGAGGTGGAAATGTCCTCTCTGGATCCATCTCTGTAACTTGATCTGGCGTCGAAGTGACAAAGTTACTTTGTATCAATTTGTGGTATCGATTTTGTCTAGTAACTATAACCCCGTATTATTCCCACTTACTGTACCTAGTCTCAAAAAAATGAGACTACTAGTAGGTCTTTTAATATTAATTACTTTATTATTTTTATCTTTGGCTTTGACCAACTCCTCCAAAGCATTCCACTTAACAGACAAATTGAGCTCTCTTATATTTGACAAGATAGAGGATAGGCTCTTTGAGATGTATCACATATTTTTTTCTATTTAGCTGTTAGCTTAATCTCTCTGCTTTATTTTTTAACTAGTATCAGACTATGCATAAAGACGAGGCATAAGGAAACAACAAGAGGTCACTAAAGGAAAGCAAAGCCTAGTGCCCTTGAGTAACATTTCCTGTTAATGTTTTAGGTCCTGTTACAATTTACAGTTCTTCTGATGACAAAGAAGATCCCGTTCACAAAGGCCTGATGTGAGGCGGGCATGGAGATACAGTTACATGAAAGCTGTTACAGTTAAAATTAACTGAATGTTCCCGATAGTTTTCCAAATCTCCCAGTTACAAACATTCATTCCCTGGTAACTGCAGAAGGTGTGGTATGTTACAAAGATGTGATTTTTCAGTATTTCTGTCTTTTGATGTTGGAAAAAGAAAAAAGCAGTAACAGTCTTCCCCTTCTGTGGTTCTCTTTAAGCTTATGCTTTTGGATTTACCAAGAGAACTGACCTTGCAAAAGTATCTCCATGTTGCTCTTTCAGACCAAGATTGTCTTATTCTCTCTTTCTTTGAGACCCAAGCTTCTACAGAGTAAAGTAGAAGGCATTTCATTTAGAACAGAATGAGCAAAAGCCCTTCTGCCCTCTGCAGCCACTACTGGTCTCTGACAGAAGAGTCAGAGAGTCCTATCCTAGTTCAAGCTAGGGCATGCAGAAAACTGATGATGACATAGGTGTTTTTATTTGTCAGTGGTTTTAAGTGATACCTGCAGCATACACAGCATAGTATGCCAGCTGAACTTTTTTCTGCCTTTTGCTTTGACAGCCCCCATATTGAAATGGGACTTGATGGTGTGGAAATTTTCACTAACTCTTCGGGGAGTCACCATGTGCTGCGGAAGGCACACACCCGGGTGGATTTGGTGAATTCTGCCACAGCAAAGGTATATGCTTAAAAAAAAATTAATTTTGGTTATGCACCTCGTTTTTTTCAGAACAGACTCCTCTCCTATGTAATCCTGTCTTAACAGTGATGGGGACAAAAACAAAGTAATGGATGTACACTACACTGTGAGAAGTGTTTAATTTGCACAACTACTTTGTCATTGTAATTTAACATGCTTTGGTTATATTTAACAGTATCTGCTCTGTCCTCAGATACCCAAATACAGCTTCTGTCATCATCTTTCTGCTTTTCTGAATCTCAGTTTGAACTTAGAATTTCAATTTAGAAGTGCAGCCCTCTCTATTTGGGCTAAGGGAATGACTCTTGCTAGTAACAGAAGACTCCAGTCTTCCAACAGTGTGAAAGGGATGGAGCTCACTTACTACATTTATTTATGTAATTACTTGTTTCTGTCGTGTCTATCACATGCAAAGTACTTTTTTAAATGACAAGAGAGAGTACCAGCCATAAATCATCACGATGTAAAGGCAGAGAAAGATTATAAGGACAGGAACAGAGAAATAACATTTTGTGTTTTAACATTCTGTCAGGTGCTATATTGTGAAAAGCACTTTTTTGTCTGCATGTTTGTTTTCCTCCCAGAATGGTGGAATATACGTTTTAGCTAACCAGAAAGGCTGTGATGGTGATCGTCTGTATTATGATGGCTGTGCTATGATTTCGATGAATGGAGAAACAGTTGCACAAGGATCCCAGTTTTCACTCGATGATGTGGTAATGTGTTCAACCTATAGCTGCTAGTTACAGCTAAAATGAGTATGGCTACATTTATGCTCAACACTTTCCAGACATTCCAGACACTAGGTCCATGTCTCTAGACTAAGATGTGTTTCTACTATGCTATTCAACTAGATCCAAGGTTTTTCCAAGTGAAATTGCCCAGATCTGATCTACAGTAGCTTTCCTGCTTTTGCGAGTGAGGAAGAGCTGCACAGTGGAGGGACTTCATGAAAACATTTGCCTATGCAATCACCATATTTAAGAAAGACCCTGTCAACTTATATTCTCTTACCTAAGAAAAAAAGGACAAATATTGCAATATTCTAATTATGACCTGGTTTGGTAGACAAAAGGTTTTCTAGGTTGAGCTTTACTTCCAAAAGCCCTTTCTGAGTAGATATGTCATCAAAGCTGTAGGTTTCTTCACATTATGTGCCAAGTCCATCTCCTTCCCCAGTATGCTTCTTGCCTTTTTCTCTTGTCCTTTGCCGCAACTGACAGTGAACCTATTGTTCCGCTCTCCGACAAGCGCTATAAATTTACTGTGATTTATGAGCGTCGTAGAGTACTCAGTGAAGCGAGTCAGTTGTGCTCGCTTTGTAACGTGAGTAATTCTACTGAGTCAGAAGTGACTTGTGAAGTGAGCATAAAAATCTGTATGGGAAAAAGTTGGAGGAATTCTTCTTCCCCAACACTTTCTGTAGTCCAGGCCTGTCAAACATTGTTTATCTGTTTGTGTAGAATCAATCTAATGTTGAAAGCCTCTCCATAGGAAGTGCTGGTTGCCACTCTGGACTTGGAAGATGTTCGAAGTTACAGAGCAGAGATTTCATCTCGTAACTTAGCGGTAAGAATTCTTTACAGAGGTTATGTTTGCAAACTCTGCCAAGTTTGAATAGTTATTGAATTTGAAAAGTAGTTGCATGTCTTGATTTTCACAGTATTCTATAGATCTGATGTTTTATAGGTATATGCTACATTAAAATTGATGTCTTCCCAATTCTTCTGTACTATTGCTCAGGCCAGTAAAGTGAATCCTTATCCCAGGGTAAAAGTGAATTTTGCTCTGTCATGTTCTGATGATGTAGCTGTACCTACTTGTATGCCAGTCCAGTGGAGACATCATAGTCCTGAGGAGGAGATCAGGTAAACAAATACTGAATCTGTTGCTTGAAAATTATTTTGAATTAAAAAAAAACAACAAACAAAAAAACAAAAAAAGAGATAAATATAAGATCTTGTTATATTTAAGAAAGTATCTCATTGGAAGACCACAGTAAATATGTTGACTTGCTTAGGTCTTATTCCATAACCCTTTTGGATTAAGCATATTCTGTAATTTCAGCCTTGGTCCTGCATGTTGGCTTTGGGACTATTTAAGGCGCAGCAAACAGGTAAGAACAACTGGTTTTGTTCTTTGCCGTGGCATACACATCTTCTTCTGTGCTGTAGGGATGGTACACATTACTATCCTGTGCTGCTGTTAGTGCAAAGTGATGTTAGTTCAAGGTGCAAGGTTTGAGTTTTCCACTGGTAGCTCATTCAGACTTCAACGCAAAGTGTGACTTCAGTGTGTTCTTCTGACCTTTTCCTTAGGAATTGTGCTTTCTTTGAAAGCAACAGTCAAGCTTACCTTTTAATAAAGGGGATTTCTTTTTCTTTGAAACACTGTTTTTTCAGTAAGGAAAATATGTTAATGTTATAATGGAGATGTTTAAAATAAGCAGAGTGACATGAACTAGTAATTCAGTTTAATAGTGAAGTATATACAAAAAATTTAGTACTTTTTATTAGCTCCTCTGTCTTACTAGAGGGTAAAGACATACTGGCAGTTTTTCTAGCCAAAGAGTTTGCACTGACTACTTGTTTGATTATCCAGTTGATGAGAGTTTAAGAGGGTTTGCTAGGTCTGGTTTATTTGTTTGTTTTTCCTGAGTAGAATATAAGCAGACTTGAACAATGCATGTGTAATTCTTTTACAAGAATATGTCTCTGAATGGCACAAGATATATTTTTCTAATTTTGCTATTTGGAATATCTTCCTCGCTCTGTTTTCAAGGCAGGATTTCTCCTACCTCTCAGTGGTGGAATTGACAGCTCTGCTACAGCTTGCATAGTATACTCCATGTGTCGCCAGGTTTGCCTGGCAGTCAAGAATGGAAGTAAGTAGATATGCACATCTGGCTAGTCATGCTTACTAATGGTTACGGACAAGTTAATATTAGCTGGGTGCAATAGATGCAAGAGGTCATTAATGGTAGACTCTTGCCCAGTTGTTCTAATGGAATCCATTGTATCTCTTCAGAAATTCCAGCGAAAATGTGCGCCCAGATTTCAGGTTCTTGGAATTGGCTTAATAGTTTTCCTTTTGGGTTTGAGAGTTGAATGTGGAACTCAGACTAGCTTCTGTCTAGAGTGTTGTTTAAAATGTTGGCTGCTGTAGTCGTGGGATTTCAGTTTATCATGAGAATTTTCTCCTTCTGTTAAATTCAGCACTACAAAACATGGTTAGGCATGGTTCAAGCTCTTAAACTGGCTTTAGGTAGACCATATGCATTTAGCTAAGCCTTTGTACATATTGGATCATATTTTCTAGAAAGTTTCTTTAAGGCATAGAGCAAGAGGATTTAACATTTCTGTGTTTAGAATTAGGAGAAAAATCAGTAATTCTTTGATACATGAAAATATGTTTGGGGAGTTAAGATGATGGAGTCGTCTTACTTGTGAGAGGCACTCTAGAGCTTAATGGGAATACAAGAAACATACAAGTTATTTGCATATCCTGGATAGCAGGAGCACAACAGTTTCCACTCTTGTTCTGTTTCTTTTGCTTTGTCTTCAGATGCGGATGTGCTGGCTGATGCACGCAAGATTGTGAATGATGAGACCTATGTCCCTGAGGATCCTCGAGAATTTTGCAAGCGTGTCTTTACCACTTGCTATATGGCTAGTGAGAACTCCTCCCAGGATACTTGTAACAGGGCTAAACTTCTGGCTGAGCAAATAGGCAGGTATAAATTGAGAAGTGCTGGAAAAAATATCATGTTCTGGCTAAAACTTTCATATAAATCTTTCAGACTCTGAAACAGGAAAAAATAGGAGAGGAATAGTAGGTGTATTAAGTAGGAGTATTCCAGACATTGTTACTTGAGTGTGTAAACGTGAGGCAAACTTAGAAGCATTTGGTAAAGGATGTGGAAATTTGGAAACAGACTCTGGAAAGTGTTATTCTTTCCAAAGTTTCTTTGTACCCAATCTGAGATGGTAGCAGCCTTTAAAACATCATTTTATGGGTGGGTTTTCTGCTTTTTTTAATGCTATTTTATATAGTCAGATTGTGCTAGTTGAGTCACTTCTGCTTGAATTGTTCTCAGCTATCACATCAATCTGAACATAGATGCGGCTGTGAAAGCTATTGTGGGAATTTTCAGCGTGGTGACAGGTCGAACTCCCCACTTTTCTGTCTACGGAGGGAGCAGCAGAGAAAACCTGGCACTCCAGAATGTGCAGGTGCGTTTCATGTAGGCTGAATCAGGTCAGACTCTTTTTTATAGTTTTTTTGAAAGAGCACAAAATGGTGAAGTAGCAAGAGGGCCCTTCATTTGTGTTGCTGTGAAAACCCAAACGTGTTGTGGTGTGTGCCTGAAGATTCATGGGCTTCCAGTGAATGCTTGTCTGCAGCAGAAATCTGCAGTCATACACATAACGCAGGAGAAGACCACGATAATTATTGCTTGTGACTTTTAAAACCTCATAGGATGGTGAGGAGGAAATAGTACATGCCTGTATCTCATCAGTAGCATTGGTGTTTAAAAGGCATCCCAACAGAAGGTTGCCAGGTAAGGAAAATGAGCAGCAAAGTATTCTGATAGACAGCTCAGAGTCCAGTAGGATTGTGGCAGGTTAAGCCTCAAAAATATTGCCAATGTGTACTAGACTTTCCTGTGGTGAATGTTAGCAGCCTTTAAAAAGGTCTGTGTGAGATGTCAAGCTTACCCATTCCAATTCCTAAATGTGTTCAGTTTTAGAAGGTATAAAAGAATTTTTTTATTTTTTTTTTTGCATCAGAAGGTATTTAATCTCCAACAGGCTTATAAAATGCAGCTCAAATACACATTTTCATTGTGTCAGAACAGACCAGTGCTGTACCTTGGTAGTGCTGGTATACATAACCTACAGAATCACAGAAGATGTAGCTGCCTAGTGACTTCTGGTCCCTGGCTCCAGCTGTACCTTTGGTTGTCATGACAGCTTGCTTTTTGGCTTCCAACTTAACCAGCCAGTCTGTTTTACTTCTGGCTAAATCTTGATTATTGTGTTTGATAGTTTTTGTGAGCTGAGGACTTGATCTTTTTTGCCGTGCTATTACTGGAGACCTCCAGCTGTCTCCTCTGGAAGCAAACATTGAATCCTTTATCAGCTTTTTGGCAATGGGACAGGCTTTGGTCACAGCAGTGTGGCGATTTGCTTAACATCACACACAATTGTGGCTAGAGCTGGAGGCTGAATCTTAGGTCTGTTTGGTATTATTACCATCCTTAGAAAAAGTTGAGTTTCAGAATGGGGACAAAAGCAAAGAGAAATGTTATGTAAGTAAATCCCTTTAGTCTAATACTCCATAAAAGGGTGTGATAGACCGATGGTTTATCTGCATACTTCATCCCTCATGGCTCCTTATTTGTGCTTGTAGGAGGCAGAAATGGCAACTACTCCCCATTATGCAGTTCAGAGTAGAATAAACCTGCTCAGTCGTGTAAGTCTGTGGCAGTAGTGGATACTGAACCTGGCTTTCCTATGTGTGGTTGGCTTCTTCTCCACAAGACCATCCTTCTTGCAGTAACACTTAGCCCTCTCACATTTTGTTCTTCATGGGTTTGTTTAGGGAATTGAATAATAAAAGTGATTGGGGAGAAATTATTCTGCTTTGTAAATTTGCTTGATTTTTCATTTTGCTATGCAGGCTAGAATAAGAATGGTCCTTGCCTACCTGTTTGCTCAGCTGACGCTTTGGACTCGGGGTTTGCCAGGGGGACTTCTGGTACTAGGATCAGCCAACGTGGATGAAAGGTTGGTGAAAATTAGAAATCTAAAACCAGGTGAACTGGGAAGAGGTCACTGCATTTCCTTGCAACTCTACCAAATCCCAGTGGAGATTATTACTCAGAAGAGGTAACAAGCTAAGAATACACTAATAGCAGTGAAATTAATGAAAATAGTTGAATCGGCCTGAATGGAAAATTGTGTATTTTTCAGAAGTTTACAGCCAAAGTATTGTCATAGTTTTCCAATAAACCGTTGTTGCTTCCTTAGCCATTTTCAGCAGAGCTTGCCTGTGCAGTTACCAGGTTAACTTTCCAATCTGTTATTTGTTGTATTTTCAATTACTGTATTAGGAATTAAGTTGTGAACTTTGAGTTGAAAAATAGATTTTAAAAATCTGAATTACTGTTATTAGAGCTGACTGTTTGAAGATTGAAGCAATCTCCATAAGATGGTAGGACTGATGACCTCAAAAGCTGGGAGAGTAGTGTGTGCTGATTCTATGGGTGTTTTGGGATTTTTTTTTTTTAAATTGGTCAGGACAGTATTCTAATTGTTTTGCATCAAATATATTACCTTAGCATGGGCAGTTTTGCAGTGGTTCCTAATTGTTTAAATTATCGTGTTCCTCCTCCCAGCAATTTCATGGCTTTAGGATAGCCCTGTTGCAGCTGAACACCGGTTTTCCCCTTACATATCAATACGTTAACAATACGCAGTCTGTTTCTCCCTACGTATATATTTTATATATAATAAACTATTATATATTATGCTAAAGTTATGTTATTATTTACTATTACTATATAAAATTTCCTCTCTTGCTCAGTCTCCGAGGTTACTTGACAAAGTATGATTGCTCAAGTGCTGATATCAATCCTATTGGTGGAATCAGCAAGGCTGATTTGAAGAACTTCATACAATATTGCATTGAAAATTTTCAGCTCACGGCCCTCAGAAGGTGGGTAGTGAAGCGGTGGTATTTGGTGACTGTGTTTGTATGCAGCATATTGTGAACTTCACGGTTTGGTTTTCTCTACTAAGAGCTAAGCTGCAGTAACATTGCAGATGCTAATAAAGAAAAGTATTCTGCGCGTCCCTTTGTTTTTAAATGACTGTGTATGCTTATACAATGTAAATTCCTGGGTGCCAAAAATGCCGCTGGTCTTAGCAGTTACTGTATGCAAGCGTTTGTGTTGTTAATTCCACTGAAGGGACTGTTTGAACAAGATGCTTTGTGTTTTTGCTATAAAGCATTGCTTTTTAAACCTGTAACAGCTCCCAAGTACTGTTTGAACTGAAGGGACTGTTTGAACAAGATGCTTTGTGTTTTTGCTATAAAGCATTGCTTTTTAAACCTGTAACAGCTCCCAAGTACCACTTGTTCAGAGCTGGCTAGTCCTTTAGCAGCTTATGCCCTGAAAAAGTTTTGAATAAAGCATTTGATTGTTAACAAACCAGACTGTTAACTAGTACTCATAAGACTGGACAGAATTAATGTTTTTCTTTTACCTTCCTCTTGCAGTATCATGTCAGCCGCACCCACGGCAGAGTTAGAGCCGCTGGTGGATGGACAAGTGGCTCAGACTGATGAGGTAATGGGCAGTGACTTTAAAATGCTCTGGTAAGCCTTATCCCCAAATGTGGTTTTTGTCCAATAACTATTGTTTGCTCTTGTATGTATCTGTGCTTATTGACAAGCATGTTGTAAACATTCTTAAAGCTGCAGAAAAGGCACTAGTATCCCACAGCAGCCTTATCTATGTTGACAACAGTTTCCAAAAGAGCAAATCAACTTTTTTTTGGAAGTATTTTGTATTTTGGGCACTTTGAAAGATTGGTGTTCTGAAATTCAGTTTTAAGTTTTCTTAATACCAGAAGAAAGTCAAGTCAGGGCCTTACTGCCATTAAAATGACTGGCAGCAAAGCCCTTTCTCTTCTCCCCCAGCCCTTCTCTTTGCTGTCCGCTCTGGGTAAGAGAGGACTGGTAAGCCTAACAACTACCTCTAAGGGCTGTTGGATCTTTAACTGTCGGGTATTGTAAAACTCTTTATGATAAAGCAAAGGGTTGCTGAATTAGAATTAGCGGTTTTCTTCATTTGGCCTTACTTTACTGGTATACACTACATTTAAGCTAGCTAGAAGGGAAAATGAACAAATCTTTCTCAGGAAAGAAATATTTTCATTGGCCAAATCAAACATTCATGGAAGAATTTCGGATCTCTCATGTCATAGAGATCCCACTTTATTTTCTTTTGCTCATAATATTAGTCTCTCTGTCTTTTTGATCATTGGCAATTTCATTTCAGTATTTCTTTGATTAAACTGGGTTATTGTACTTGCTCCATAAAACAATTAATTGTAATTTGCATAGTTAAAGTTTTCAGTGACTTTCTGTGTGTCTGATTTCAGGCAGATATGGGGATGACATACGCAGAGCTCTCAATCTATGGCAAATTAAGAAAAATTGCAAAGGCTGGACCATACAGTATGTTCTGTAAGCTGATTAATATGTGGAAGGAAATTTGCACTCCAAGAGAGGTAATTTATTAAAAAAAAAAAAAATCAAGTCATGTAATGTCTTTGCCAACATAGAGTATGTTTGGAGAAACGTCGAGTAGAGTTCCTTTTAACTGAAAAGGATAGTTTAATTATTCTGTTTAGAGATCATTCTACAGCTGTAGCAGAATATGCTGGAAAAAGTGGTATGCATCTCTTAAATTAATGGAGCTTGTTGTCTGTGTTGCAAATTGTTAGAGCAGTAATTGGGTAGTCTGAAAACAATTACTTCGGAACTATACCTTCAGGGGAAAATTACTCTGAATTACTCATGGCTAACTACTCTTGAAGCCTTTGGTTATGTATTCCGAGATGGAAAATGGCTCTTGCTTTGAAAGATTATCTACACTGAAGAGGTATCTGCTTTGCTGTTATGCAGTTCTTCCTTTCCTGTGCATAAAGGAAAGAGTTGAAATTGTCACCTGAATTGCAGAGGCTAGTGCTCACTGTTGGCTTTCATACAAGGCGCTTCCTCATTGGTAAATGCTAGGTGCTGAGACCAGGGTGGTGTCTGAAAATGGTCTTAAATGCCTCTTATAGGTGGGGTCACCCACAGTGATTCATACTAGTCGCGGCAGATAATTTATGTGAATGTTAATGGAAGAAAATGGATGTGTAAATCTAGAACACAGTCTCCAAAATACTCTTCTTCTCTACACTTTCAAATACTAAGAAAACTTCATCTGATTAAAAGCTATGTTCTTTGTACACCAGGTGGCATCAAAGGTTAAGCATTTCTTCAGGATGTATTCAGTTAACAGACATAAAATGACCACCCTCACGCCTTCCTACCATGCTGAAAACTACAGTCCCGATGACAACCGATTTGACCTGAGGCCTTTCCTTTATAACACCACATGGTCCTGGCAGTTTAGGTGTATAGATAAACAGGTAAATGCCCTCTGATTCTTGTACGGTTTTATGTTTAAAGCCCTCACAATGGGACAAGCTCAGATCCGGTGAGTCTCCAGCAGAAGACAACTAGCATTCAGGATAATAGTTTAATACAAAAAGAACTGGGATTGTTCTTTTCACATAACTGTGAGTCTAAGAATTCTCTGGCTTCAGTGTAGGCTGGGTTCTTCGGTTTTTTTCATTGTTAAGTACAGCTTGTCATATTGCTAGGAAAGCAAGAAGAAGAAGAAGAAAAGAGAGACTATACATACAGAGGCCAGAAACTAACAGGTTTCATACTCATGAAGTTCTGTGCTAATACCGAGAACAAGCTTATGTGTTTCGGTTCAGGACCTGTCTGAAGGGATCTGTTTAATTGCAGGCTTAAACTTGACCTACGTCTGCGTGGGAAAAGCCAGTAAGAGGCAGCAGTTCATTGGGAATGCTTCTCCCACCTGCTTCTACAACGATTCCTTTTTTGAACCTCAAGTCAGTTGACTGACAAATACGAGTTTGCTCAAATACAGCAACAGTAATGGTACAGTGCTTAGTTTGAGGACTGTGAGGTGTGGAGGGGCTCGAGCAACTATTGGAACCGTGCTTAGCTTTTTGTAGTTTTCAGTCACACCTTCAACGTTATTTTAATGCATGTTTTATGGCAGAAGTGCTGGGCTGAAAAATTTTAGCACCCTGAAGTTTTTCCTGCCAGAAATTTTAAACCTCAGTTGCTTTTAAGAATATGTTTATATATATAATAAAATATTAATTCCCTCGTCTGTGAAATGCCAGACATGCTGTAATAGTGTTTTATTACCTTGAAACCTAGGATAAAAGCTACCACGTGCAGCACTTTTTGTAGGTCTGTATGGTGGCTTTTTTCCCATCGTTTTGGAATTTTTCCCACTGAAGTCCAGGACAAAAGTTATTTTGGCCTCAGTGGAAGTTGGGTAAAATATTTTTGTAGGGTCTGGACCAAAATGTAAGTATTTTATGCTTACAGTAAATGTGATTAAGATCTTTTAATGATCCAGGATATTGTTACACTTTTTAACTGGATTTGTATGTAATAGCAGTTGTGCCATGCAAGGGTACTAGCCGTTGCGACTTATTCCTGAAAACTGGGAGTCAAGTTTGGGGAAAAATCTGTTATGTAGGCAACAGTAACCTGAACTGATAAAAGTTCAGCAGTAATCTGAACTGATAACTCATTGTTATGGATAGCTTTTTGCAAGACTGGAAAATAATGACTTGCAATAATGTGAGTCAAATCTGCCCTGTTCAAGGAAGGGAATACTGTTAGAGTTTCCACTGACTCTGCATATTCAGCACAATTGTCCTTCTGAAGAGAATCATTCTCTGGGACAATGTCTCACTGATAATTATGCTCCTGGGACTTAATCTGCACTTGAGGTTTTTCTGGCATAGTGACAGGACTGTGAAAATAAGGCATAAACTCTAAGTGGCGTAAAAACCACCTTTAGCTAGGTAGCACCAGGTTTTCCTGTAGAAGAGTCATGTTACAGCTTGAGCTCATGTGTGAAGGGAAATGGTTTTGAGTGCTAATGATAGCGAAATCTGTTGGATTTGTGGAAAGTTCTTTTCTACTTCGTATGTTTGTAGTGTAGTCAAGCCAATTTAGTCAGCCACTTTTTTAAGTGCAAAATTCCCTCTATCTGCTGCAGAAGGAACAGGGGTAAGAGAAGGCTGAGGTCATAGTGTTTGCTGGGAATTGCCAGCTTTGCGCTTGGAGTCTTCATGTCCTTCAGCTCTACCTAGCTGAAGGTTCCACCTGGGTGATGAAATTTCAGTGGTTTAGAGCAAATCTAGGAACTCCAGTGGCACTGTCTGTAGCTTCTGCCTTTGAGTTACATCTGAGGTAAAGGATGTGTGGTCAGAGCATGCACTTTAACAATTTCTAGGTGCCAAAATGTTCACTGGGATTTTAATAGCTGGCATAATTTGAAGGAACTGTGATGTAGGTCAGAAGAAAGCTGGCACAAGGATTAGGTATCTGCAGTCTGTCTTCTGCTTACTGGTCATACCACAAGATAAGCTGTGTTTGGTCAAATGAAAAGACTTACCAACCTGGGTATCTTTGTGTGTCTCTTTCATGACCAGCAGCAGATGTTGAAGGAAGAACGTAATAACAAGGAATTTACAGTACAGCCCTCCCTATACATCCTTACAGATTCAGGGAATGTAAAACTGAATTTTCCAGAGTTAATGTGCAGAACATCGTGTTTAGTTTGTGCTCTCAGTCTGTCCTCCATGAGTTTGTAGAATCGTTTCTGAAACTGTATTGTCAGTCTTAACAACAGCTTAGCTTAATATAAGCTACTTCCTTTTCTTAAGTTTTAAGAACAGTGAAGGTCAGTTTTATAGAATTGTGTGTGTGTGTGCATGGAAAGCATTTTCTGTGTTCGTTTTAATTATCCTAGGCTCTCTGTTGCGGGCAGGGTTCCAGGTTATGGTCTGATCTAATCTGACAGCTGCCACTGGAAGGGGCAGTGATGCCTCCCTTTCTGTCTCTCGGGGCTTCCGAGATGGCTTTGGTGCTTGGCTCACTCCTTGGTCAGCCAAATGAAGTCACCAAACTGACAACAAACTAGGAACTGATGGGAGCAGCCGGGGGGAGGTTAAAGGGGTGGGTGGGAATAAAATTTGACCTTCTCTTTTGACTGCAACGAACTGCCTGTTCAGCTCCGTTGTCCCCTAGAGCATATCCCGCTGTCAGTTCCTCATAAATCTGGGCTCTACACTGCTTTGTGATGGAAGCCTGAAAAGACAGGATGACGTTAAGTGCAAACTTATTTTTACTATTGAATCAGTTTCCTTTTAACTTGCAGGTATCCAAGCTAGAAAATAAGGAAGGAACTTCTCTAGTTGAAGACGTGGACTGATTTGCTGTTTCGTGTAACTATGGTAATTAATTTGCTAAGCAGAATGTTCAAGACTGGAGTATACTGTGATGATGAGCAGAGATAATCCGAACAATTGTTGAGGTGACCATTGTAAATGCTATTTGTAATCAAGTCTTTTTTTTTTTGATCGACTCCTCGTTTTGTTCCCAATATATTTAAACTGTAGTTTGGCTAAGGAATCATTTATTAAGGATTTCTTTCAACTACTTGAGTTAATTGCCTTTAATTGAAAATATTTGGATAAGCCCATCAATCATAAATAAATGTAGGGTAGTTTTTTGTGAAAGTGTATACACATACGTACTAAGTTTGGTTCTAATAATTTGAATATGATTTTGAGTAACGTTCAGCTGAAAGTATAAAATTTTAACAGTTCTGGCATGTGCTTTTGAGGGGAAAAACTCATTTTACTCTGCAATAAATTTGTCATTTTATAATGCTCGTTGACTCAGTTCTTATTTTATGTGTATTTTATTTATCTAGCATTGGCTGTGTAGACTGGTCCAGTGTTTTGAATAGCTACATAAAGTCTAATTCAGCAAGGTACTGGAAACATGTCTAACTTGAACCAGATGGGTAATCTCCTTGTTAGCGGGATCCAAATGAGAGTTCAGCTTCTTGTTTTGCATCTAGTTGCTGTGTAATTTGTGACAATTAACTTTAAAATCTGACTTAATTTTCTTGGAGAGGAGTAATACCTACTTCATCAGGCTGTCCAGAATTGTTTAGTGGTTATTGCTTTCCAAGCTCCTTAGCTGTATTTCAAGGATTTTGGATAAAGTTGGCATGGTGTCTTTTCCCTCCTGGCATTTTTGATGCATAAGGGTAACTTGATGTACCTGAAATAAGAAATGTCTTCTGGTGCAAGGTATGTCAAACAGAGAGGACACAAGTTTAGCATCTGTGCCACTATTTTTATACGCTCTGGTGCTGCCTGTCCGGGAGCTGTGATGTGTTATTACTGCCCATGCCATCGGTGAGTGGTTGGGCTTGCCTACACAATCCCTTCACTGTTGGAATCAAGCTCTCTGGGTGTAAAACATCTGGAAACGGAGTGAATATTGCAGAATGAAGTATAAAGCCAGCTTCCTCTGAGCTCAATTAGTGCGTTACCCACCTTCCACCTACTGTGTGCAAAAAGTTATTTTAACTTCACGACTACACTGATCTTTTAAATGTGTCCAGTGCTGTGGAACAATAAAAAAGATAGGCTTGTTCCTTCACCTGAGTCCCTTTTCTACTTGTTTATTTAATGTTTGGCTATTTCTGTTGCTTTTTTAAAATTTGATTTGAAAGGTGCGCTTTTAATAGGGAAAACTAGAAATGCATTTCTCGGGTTCTGGGCAAACTATGCTGTAACTGCGACAGCAGGGGAGCTTGACCAAGCGAGACTCTTGTTGAAAAGGTCGTACATTGTGCTAATGGAAAATGTCTGCTAATGGGCATGTTCTGCACATTTATTATCCACTATCCAGAAAGACAGAGTTGACTCATTTGAAGTTAAAGATGCTGCACTGTTCTTGGTGTGTTTATTATATGTTATTAGATTAAATACATAGCTAACTTACCTCAGTGGATGCTGCTGGTACTAAGAATGTTTATATTCATCTGACAGAAAACCCCAGATGAGATTTGCCTTCCTTCACCATGCGCTGGGCACTTCTGCTTCCCATTCCAGCCAAAGGGAGTGGATGAATTTTGCACAGAAGTTCAGGAATCCATTGTATATTGGAAAGCTTCTTATTTATTTTTTTCTTCCTGAAGTTACTGATTCTTTTTCCTGAAAATCACAGAAGAGGAAATGAGAAAGAAACATTTCCGTTTGTTCAAATAAAAACTAATAGCAAAATCAATACAATGTTTACATGCACTCACTGTTGCTGTGGTTACCCTGAATATTTCAGACACATAGCGAAAGGACACTCGTGTTTCTTAGCACTGGTGCTTACAGCGTGTGTGCAAACTGCATTTCTTACCTGTTAGTGCTGAATACAGATTGTACCAGCCCACCCCTACTTTCCTTTTACTATCCTGAAATTTTCACTGTACCTGTTCCATCTGATGCCTGTAGTTCAACTGTTATCAACAATAACTCCGATTTTAGCAGTGCTTTGCTCTCTGTTGAGACTGGAAAATAACTGTAATGTGTAGCTGCTGATGTTCACTTTTTACTAGTGATGACTATTATGGTAAAGGTAATGCCATGGAGTTTTCCGTTTTATCTTAAGTTCACTGAAAAGGCTGGACCTGACCCTGTCTTATTTAGAAGGCACTGTGAAACAGTGATTTTTTTTTTTAACCCATCAGTCATGCAGCTGAAGGCAAAAACTACCCCGTTGCTAATTAAACAGTGTTCTATAGACCTACTGTTATTACTCTGGCTGGAATACTGAAGAGACTGATTGATACTTTCCTGTTGTTGTTAGAATCATAGAATCATTCAGGTTGGAAAAGACCCCTAAGATCATCAAATCCAACCGTCAACCCACCACCACCATGCCTGCTAAACCACGTCCCAAAGCGCCACATCCACACATTTTTTGAGCCCCTCCAGGGATGGGGAGTCCACTGCTCCCCTGGGCAGCGGCTTCCGATGCTTCACGACTCTTAGCTCCCCGTGTGTGGCAGGAAATAGCGCGTAGCTGTCAAATGATCCTGACATGTACCCTTTTTGAAATTGCAGCTTTATAAAACTGAACAGTGAAAGTGTGAATGAAGGGGACCGTGAGGAAAGGGTGAGCGCAGCAAAAGTGGAGCATCTTTTAGCAGTAAAAGTAGCATAAGCTGAGTTCGTAGTTGCTTCTGGGATGCCTGGGTGACTAAATACAAACTGAATACGCTCTGCTAGGGCTGTAAACGATTATTTAAGAATGTGAATACAAGCAGGAAGAAATAACTTGTGTCCTCGCTATTATTTTTTTCGATAAATCCTAAACCCAAGCCCCGCAGCGCTGTTTTGCAGCTCCCCAAGGCCGCGACGAGCCGGGAGGTGCGCTCCGCCCAGGGGACTGGCTTCACAGCTGCCCTGAGGTAAAAAAAACCCCGCAACTCCTCGCCAAGGGTGTTTTCTTTTTTGTTTAAAAAGTGTAAACGACGTCTGGGCTCTGCTCTCCGAGTTCAGGTGAAGAACCGACGCTTTTTACCAGAGACTTACTGCCACGCCTTTCATCGGCCCCCGGTGCCGACACAGTGCCTGT
>Ga0065711_1009198_pt1 | contig 20118 bp, 12 predicted proteins | sample Hoacrofraction12_FD_59098 | JGI IMG/M metagenome (GOLD analysis project Ga0065711, IMG submission 59098) | Hoatzin crop microbial communities from Cojedes, Venezuela - Epithelial fraction 12 v2 (version 2) | ecosystem: Host-associated > Birds > Digestive system > Esophagus > Crop | place... | reverse complement strand
GAGGTTGTGGATTCTCCTTCTCTGGAGATATTCAAGACCCGCCTGGACGGGGTCCTGTGCGGCCTGCTGTAGGTGACCCTGCTTCGGCAGAGGGGTTGGACTAGATGACCCACAGAGGTCCCTTCCAACCCCTACTATTCTGTGATTCTGTGATTCTGTGAAAAGAGTCCCTGAAGCGACTCAAGAGCTGCGGAAGGATGGAAGTTAAATAATATGGTGACAGCCACTAGCAACTAAATGTTCTTTTTTCTGAAGTAAAAATAAAAATCTCTGCAGAAGCCGCTACATGAAGACTGGTAGCATGAACTACATAGAGTTCAATGCTTGACAGGCTCAAAACTTGTATAGTTTTACAGTTCTGCAAACCATAGCCTTTTGGCATTACTGAGAAGGGAGCAGATATCTCAGGTTGCTGCTCTATGGGAGGAAGAATCAGTTTAACTCACCTTACCCATCCAGAGCTGCAGGCCTTGATGGCTGTGGAAGACGAGTGATATCCTTCTGCAGAAAAAAGTTCCAAGCACAACCTCATTCAGAGCATTTTACTGCCACCAACTCTACAGGCCACAGTGAACTGGCCTCTCAAGTACTGTTTCATGATACTGTGAAATCAAGTGTTTCACGTTGCTCTTTATCATGCTTTTGGTCTTACAGCACATGGTGAAATTGCCATCTCAAAATGATGCAGTATGTTGAATACTTCGCCATAACCTTTCATAGAATGCTTTGGGTTGGAAGGGACCTTTAAAGGTCATCTAGTCCAACCCCGCTGCAAAGAGAAGGGACATTTTGAACTAGATCAGGTTGCTCAGAGACCTGTCCAACCTGGCCTTGAAGGTCTCCAAAGATGGGGCCTCCACTACGTCTCTGGGCAACCTGTTCCAGTGTTTCACCACCCTCACTGTAAAAAATTTCTTTCTTATATCTAGTCTAAATCTAAATCTACCCTCCCTTAGTTTCGTGTTCATATGTGAATTTCCCTTACTTCTACAGAGCCAAATACTTGATAAATGACAGCTGAGACCATTTTCATTAGTGTTAAGGGTATTGCTAAATAGTTGAAGCATGAGTCATTTCTCATGTATTGCTTGATATACCTATATACTGTAGAAGGCATAATCCCATAAAGCCCAGGTTTAAAAATAATTCTCTCACTGGAAAACACGAGGGACTCATCACTGAAAAATATACTGGTCAGGACTGCGTAACTGTAGAAATGCTGTGAGACAGGAGATCAATGAGCATGCCACCTAATCGCACCCCGGGCAGCAAAAGCCTCGGTACTGGAGTCACAGGAAAAGTTTTGCAATGGTTTGTCTGTGCCTGTTGCATTAAGGAAGGGGAAGGACAAAGGCGATCTGAATATTGGGAGGACGACCAAGCTAGGTCAGAAGTACACCATCCAGATACAAATGCACAGGGTGATGTTCCAGATGTGACTTATTTAAATGCTAAAACTCTTCAGGACATATTTGCTATAAGAGGTTGAATGCCTCCCTCTGCTTCCTGGTCTAACTTGGGGAAAAACTATTGAGGGAGGGAGTAGAAGGGGCATCAATCAGATCAGAGACTCTCATATGGAGAGATGCTGCAGTAAAAGTCTTTGAGCTTCATTTTCTATGAAAGGCTTAGTGCATATACTTAGTACAGTGGACTCCGTATGCAATTGCCAAGTTTTTACCATGTTCAGATGGAAAAGTCCTTCAGCTGCAAAAACAGTATCTCCCTCACCTACCTCCTTGTACATAACTTCCCACAGGCAAGTTGAGAGAACTATAAGGTCTTTTTCCCTTTGCCAGTATCTGCCAGATGGTACCAAGCCAGATACTCCTCGGTAGTGGAAATACACTACTGCAGGAAACAGCCCTATGGAAAGGGGAGTGTAGTGTATGTAAACTGGGTGCTCTGGAGGGGTCCCATTCCAGCATTACTCACTGAGCATCAGGAGGGGGCAGGATGCTCTCTCTGTTCTTCCTAAAGCTTCTGCTGTTAGTATGCACAGTATGCACAATTCTTGTTTCTACATTGTGAAGGTCCAAAAAGCCTTCCTTAGTCTTCTTCGAGCCTTCAAAACACAGGAAGTTATAAGAGCGAGACTCCTGGGTTGCAGATTAAAACTGATCTATCACACCAAATGGATCCCAAGTCAGATCCACAGCTGGTGTGACTGACTTCAGTGCAGCTAGACTGATTTATGCTGCCTGACGATCTGCTCTTCCACAGTTCGTGACATCTCAATTTCCTTTTTAATAAGCAACAGGCCCTGTTATAATGGGATATATGGAAGAAGAGATGTAAAAGCTTATAATGTGAAAATTGATTATCGTGTACTTTAGACTATTTCCTGCTGTGCCTTTTGTTTTGGTGTGCGTGTTTCATTTCATTACTCCGAGCTGTTTCACTATCTCTGAACTACACTATGAAATACATTAATTATCTCATTATCTTTGGGGCAAAACCTTCTGTCCTTCTTAAAAACCACATTCACTCAAAACCTTCTTTGGGCTTCATTAGGGATTCTGAGTGTGATGAGAGAGGGCAGGACTGCATCTACATCACCACACACACCAGTTAGTTTTGGTTCTGTTTGTGCTTCTACAACTTAAAAAACAAACAACTCCCCCCCAAAACCAGCTCAGCATGGGCTTGCCTTTTTTTTTTTTCTAACATTCAAAATAAAATTGCTCTCAGGTTCCCAGCTCATACGTCAAACTGTGAACCCACAAGAACTTTTCAAGGCTTAGTCATAAACTTCGAAAATAGAGGAGAACGGAAACGACAGGTAACTTTACTTATAGCCCTACCAGAGGGTGCCATGGAAATATGGCAATGTCGGCACCCTGAATTAGCCTCTATATCAGATAAAAATGATCTAATACTTTTATTTTCATAAATAAATCTTAATTAAGATAATGTCTTCTCAAAGCATAAAGTAGAAGAAGGTAGCAAAAAACCTCCATAAAAATCAGTGTCACATGATCTCCCACTTTGAATTTAGGATCGGGTTGGGGTCATTTTCTAAAGAAAATAATGTTCCAGGCCCATCACAATTTGTGAAAGTCAGGTTAGAGTAAAAGCAAAATTCCCCACCGTCCTTACAAGATTTCTTGCCCTGTTCTTTTGTGAATACGCTAGAATGGGTGATGGATGGGAGGCTGCCCCTTTCTAGAGTTCTTGCTGTGTTTTGTGATAACTCATTATATTTCTTTCTTTACAAATAGCCCCATTAACGCTCCAGAATTGAACAGAATCATAAAGCTTGAAACATCCCACTCCCATTCCGGTAGAGCTAGAGGTATCGTTTCATGAATTACAGAGCTGCCAAAACCTGATTTATCCAAGCAAAGCCTTCAAAGCAGAGTCACAGATATTTATTTATTTATTTAGGATTGTAAAAGCAAATACTTTTTACTGAGATAAGGATGATATAACCTAGCTACAGCTTTATTTAAATTGAATTATGTGTCTTTTATATTTCTTCAACAATATGGTTGATGGAAATGTTTTAGTCCTTGTTTTTTGGAGGCTGAACTAAAAACCTTATTAAACCATTTATAGAAAATTTACAAAACAGAAGAGAGTCAAGCTCTTTTAAAGTCTCCATGGCCTCAATAAAACCTTATATATTCTGAGATTAGATGTCACTCTTAGTCAGATGATTTTAAACAAGACTACTATAATCCTCTCTGTTATGGAGATATTTATTTTTGTCTGAAAAACTTCAAAGCAGGCCATGACAGATAATCAAAATAAAAATTTGCATTCCAATGAGAGTTTCTTTTTAATAAAGAAGAATAATTCTCACAGTTCTTCTGTAATGGAAAACTGAGCTCACTTACTTCTAGTTTGGGGGGTTTGGGGAATGGGGTTATGTATTCTTTTTTTTTTTTTAATATCTCCCATTCACCATTATTCAGTAAAGTTTTTGCTACTTTTGGGCAGAAATGATGTATCAAATCAAGAAACACATCCACAAAACTCAACCATTTCATTTTTCTTCAGAATTTTCCCCAGAACAAATAAAACAGTCAGGGATTACCACCAATACATAGTCCTAAAACTGCCTTCCTGGGTCAACACTCCATGGAGATGTAATGTTTTCCTCTGGGAACTGGAGCTAGCTTTCAGTGGCAGCTGAGACTGCATGAGTAGTGAATGAACCAGCATTTCCTAATGTGCACGCTTTTTGAATATTTTTGCTTTTTGCATTTGTGGTGGCAGTGGGGAGCTCTGCCTGTGGACCAGGACCTCAGCATGGCAAATTCTGCGTCATGCCAAAATACCTGATGCTCTAAAGACATTTGCGACATCTCTTTCGGGGCAGCTGAAGGCACCCTGCGCTTGCAGGCACGCACACATAAACACATTCCCTCTTACAGGCTTGTATGCACACAGCCAGGGCTAGCAGCTCGCCCAGCGGGGCTGCAACAGCGGTTTTGTCCAACCTACCCCATTCCCTCTGATAAATTGCTTTTGGGAAGGAGAGCCATTTGGTCGCAAATGCAGCGCACCCCTGAGTGCCAAGACCACTGCTGACCAGCTCTTTACAGTCGCTGTGTGCAGATGAGCAAAGGTGCTTTTCCATTTCCAAATAAAGCACCATCCTGGCCCGTGGCCTTGCGGTAGCATGAATCTCTTTGTCCTTTCAGAGCACTGCCATTTCTTTCCATTCAATAGTATTAACAAAAAATGAAATACCCAGCAATAACAATACACTTAACACTGTTCATAAAACTATACTGGGGCTTCCAGACTCCCAGCTTCTACCAATGAATCAACGCTGAAACAGAGATGTTGTTCCCCTTTCTGATGCAAACCTCCTCTAACACCACTTCAGCAGTCCTCCTCTCCTCCCAGGGACACACAGAAAAAAATGTCTGCATGTCTCACAGGTGGGACTGTTGAGATTTTGTCTACTTGTTAATAGCTTACAGAAACGGAGCTTACAGACACTGAATGATCAGTTTCTTCAGTTACTTATTTAAGCCACAAGTCAGGAAACTCTTTGTAAAGAATAGCTATGTGGAAATTGAGGACAGCTGCAGGAGGAAGAGTGAAAAGCAGCACAGTAGCAAGGGTGGTCTAGCAACCCTACAACCCTTTTGCCAAGAGCTCCGGAAAGGGCCAAACAGAAACACCCATCAATAGAAATAACCTCAGACTGCCACTTACTGTCACTGTGGCTTTGTATGAGAGCAATCCACTTCATCCCCTGGGAAATGAAAGGCAGTGTCGGACAAGGTGCCAAGAAACTAGGTTCTCTCTGGTAGGACTTTCTGGAGAATCAGGACAGCTATTTACATTTGTTTGGTATAAGCCAAAGAGGCAACAGCCGCTGGAGAATATCAGTTCACCAACCCTAACTGGCCATGAAATACCTCTATCAGATACGGTGTTTGCTGGCAACCTTCAGCAGGGGCCTGGCAAGCAGTCCTTGCTGTCCATGCCTCTCCCGTTCTATGCGGCTCTGTGGCAGACTTGTGTAGTCCCCTGTATGCAAAGCTGATTTTGTACCTCCTTTGTTATGTAAATGAGATACTAAACCACTTCTCAGATCCTCTAAGGCAAAAGGGCTGCCTGCAAACTGCAAAATCTCACTTCGGTGTGGCAGTCCGGTCATCTTGTCCATCCAATCCCTTTCCAATTTGCTCGGATTTATTTTTACATATGCTTTCCAGGCAATACAGCCTGGCCCACTTTGGTTTTCATTCACTGTTGCACAATTGCTTTGTTAGCACCTCCTTTTATTTATTAATTGTTTTAATAGTGGTCATTCCACAACAGCACTGTGTTGAAACGCATATCAACGAAATCTTAAAAAAAATTTGCGACTGCGCTTTACATGGGCTGCTTTGCTATTCTGATCTCACTCCACTTAAGTACAGTTCTTGAAAGTGACGGACAGTGGTGTAAGTCAATCTCAGTTAAATGCCAGCTTATCTCATTTAATGATGCAATGGGCACACTTGGCTGTGTTCACTAAAATCTTGTTTGATACCAATTAAGCCTTAAAAAAAAAATCCATTAATAGTCTGAATGCTTCTCAAACTCACTTTGCAATTTATTTTGAAAAGACTCAAAGTTGGATGAAACTGCAAAAATCTGCCAAACTTTCAGTGAAAAGGGTTTGATTTGGAACAAATGGTAGTTTTAATAATGATAAACCTCTGCATACCTTTAAAGTGGGCTCTAAATCTGTCTCTATCCTCTTTACAACTTTAACTTCATCCTGCATAAAGCACTGAGCACAATTTTCTTCTTGGAAATATCTCTTATAATTGAAACTTTCTTAAAGAGCTACTTAGCAAGAACAATCAGATTTCAGAATATCAATTCCTTTTCCTCAGGTGCACCATCTCCATTTCAGACATTTCATCTAGGCCCTGTTCAGTGTCAGCCTTCATTTTGATAGGAATGTATAGCCAAAATATTTGGAAGAGGAAAAGAAAAGAATATTTCCTCTTCCATCACACTACCTCACTGATGAGTAACCTTTTATTTCATGCCCTGCTGAAACATAATTTTTGAGGCCAGTTACTCCTTTGGTAAGAAAGGTTGCTATCAGTTTTGTCTTTTATGACAAAACAAAAAGATTGCAATAACTAGACCCATGCCAGCTGCCTGTCTTGGTTTATTTTATTTTAATTTTTGGGGGTTTTGTTTCTGAAACTCCCTCAGGTCCTAATTCCTGTTGAATACGAGCACACTTACATCTCACTTGCAAAAGCACACCACAAGATTGGCTTGAAAAAACAACGTATGCTAAAGCAGAGACAGCATTTTTGTTGAGGGCTGACAGAGTACCCCCTTGGGACAGCAGGGCCCTGGTGGCTAACATGACAGACATCAAGCAGAACAACAACCACTTTTGGGGAGCTGCCCTGACAAAGCTTCAAGTGGCACCAGGGTACCTATTATGACTGCTCATCTATTTCTAAGCAAAATGATATCAAACACACAGAAAAGACAGCCAATAATGAGAAACTTGCAGCTGTTCTCGAAGAAAGACTTTTTTTTATTGTACCCCAATCCAAAATACTTTAAACTAGTTTTATCAATAGCCATAAATCAGTATGATGATACGATGTCTCTTTAATCTTTTCTAAAACAAAATTTTTTGAACTTTTGAGCATGGCCTTCCCAAATGGGTTAGGTCTTCTAAGACAGCATCAAACCTTCTTTTCCTTGCTTCCCATGTCAGCCCGAATCCCAATAGTTATGAAGCATAAAAAAAAGTTCAAAGTAAAATATAAATTACCATCCCCTTCAAACACAAGTAGAAGTCTTATTAAGTCTCTAGTGCTTGAATCACGTCCCATGTCTGTTCTTTAGACCTTTCTTCCTTTGTGAGGCATAAATGGACACATCTTATTGATTTTCTTTCAACCTGGATCACCTCGATTGCTGTGAATATGGCAGACAAATCCAACTCATTCTCCCGCAGGGAACGAGGAAGAATGCAGACGAGAAGCTGGGGAAAGTCTTCTCACAGTGGGATACCAGGAGTCATTACGCAAAAACCGAAGTCTAACTGCTTGTAATTCCAAGACCTTTTTCTTTTCAGCTCCTTCAAAAAAAAATTTTTCTTTAAATGCTGAGCGCTCTCTCTTAAATTTTTTATGAATATCATTTTGGCTACCATATCAATTTCTGAGGGTGTTTTTGTTTAAAAAGAGAAGTATCAAATAGGCCAGCAATGGCTGCAAACCCTGATAAATATATATAGTTAATGACTAGCGACTGTAAACAGTCACTGGTCAGAAAGAGAAAGTCAGAATCAGAGAAAGCATTGTTTGAAGCCTGACAAAAAAGCTAGTTAAAACTTTTTCCTTCTAACTTGGCTTCACTTTGTATTTTTTTTCTTTATCATTTATAGACTTACTTTTCTAAGGACAATTGTATGAAATGAAAGGAAGTGTAGAAGTAGAAAGATTTTTGTGCCTTACACCAAACCACTTACTGTACATGAAAAAGGGATTTACTGAATCAATTTAGTTGTGTAGGGTTTTTTAAATCAAGTGAACAATTTCAATGAAGTAGAAAAAGGTGCCAAGAATGTGCAGCACCCCAAGCTTTGCTCCTAAAAGCAATAGAAAAGACACAATTGAAATGCAGTGGGACCTCTGTGGATGAATTAGACAGACTGTGTACAGACACTTTGCAGTGACAATCTGCTTCTGAAAGGGATATATTAAGTGCTAACTGCACTGAAGACGTAAATTGAAGATACGATATCCAAGGACTAATTTCAAAGCACTCCTTCTTGTTAAATGAATTGCTGAAAGAGCAGGGTTTAAAAGACTTTGTTTTGCGTTAAAGGATTTGAACTACACCTATCAGCAGACTGCACCAGCAAGCTAATGCTAACATAATAAACCCACCACTGTCTTATTACATCCCCCGAGCTACACCATCACAGCTGTGTTGAGTTGAATTTCTCCAGTGGTTCTCAACACCCCATGCAAAGTGCTCTGCCTCACTATTCAGTCTCTACCACATAAAATTACCATCACTTTCATAGTATGAATGGAAAGGTCTAGGTCATTATCTGTTTAATTGCATAAAATTTCAGAAAATGAGGTCATCAGCAGCAGACTTTTAATGCTTTTTAATGACATGTTTAGACACCAGTAACTATATTTTCAGTTATTTAAAATGGGTTTTGAACAACATGAAATGTGATCTTGGAAGATGCAGAAGAAATTCTAAATTCCTTGACATACAGGTTTTATATTGGCCTCTAGTTATGTCATTTCACAAAGTAATTCTGATATCAATATGGATAGAGCTTGGGGGATATCTCAGAATAATTCTTGTCACAAATATCCATCAAAGTAAGGGATGTTGTTAGTCAGAATTCGCCCAGCAGGCTAGCACCAAGCCCTGCATCACCTATGTGCTCTCCATTTCTGTGAATACTCAATATAGCCACTGATGAGAAGGTCCGCTGGAACACAAAGGGAAGACAAAACACTGAAAACAGCACACGTAAATATTTCAATGACAGGTATCATGCTATTCATAGCACAGTACTTGAAAATGGAACAAGGCATAGGTATGAAGAACAGCAAAAGTGTAGGTAGGCAGGAAGCCATGTCTTCTGGATGTACAAAAATATCAAAAGGAATGACCTGTGCTGTAACTGAGAAATCTCCTCAAGAATCAAAATTATACATGATTCCATAAAAAGAGTCAAAGGACCGGTGACTGAGGTTGAAATAGCATCCTTTCCAGGAAGATGGCATCCTTTCTAACAGCCTAGTAGACGGAGCACTAATCAGACACGCTTAGAGACATATTCAGGCTTTCTTTCACCTCAGACTTCTTGTGTAACCTTGAACACATCCTTTACCTCTTCCGTACATCAGTTCCTCTAAGTACACATGAATATTGTAGGGCGTTATTCAAATATCGCAGTACTGGGAATTATACGATAATCTAATACAGTAATTTCAAGATGGGCTGTTCAGAAGAATTTAGGCATATTTTTCCCTGCTTTAATTTTTAATAGAGACAGTAAAAGCAATGCATACAACTTGTAAGATCCAGCTACAGCACCTGGTAGAAGAATCCAGATGTTCCCCCTTCCAACAGCATCGTTAAACATGAGGCTGATGTGAAATATTTATAATGAAGGTGAATCATAGCCCACAGAGGAGGAATCTAGGGCTGTATCTTCTACTAGCATCAAGCACAAAAATGCAAATACACTGAACAAATACTGCATTAACTTTCAAATCACACGTTCTACGTCTCACAAAGTAAGACACAATTTAGTCCTGATGCGGGTGACAGATGGTAGCAAGAGACCAACAGTTTGGAACAAAGTGTCAAGAACAGATTTCAAAGGAAACCCACCCAACGACCCACGATGTAGGAATCCAGGATTGTGAGTGATCTCCAGGGCCAGTGAGTGTCCTTCCCTCTTTCGTAGAAAATGGCATCATAGAATCCCTTTCTCAAATTTACCAGCTCCATCTTAAAATTACTTTGGTTATTTGTGCCAGTCACTCTCACTAAGGCTGTTCTAAGGATTAAAAATCTCCTTATTTACAGGCCATTTTTTTCAAGCTTAATTCTTACCTACTCAATCCTGTGCCAGCACTGACCTGTAACTTAAACTGCTCTTATCATCTCCCAGCTTTTGCCCTCAGTATTTTATAAAAAATACTATCTCCTCCAAGCTTTTGTTCTGCAGAGCTAAATAAGAAAAGGCGTATGGTCTCCTCATTAAGGTTACACTCTTTCTGCGTCTTTTCCAAACCCAATTAATCCTTAAGTTTGGGAAGCCACAACTGTATTGTTGCTCCCTGCCTTACAAGATCATTCAATACTTTTTTAATCTCTACTGCCAAGACTTCATCTTATGCATCCTAGAGTCGTTTCAGCTGTTTCCATGGCCATATCATGTTGACAGTTCTTAACCATTCACATCTCTGTCACTTCTTTCCAGCCCATGAGCCAGAAGAAATCTTATTATTAGTGCCAGGTCGGTAGCAGAGCAAGGCAGAGAATTTACAGGTGTTGGCTGACTCCTGAGTACTGCATTTGACTGACTCATTTCACTTCCTAAACCATTCAACAAGCTGAATTACCATCATGTCCACGTACTATCCAACTTTTTCAGCTTTTCTTGAAGAACAGTAATCCGTAGTCTCCACCACCCCAGTGAAGTATAACTCTCTCAGAAGCATCTTCGTGAGAAAGTAATTAATATTGTTATGGTACATGATTCATAAACTAAATTAGACCAATGGCTTCCACCTTCATCTAAGAAGTACACCTGTCCAAGAGTAGAAATCCATATAAAACACTGACCTGTTTACCACGCCTTCATAATCCATACAGAAAAACCAACACCGTTTTAGAAGGTGGACCACTGACTTGCACATTTCTTCTATAAACAGATAACATAGATCGTTTTACCTTGGAAGGAAGAAAACGCATAAAGCCATCCACATACCCACCAGCACATTCATGACAAGGAAACAAATGAAGTCAAATACCCAGTAGGTCCCCTAGAAGCTCTGAGAGATGTTTAAGACAATCTTTGCCCTCAAAAAATGCTTAAGAACTGCGATTAGACTTTAGCTCCAGGTCAAAATTTGTTGTCCTCTATTTTAAAAAGTGTCTACAGCCAAGCATGAGGTTAACATATTCAGCTGCTTTGTTGGAAAAAGTGTAAGTTTGAATAAAACAAGAACTTCAGCTCCCTTTTTGATGTTAGTTCTAATTTAAGAACTTAAAATGGAGATTAGACTGAAAATCTAGCAACTATTAAAAGCATACTGTCAGACATACTTGCTGCCCAGGAAGATTCTTTAAATCACCCACTTTTTAAAAATTCATGCATTTGATTCAAAGTGCTGTTCAGCACAGAAGCTGGTATAGAAGAGACCTAGGAGGTAAGAAAATTTAGGGTAGAGATCTAGAATCCAGCCCTTTTGATACAACAGAGGTGCACTGTCAGCAGAAATGTTGGCATGGCTCCACTTTGGCATCTCTTTCCGTATCTGTTTCTGGACATTTTTGCATGGATCTTTTTAGCCGCTATTCATTTGCTCGTACTGGTACCTCTGATTCTTTTGCTCCCAGATCCAGTTCTAGATCTCATCTCACTTTTAATCTCCACTAATATTGTTTCTTTTTCCTCTCATGCTTGAGCTGAACCATGTTCACTGAAGCTGATGTAAAGACACCAGTTGGCTTCAGTTAATACTGAATCACACACCAGAAACTTGGCCTTTGATAGGAAACTGAGCCACAGAACAGCCGAGGTTGGAAGCCACCTCTACAGATTGTCTAGTCCGCTCCTCCTCTGCTCAAAGCAGAGCCAACTAGAGCACATTATTCAGGCCTGTGTCCAGCTAGGTTTTGAGTATCTCCAAGGATGGAGACTCAGCAACCTGTCTGGGCAACCTGTGCCAGTGTTTGACCATCCTCACAGTAAAAAGTTTTATTCTTATGTGAAAATGGGTTTTCCTGTGTTTCTATTTGTGCACATTGTTTCCTGTCCTATTATTTGGCACCACTGAGAAGAGTCTGTCTTCTTTATATCCTCACATCAGGTATTTACACGCATTGAGAAGATCCCCTTGAGCCATCTCCTCTCTAGGCTAGGCAATCCCAGCGCTTCCATACATCAGATGCTCCGATCCCTTAATCATCCATGTGGCCCTTTGCTGTGCAAACTGCTATATCTGTTGGCTACTAATCACTGTCTGTGCTTGAACTTAAAATTATTATAAAATCATTTTCTTTATAATCAAACCCAACACTACAGCAGTACCTTGTACAAATGGATCTAAATGGAACACGAGGGAGCAACAACAGGGCTTTTGTCTCCATTCACTTCTCCATTGAGCTATCCTAGACTGGCTCAGATGGTCCTAATTTGGAAACTGAAAAATTTTACAAGTTGTCAACTGGCCCAGTCATTAAAAACTAACAATTATCACCACACACAGCCTCAGGATTTCGAGCACCAGTCATGCCTACAGTAACAAACCACTTCTCTGTTTGGCACAACAATGGTCCTGAAGAGCTGATGTGCACTGAAACAAAATGTACTTTAAGAGAAGTGGTGCATTAAACCAGACTCCAATTCCTTTCTTCCGGGCACTGATGAAAGTTCTGCTAGGCATTATTAGTTCTCGCACATCTCTGCAATACCCCACACACCAACGGACAGTGAAGATCTACAGTCCATAACAGCAAATTACCGTCGCCCTGGCTCCAACCCTGCAATGATCCATGCTAGGAATTGGCTCCCACTCTTCAGGCAGTACCTAGTGCATCTCATTGACCTGAGACACGGGCAAGTTCTTACTGCTCCAACTAAGAAACTTGTTGCTTGGTTCAGAGACGTACTGTCAGAACCCACCTAAACTTACTGAGACAACCTGGGTAAGCTTACTAATGTAAGAACAGCTTATGCAGGACTCTTCCAGCATAAACAGAAAGATGATGTCTTGCTTATGTACTCTTGCAAATCTCAGACTATCATCACTTAAGTAAACATTTATGAAGTAAATTCTTATGTAGAAAAAGGCAGGTTTTAGTGATTAATGGAGTAACCATGGCATTAACTGAGCACTCCATTCTGTAAAGTTGCTCATAAGAGAGAGCAAATAAGAGCTGGCTGGAAAACATTGATAAAAAATGGTCTAAATTTTCTGATTCATCACCACAGTACCATTCCACAAAATAGCACAATTTCAACAAATTTCTGGCTTCCACCTTCTCCCCAGCAGGCAACCAGACCTTTGGCCTTTGGGATGTGGAGCATGGCAGGGATCATAGAATGATTAAGGTTGGAAAAGACCTCCAAGATCATCAAGTCCAACCACCAACCCAACACCACCAAGCCTGTTAAACCATGTCCTGCAGTGCCACATCTACACTTTTATTGAACACCTCCAGGGAGGGTGACTCCACCACTTCTCTGGGCAGCCTGCTCCAACACCTGACCACTCTTTCAGTAAAGAAATTTTTCCTAATATCCAATCTAAGTCTCCCGTGACGCAACTTGAGGCCATTTCCTCTCGTCCTATCGCTAGTTACTTGGGAGAAGAGACCAACACCAACCTCACTACAACTTCCTTTCAGGTAGTTGTAGAGAGTGATAAGGTGTCTCCTCAGCCTCCTTTTCTCCAGACTAAACAGTCCATTCCCTCAGCCGCTCCTCATAACATTTGTTCTCTAGACCCTTCATTCACCAGCCTCTTTGCTCTTCTTTGGACATGCTCCAGCACCCCAATGTCCTTCTTGTACTGAGGGGATGTATGAAAACTTTGTAGATGCTGTTTGATATGGATATTATTAAGTGGTGCCATTTCTGCTCATGTGTGTCAGGCAGACAGCTAAGGAGCTGGGAAAGAATTTTGTTCCTAAAGTGCCATTCTCCCATCCTTCCAAAAGGAATCAGTGCATGGTTTAAGCAAATCCTTCCACCCAGTTTTGTGGCTTGCTTTCTCCTGAAATAGCATAAAAATATATTTCTGGAAAACGGAACAACTCTTGCAGAAGAGGAGCATACTCAGTGGCTAGCTGCACTGCAAATGCAGTTAATGCAATCAACATATCATTCCAAAGCAGAACACAGATGACTGGGATTCTCTATAGGTAAGCATGCAGCAAAGGGGGTGAAATAGGTATATAGCTAGCCCTTTTCTCTTTGTATCTTTAAAAAAAAATAGGTGAAAACTCTAGCATGCTCTTGATTTTGAGATTGTTTCACTTCTCTATGATTTCTCCTCTTCTTTAGATCCTCCCCAAACAGGTATTTTTCAAAATCTACTCTTTATGCTATTGCCCATTCCCAAAATTGAAACAGCACATGGCTCCATACCGCTCAGGTAACAGCACTCTCTAATTACTGGTCCCTTGTCCCAAAGCGAAGTGTGATATTCCAAATCCTGCTGTTTCCATAATGCAACCAAGCTTTTTTTTTTTTATTTTCTGTAAGGACTCTTTCCTGAAGAATTATTTTATGTAACTACTGGATAACAAAAGTCCACTTCTCTTCTATTTCAGTCAATCTTCAACGAAGTTAAGCAGCTCCCAATTTCAGATGGAAATGAATAAGGTACTTCAGATCTCTACAGTTATTTGTATGCATATACAGATATCTGCACTCTCCTGCCCATGGATGGTGTTACATTCTAGAGGACAGTACTGATTAACTTCTGTCTTATTTTCAGTGCAACAGTCGTAAAATACTTGGCTGGGGTTTATGCTTGTGTATGGATGGTTGCTGGATTTTAATTCTTCAGGAACAGCAGATTATATTACTGACCTCAGTATTAATTAGGTGTCCTGTGCATTGACAGACTAGGAAAGGCAAATAAGCTTTCCAACTCCTTATGTTTCACTAGAGGGTGAAGGCAGCCAGAATATGAAGGACATATGGTAGGCAGTTAATTTCAGCCTTAATGCCAATTTAATGTCATGTCTGTTCCTACCTATATCAAAACAAAATTATATTTTTAATACAATAAAAGCAATGAGAACTACAATCAAAAGTGTAGCTACAACAGTATAAAATATTTTTAGGGATTCATTTTATGGCAGTTATTGCTACTCATTTTTAATATGTCAATGAAAGAAAATTTGCCCCATATTTTTTGTTATTTCCCCAGTTCTGAAAATTTTTATTAATTAGACCAATTAGCTAATCAGTACTCATTATATTCCTATTAGGAATAAAAGCCTTATATCCACAGGACAAAAAGAGTTGGAGTGACTTAGATTCTAGTAAAGAAACATCAATGCTCTTTGTGTTTGAGTCAAAATGAGAGGGTTCTGCTGCCAGCCTCATGCTCAGACCACTAGGCTGTGCATGACTATATATCTCTATAGAACAGGTTACATCAGGCAACATCATTTTTCTTTATCTTTCTACATAGCTCTTATTGACCAATTGTATCTTGGATTTCTAGAACTTCATCAAATTGATATATTTAATTACTTTTATCCATTTGCTGACATACTTTTTAGTTCTCCAGTGTGCAAACTATCTGACCTGTTTGGAAAGATGAATTGCTATCAATCCTGATCCTCTAGGAAACAAAAAAAAAAAAAAAGGAAAAAAGGAAAAGTCTACAGTAAATAACGATTGGGTAAAAGTGATTTCAACTTTTTTTTTGTAGTTATAAGGAGCCTATAGTTCTAAATCCACTTAACTTCATGTTATTTCCCTCTTGCAAAGTAGGGATGGAAATCCCTAGACAAAAAAAATAAAATAGAATGTGTAAAGCTTTAGACTGTAAAATATGTTCTAAACCTAAACAATAGGTTAAAAAAAATTAAGCTAACTTACAATAAATTGTAAAACTGTTTTCTACAAAATTTGAAAGAATGAGCTGTATAAATTATTTGTGTGAAAACAGCGGCATTTCCAAATGTAAGGCTTAGAGCCCTGTTAAAAAATTCTAAAAATTAAACAAAAGAAGCCATTTTTTAGAAGAGATAGGGCTCAGTGGGATTTATTAATGCGCATCTTTCAGAGATATTCTTACATGTACAATGCAAGCAGTAGGTTAGCATGGACTTCCAAATTATATTTAATTGGACAATTATTCAAAGTAAAAAAACCCAACACAGAAAACTAAGGGGGTCTTTAATAAACACCTTGTCTCTTCAAGAAAAAACAGGAAAGTCATTTACCGACCCAAGAGGCACAATTTTATCTTTGGTAAATTTATTTTAAAGTAATTGCCGACTCCAGGAGTAACAATATTTTGAAGAGGAACATGGCACTCTCAGGCAGAATAATAAATTGATCTGTGCCCTGTATGACCGCCTAATCACATTAGAAAGATGTACATGTAGCTGTCTGAGGAAAATAGCGGATGTACATCACCTGGTCTATGAACCCACTAAGATTCGTTTAATGACATATAGGTTTCTCCTCTCTCCAGATTAGGACTGAATTAGAGGGAAAAGACAAATGATAATTTACATGAGGACTTTATAGCTCTGCCTTCCTGTCCCTACTTTCCAGTCCAACAGAAGTGTTCCCCTACAGAAGTCCTCTGTAGTCTCCAGAAAATTTTCACTAAACTGCCCTCTACCAGACAGTACTGCAACACCAGAAGCAAGTTCCATGTTAATATCATCACCTTTGAAAAGCCATTGCTTTCTCACGAAACCCAAACACTATAAAACCCGCTGTGATTAATAGTGAATTAAAAGTACAAATCAATATTTAAAATGTTAATGTTCCTTCACCTCAGCTGGAGAAGAGCTCTTCCACAACTACTTCTCTGTCTTTTGTCTGGCAGGATATGGCTTTCAGATACAATGGTCTTCGATACCAGGACTTTAAGGCTTGGCTGTGTAAACGTTAAGGTCAGACCATAGTTCTGTGAATAGTTTGCATGCCTTCAGCACTAGCGTAGAAATAGAAGAAAGCCCTGATGAAATAGCTTAAAGAATAATCCCTGAACTCCATGAATGAGTGTAACACTTCCTTGCATGCATTATTTTGCCAGGAAATTTCCAACTCCAAAGTCTTTTCTCCTTGTCAAGGTCATCCTGGCCATTGGGACAGCAATGCTAAATAAGCACGCTTCAGTGAATTCCCCCCTATTTCTAACTAAAAAGCTGGGATTCCTGCAGTGCAGATTATGATAAAAGATTTATTTGTGGGGAGTGGAAGATGATGTCTTTAGTGAAGTTAATAAGTTGTTTTCATTTTAGATGCTTTCATTACAAACACTGATAAATCTTAAGGCTAAGAGAGTACGTAAGGGTAATGAGTTGAATGGCTCCTCAGCTCTTTGGTGATTATCTCTCTCTTTTAGCGCATTACCATGGGACATCTGGCTTCCAAATTTGTGCCTCTCCTCCACAGATCTGAGGACCAGCCTACCAATTATACATTCGCATAGGTTGTAATAAATCAACAGCAGCCAAACTCTGACAAGGTGATGGCTGTTGACAGATAAAAACAATACACATTGTCGTGCTGTTCTCCAAAAACAAACACATGCTTTTATCAGATTTCTTTCTTTTAATGAAAAAATTGCCTCTTTCAACACAGAGTCACCTAATTTCACAGAGGACTCGCATGACACAAGGTCTCTATATCTAAACCTGAGCTGCATGTAAAGACAGGTTCGCAAACAGGCCCTGAATTCACCTCCCACAGCAGTCGAGCAAAAAACTGCTGCTCTGATCATGGGTCAGCCCAGGCCCAAAGACTGTTAACCTTTTGCTCTGAGAAGCACGTTATGCGCAGAACAAAGGACTGAGCCAAAAAAATCCAAGGATACAGCAGACTTGGATTTATTCATGAGCCAAGCAGAATCTGGTTAATATACTGTCTTCAGTGAAGGACAGCTATAGTAAGGGTCTATCCAGCAACTAGATTGGTGTGGTGAGTGCTGCCCAGTCCTCATCCCCTGTGTCTCAGAGGAATCGGCCGGCAGTGCTGGATTCTTCTTGCCTAACTCCAGCTCTCTGAAAGCTAGGTGGCTAATCTAAGCTAATTCTCTAAACGGCACCAGAGATAATTAATCTCCAAAGCAGTACTTACATAGGCAATGTGAGTTCTGCTCTCAAAGTGCCTTGAGCTCTGCAGCGATGACAGGGGACCTCAAGTAGTTCACTTCCACAAACACCTCAAATTCAGCAGAAAGAATTCCACTGTTGTTTGTAAAACTGACCACTCTCTTTGCAAATCCAGAATCATAGAATAGTTTGGGTTGGAAGGGACCTTTAAGGGTCATCTAGCCCAGCCTCCCTGAAAAAAGCAGGGACATCTTCACCTAGAGTAGGTTGCTCAAAGCCCCTTCCAACCTGGCCTTGAATGTTGCCAGGGATGGGGCATCTACCACCTCTCTGGGTAACCTGTGCCAGTGTTTCATCACCCTCATTGTAAAAAATTTCTGCCTTATATCCAATCTAAATCTAGCCTCTTTCAGTTTAAAGCCATCATCCCTTGTCCTATCACTATATGCCCTTGCAAAAAGTCCCTCTACAGCTTTCTTGTAGGCCCCCTTCAGGTACTGGAAGGCTGCTGTAAGGTCTCCCTGGAGCCTTCTCTTTTCCAGGCTGAACAGCCTCAACTCTCTCAGCCTTTCCTCACAGGAGAGGTGTTCCAGCCCTCTGGTCATTTTTGTGGCCTTCCTCTGGACCTGCTCCAACAGGTCCATGTCTTTCCTGTACTGAGCGCTCCAGAGCTGGACACAGGACTGCAGAACAAAGTTATTGTACTGTTCCAACTTGAAAATGTTATCAGGTGATATCCCCAAATGTGATTTAGGTGACAAACATTTTATGATAGGCCTATTTGAACATTTGTGAACTACATGAACTATCGCAAAGATTTGATCATCCAAAAAAATGTGGGAAGCAAAGAGCTGTACTAATTGTGCTGGAATCTCTGTTAGCAATTCTCATTCAGGGAATAGGGGTTTATCCCGAAGCTTCTTAGCATATGGTGGTAATTTATCCACTGTTATCCTCCCTTGAAGAGACCAGGACTATTTTCACACCAAATGATGTGAAATACCTTCATCTTCAGAAAAGGCGAAGACTGAGAGACCATCAAATTCTAACAGGCTCCTTGTTCATCTGAAACATCTTAAGATCAAATCTGCCTTTTACATGGCCATTTCCCAAGGGTGTGTCCTGTGAAATACCTATGCATTTCTTTTTTTTTTTGGCATTGCCAATTAATAAGCCTATAGAAAAAAAATCTGTCATTTGACCTTGTGTACTTTATACAGATTTAACCCCATTTCCAGTTCTCCAGTTCTGAAGTTGGTCCAGTTCTTCCTATATGATATCCCAGTCTTTCTGTATGCAAATAATGTTTCTCAAACATGTGGCCTCAGCAGATTTTATTTTGGTTTCACACACAGAAATTTTGTGCCTGTCAAACATATCCCAATGCCCAGGCAAGCCTCCTTATCTTTCAGTCTAGAAGAACAGTTACTCCCACAAGAACCTGTACTGAATGAAAGGAAGATTCAATACCACTCTCCAGGATAAGTTGTGATCACAAATCTTCCTCCTTCTCCTCCTCTTTGGTAGCTCATATAGGAGCATTCTATTTCCTACAGCACAACTGAAGATGTATAGGAATTTCCACACGACACATCTCATCGTTCTGTAGTGAATCTGGCAATGACCAGCCATGGATTGTTCACTTGGCTCTACTCAGTGGTGTATGGCATCAAAAGCTCATGAATATACATAGACATTACTAACACCCAGGCACTATTTTTTAGAGTGGAGTGTGGACTCCACCATCCTGACTGTCTTTCTGCTGGGGGAAATACATTCCCCACTGGTCAGTACTTTCCTTGTGCTCCTAGTGAGTTACTGGTGCTCCTCATTTCTTGTCCTAGACCACTCTGTAAAATGCTTTTAAAGCACTCAGGATGCTACTGGAGAGAGTCCAGCAGAGGGCTACGAGGATGGTGAGGGGACTGGAGCATCTCTCCTATGAGGAGAGGCTGAGGGATCTGGGCTCGTTTAGCCTGAAGAAGAGAAGGCTGAGAGGGGACCTTAGAAATGCTTATAAATATCTGAAGGGTGGGTGTCAGGAGGATGGGGCCAGACTCTTTTCAGTGGTGCCCAGCGACAGGACAAGGGGCAATGGGCACA
>Ga0065711_1037164_pt1 | contig 20119 bp, 7 predicted proteins | sample Hoacrofraction12_FD_59098 | JGI IMG/M metagenome (GOLD analysis project Ga0065711, IMG submission 59098) | Hoatzin crop microbial communities from Cojedes, Venezuela - Epithelial fraction 12 v2 (version 2) | ecosystem: Host-associated > Birds > Digestive system > Esophagus > Crop | place... | reverse complement strand
TTTTTTTTTTTTTTTTTTTTTTTTGATCTGCAACATATGGCCATGTCTGCTTAATCCATGGAAAACTCACCCATACGTGGTGTAGTGTGTATTTTCTCCACAAAATGCAAAAACCACAGTTTTATGCTGCGCTTTATTTGTTACTGGATCCTCAAGTCTATTTCTGCTGCATAGCTGGGCAGGTATGTTTGGTATTTCTGTTCTTTTTTTTCTTTTTTCTGTTCCAGCTTAAAAAAAAAAAAGCGCCAAACCAAAAAAAAAAAAATGCACCCCACTAGAAAACAAATAATTCAGAACACATGCTTTATGTCAACTGTTTCACTGTTACTATTTTATCTCTGTAAACAGAGCAGAGGCAAACCCCATCCAAACAAGGAAGGGGAAGATGTGTTGCAAAATTATGACTGTGTCACGTGAGTCAAGAGTACATGCACAGATACATTTGTGGCTGGAAGGCCCAGCTCGGAATTGTGATGCCCGCATTTTAGTGCTTCTGCATTGTGAGTTGCAGAGTGCACATACAGTAAGTTATGTGCACGCTGGCTGCATCTGACTTGTTGCGTGTGTACAGTTGCTATTTGTCCATGACTTTGGGTGTCCAGGCTTCCAGATGTTCAGAAACCCCACACAAATGTGCTGTAACAAGAGACTCCATTGGAGGGTGCTAAACTTCTTGGCATTCTCTAGGAATTCAGCCCCTTATAAAATATGAAGTTTGGGTCGCTTTTTGTAAGGTGAAGCCAAGTCCGAGCTCCTGAAGTCAGATGGAAGTGCTCTGTTGAATTAAAAAAGCAGTTAGGCTGGATCCATAACGGGTGTCATCTTCCATGCAGATGCGGCAGCTTCATTTGCTTTTTCATCTTGTAGGTTCTTGACTGATCAGTCAAGATCACTGCTGAGAGAATTCCTGAAAGTTGCTTTAATTGTCAGCACACCTTACATACTAGCTATAGTCTATGCCAAAGCCCTAGTCTCTTTATATGGAGATGTTCCCTCTCCATCCACTTACTGTGGTTCAACATTGCTGAGAGAGCCTGTCCCTGGTGCTTTGTAGCTGCTTGATTTGTTTTAATAACTTGATGAGGTATATTATTTTGTGTATCTTCTGACACACTCGAACTAGATCTATCCCTATTTTACTATGGTGATAATAAATGTCACCATTACTTGTCTGCCACTCAAGTTCTGATATGCGTTACAACGCTAAGGATAGCACAGTAATATCCTAGGCTGTGTCCGCAGTGTAAAACACAATAGGCCAGTTCAATCTTTCAGAAGACCCATTCACGAGAATTATTTATCAGCTGTTTTTTTAAAACCTACATGAAGGACATGCCGTATCATTGCTGTGAATATCCTGTCCTAATACCTAATTTCTCAGTCATTAGAAGTTTTCCCTGATGTCCAACATAGTGGTCTTTGATGCAAATCTTGTTCCCTCCTCGGTGGCCACAGAGGCAATCCGTAAAAATCTTTTCTGTACCAGATAGATGGGGGACCCTATAACATAGATGCTTCTGCTATGGTTACGAGGAACCAGAATTCTGGGGGCCTTTCTCTGCCGCATATTTCCCATCTGACCTCAAACACGTCTGTTAATCTCCTTAGTTTGCTACCTCGAAGGGATGCTGTGGGGGTAAGATCACTGGGGTTTCCAGGAGTGTTCAGATACGGCACTGACAGGGGCTGCATAGGTGAACAGAGAGAGAGAACAGACATACATTTAGTAATCTGGTAAAGGACTGATATTTAACTCAGCAATACTCCCAAACAAATGTCAAAGACTATATTATCGGCATGTCTCTTATCTCTGGAATTTTGTTTTGTGCTGTGCTACTTTACTTGTTGGTTAATGGTTTGTTTTGCAGCTTCCTGGAAAAGAGAACTTTAAAAATGTGAACAGAAAATACCTGGTAAAAGTTGTAACTGGCTCTGACTGTCCATGCTATGACTGCCAACAAATGTCACCTGCTGATGATTTACAGATTCCTGGGAGATGTGGTAGTGAGTCTCAAAGAACTGGAACAACTCGCCCAATATGCTTCACAGAATCATAGAATGGTTTGGTTTGGAAGGGACCTTAAAGACCACCTAGTTCCACCCCCCCTGCCATGAGCAGGGACACCTTCCACCAGACCAGGTTGCTCAGAGATCCATCCAACCTGGCCTTGAACACTGCCAGGGAGGGGGCAGCCACAGCTTCTCTGGGAAACCTGTTCCACTGCCTCACCACCCTCATAGTAAAGCATTGCTTTCTCATACCTAATCGAAATCTACCCTCTTCTAGTTTAAAGACATTATCCTTTGTCCTATCACTATATTCTCTTGTAAAAAGTCCATCTCCAGCTTTCTTGTAGGGCCCCCTTGTCACAAAAGAGTGTAATGTATCCACCCGCTTCGTGCTTTCCTAATTTAGGGTATGTGTAATGATGAACCGGCCAACTGGTTATGTTGCTGTAAATCTCATTTCCTACCTCACGAAACACGCTTGATTGACTCCTCCTTTCATGAAAGCTCAGCCCAGGGTTTCCAGTCCACCTCTTCAGAGGGAGACAGATCACACTAGCCATTCACAAACACACTTCTCCAGAGAGAAAAATGCAGTATTTGGGATTTTTTTATTTCATTGGGCAGCCTTTTCAAGTTCTGTGACCCACTTTTGCTTCCCTTTAAGCTGTGACCAGTATTTATTTATCCATTTTAAACACAATAATTTAATTAGGAAGCTAATCAGCAGTGTTGAAATGATCTTTGAACTACACCCCTATCACTGAAGGAAATTTAGGAATGCATTATACAAAAAATATCCTATGATCTAAAACGCTTTCTACTAAAAGGATTTGGCATCTGAAAAGTAAGACTTGAAATTCTGCGCTAAATTTATAATGTAGAGATGTGAACATTATTCATAGAGTCTGAAAGGTATTCCAACTGAATCTGACAATTTGTCTAGAATGTTTATTAAAAATAAAACTTTTTCAAGATCAAAGTATTTTAGAAGTGAGTTGGATATTTAAGATTCCAAAGGACAGATTATAAATGTACCGGTGTAACAGACAGAAGTTTAATGGTCTAGGCTGCCTCTTCAGTCAGTGGAGAGAGAGTGGCATGTTCCAGATATGTTCCATTTTCTTAACCACTTATCTTTGGATGGGAATTTATTGGCTGATTATCTCAGCAGGGCATTAACAGGGCATCTATATTTAATCATTATCATCATCTGCCAATTCCAGCTCCCTTGCCTTCAGATCAAGACAATATTTCTGAAAGCTGCCTGAGATGTAGACACCTTGGGCAGAAAGTAACCAGATCCAAAAAAGAGAGTCCCACCTGTGCAGTCTCGCTCAACCCTAGGAACTGAGGTGTTGCTGGTTGTGCAGCAGGACAGATTCAACAGTACTATCTCCTCACCACCAGCTGTGTGGTAAGTGAACATCAGCACTAGAGGACCTAGTTCATAAGTCCCAAATGGCTTCTGGCGTATGAAGGCTCCAAGACATTTGGCCCAACATGCTCAAGACCGTTATGTTTCTGGACGTGCTCAGCAGAAGAATTAAAGGTGCCTCAGTAAGTGCTCTGGAGGAGGACCCAGCGGTTAGGAAAGGGAAAGAAGATCATTTACTTGCTTCAGGACTCTCCACTCCACCTCAGTGACACTACAGGCACCTAACAGCAGTCTTAGATCCACTCCTTTGTCCTCCATGGACTTGAATTGACAGGTGGAGATAACCAATTATTTCTATCCAAATGCAGATCTGGAATCAGGGTTTGATAGCTGGAATTAATGAATGACACATGTGAAGCCTGGTTGTCTACGGCTTCAAACCTTGTGACTGAATTATCCTGTGTCTAAGAAGGTATGAGCTCTATTCCAAAGTTTGGCTGTGGTTGGGAAGTTCCTCAAAGTGCTTGCCTCTGGGGTTTCTCTAGTGACTAATAAATATGATAAAAAGAGTTCTTAGAGGTCTTAGAGGTCTATTCTGTTAAGAGCACTGCAATTATTTCCTGTACTGCCTTCTCACTTTCACAAGATTAGTGGAATTTCACCTTTTATCTCTTAGTTGTCTAGTAGGTTGACTTGAAATGTGCCAACAAGTTCAAAAGGCTTTGGTGTGGGGAGAGGAGATAGATACGGGCTGACATGTAGTGTTTTCCTGAGAAAAGTAAAATAAAAAGGGCATAGCATCTGTCCTATGAAGCTTACTGTATCCCTAAAGGACAGGCAAAACACGTGAGTATGGACTTGAGGGGGTTGTGGTGTATTAAGGACTCATGTCAGAAAGACCAGGGAATTCTTCTAGCAACTTGATGAGACCCACTGTTACGCTTGCCACTACCAACATTACTGCAGTCTATTGACATAATCTTGCTCAGAGGTATGATGCAGGATTAATATCCTCGCACTTTCCACTGCCTCATTTGCTTAGTTTTGTATTCTATCCTCCACACGGGTTCTGTAAGGAAAAGAAAATAAAGATGAAAAGAGAGGACTGCCATTTTTTCCATGAAGAGCAGATTGCAAGTGTGGCATTATTCCCACACATCTTGAATAGTTTTGGTCTTGGGCTTTTTGAGGAGTTTTTAATTAATTTATTGTTTAAGTTACTGTAATGAGAAGAGCACTTGCCACACTGATTTTAATGAGGATTGCATGTGCTCAGTGTCTTTCTCTTTGTGGCCTGTATCATTTAAATAGCTTAACCAACATGTGCTGTGGCAGATTTCACTTATACCTGCGTAAATTAAAGCTTGTCAGTTTAGGAGCTAAGAAGCATGCAAATATTTGAGAGAGATTTGACATCCCATGCTGAAATCATTGCATTAAATATCTGGCATCAATGACATTTGCTTGAGAAAGGGTTAGAAATTATTGCTGTGTTGTACAGGCTGGACATTCTGGGTTTAAAGAAGAAAAATGTACTTCACTTTCTGTGTTCATAATTAAGGTCTCCACCAAAATTTCATCTTGTTTTTCTTCTGTATTGTCTCCGAGCAATATGTGATTGTTTGAGTTCCTCAAAGTTGCTGCTAGGAGAACAAACAGTACCAATATCTCAGAAGTAGTTGGAGCAATAGCATGATTATTTGTAAAAGGAATGGTATTTCCATATGTTCACATTCCCCAGAAATGCAAGGGAAGATGGCGCTGAGCTGGAGAAGTCTGATGGAACCGTGGGTATTTGAACAGCTCCAGCCGCAGCAGATGAAGCTTCATTTCCTATGTGCAAGTATTTTTTCTTCTTATGGGTCACTGTAGCAAAACACCATACTTTATGTAGTGTGTACGGCAGTGTAGAGCATGCAGACTTTTCTGTGCTGGAAATTCCTTGCTAGTTGACACACTGAAGTCAAAGTTGGGTATTAATACAGAGGTATTACACATCTAAGTTTAATCTCAGTTGTAATGTAATTGTAGTGTTACTTAATTGGCCATTACAAAAGGGACCAGAACCCAAATATTCCAATACCAAGACACAGTCCTTGCTACTAGATGTAGAATAGATTTTCTTTCTTTTCTCATACAGGATCAGTGGATACGCAGTGGGCAAACAATTTCAGTGCAGGTAGGACCATAGGATAATTCAGGTTGGAAAACACCTCAGAAGGTCTCTAGTCCGACGTCCTGCTCTAAGCAGGACTAGCCATGAGATGAGACCAGGTTGCTCAGGGCTTTATCCGGGTGGGCCTTGAAAACTTCCAAGGAGGCTGCACAACTTCTGGGAAACCCTGACTGCCCTCAGGGAAAAAAAATATATATCCTTACAGACAGTCTGAACTTCTCTTGTTTTAATTTATGCCTTGTCTTCCCACCACACACCACTATGAAGAGCTTGGCTGGGTCTTCTTAGTGACCTCCTCGCTCAGTAATGGGGTGCTCTGCTGACCACCACCTTCTGGTGACTGAGATGCAGAGAGGAGGCCCAGATGGTGTGCTGACATCTTAGATACTATAAAAACAAATAATGGATGTTAAATACAGCATTTCCTCTTCCAAAGTCTGTGCATTGGCTTGCTCCCTCAGTCACAAGTCTCCTTTCAAAGTATGTTTTTTTGTTCAACATCATACTGCTGGGTTTTCTACTGTCCAAAGGTTCTGAGACTTGGGGCGGAGGGAACACTTTGTTTGATTAGTGTTAGTTTATCTTGCTTGCAGTTAGCCATAGGAAAAAACACTTCGCACAGAGGCTTTTAGTGTCCCATTTTTCACTGTTTACTCCCCGTTTCCTTTAGGATCTGACTTCCAGCAACTATTGTCTGTAGTTATAGCTTGGCTGTTTCAGGCTGTAATCCTTTAATATTTCTTTTTTGTTGTCAGACTTTGTGCAAATGGTGGTACAAGCCCTGAGCGTACCCTGCTCTGTGTAGTCTCATCAGAGCCATGAACTCAGGTCCTGGCCCTGCTACCTCTTTACTGTCGGTTGTGTCGGCTCCAGTTATTGTCCCTTGCAACTGACATACAGCCCACTGTCATGCCCAGGTCACTAACTTTGAAGGAGCAATAACCTGACCCTCCAACAACTAAGCTCAACTGAGGTTAAGGACAGATCTATCATGCAGAGCCAGTTATAATTTGAGTGAAGCTGCAAAGGAAGCGGTGGGCAGAACACTGGTGGGGAAGCTGGAGTTGACAGAGCTGAACCAGCTTATGTAGCACTTGAGCTTTATTGTAAGGGAATTTTTCTTTGTGTTCAAACTCAGGACAGGTTCAAGTGGAGGTATTCAATCCAGCAGAAACTAGATGGAGGAGTGGGTTCCTTCACCCTAAAGTGCTGTGCAACTCTACCTCTTCAAATGCACTCCTCCAGGCTTTGGACTCACCTTTGTGATCCTCTCCCATTCCTCCAGCTCGCCCAGTTTCAGGCCAGGAATAATCCGTGTTGGCAGCCTCCTGTAGCACCGGAGTGCTCAGTGTTTCAGAGGGATTGGTAAATCTTCAGGTTCTGGATAAGAAAACTGACATATAGAAAGATGAAGTGACATGGTACTGCTCCCTGTGATTTGCAGAACTGCTTTTTACTGTTGCCAGGGCCCCTCTTAATCAAAAATCTTACCAGGGAACCTCGTACACTCAGGGTCCCTCTGCATTTTGTTCTCACTAGTTATGTTCAATTAATTTGTTTCCTATGAAGAGTTGGACAGGCGTTCTCTAGCTTTGGTGCTGCACATTATGCATAATATGGCTTAAAGAAAAGATGAATTGGTGAGTAGTCTGGAAACCTGAGGCACATTGCCCTTTTGAGTAACGATTCTGCATATGGAAGGGGGAGGAAAATATTGCCATAGGGCCTCTATGACCTGTTCATGGGTAAATAATTATTTAGAAAACATTGATTTGGAATGAAAAGTCAGCTCAGGGGCCTGATGGTTGTACAGCAGTCCATGGGGTTAATCTGGGAAAGTTGTGAAGTCAAAAATCATCCGTAAACAAAACCGCCCTGGTTAAGGTTTTATTTTTGAAAGTAGAAAAACAAAGCAATGTTGATTGCTGTAGGTGGAGAAAAGCATCCTCCAAGCTTGTGGCATTTTTAAGACACAACATCTTGTGTATCAGATGGATCAAGCCCAATGGTCTATATGCACATGAGCAATACCCTTTTGAGTGATGAGAGTGTGAGCTCTGCTAGCGTTTCCAGCCCATGAAGGACTTCAGCATGGACTCATCTAAGGTTTTATGGCATGCTGTGTAAGCCAGCAAAATGCGCTTGGAGAGTCAGGCAAGGCATCTGGGAAAGCAGAGGTCTCCCAGTAATCTTTATTATCTTGGATGTCTCCCTTTCTCAGCTCCTGTTCCCCAACTGGAAAATGAGGATAATGCCAAGGTCTGATGGACAGTGTCTGCTTTATCGGTTTTCACTTTATAGGTTAGATGTCTTTTTAAAAAGACATAGTTGGCTCAACTGCAGCCCTTCTGAAAGGAAGATCTGTCCTCCTACCCTTTATATCCATGCAGTAGTGTCAAGGAGGAGGTGGTTTCACAGAAAAGATAGGGTATGGCAGACAGAGAGGAGTAAGCACTCCTTAAGAGAGGCCTCCAGTCCAGTGGGCAGGCTGGGAGATAGCAGAGATAAGCGAGAAACAGACTCACAATGAAGTGTCTGGGTTGGGAAGAAGAAACTTGACGGAGACTAGAAGGGACTATGCATGGCGTGCTGTGGTCCAAATTTTGACTGGATGGAATGAAACCAAGCTAGAAGGCATACTTGTAAGCATGCAGTGAGAAGGGAAAAATTGATTTATGTTATCCATTTTATGGTGGTTGTGTTTGATCTAGTCTGTCCAGTTTACACTACTTTGAGAAGTTAAGGATTCTAATTTATTTTCTTGTAAAATCTAGTTATTTTATGCTCAGAAGCCTTTCTTACCTCTTTTGAGGGTCTCTGGATAAGGGAAGTTTACCTGCCAAATTGGGATCTCATAACACAAGAATGGTCTTTCTATGGAAGTTAATTTGGGGTTCTTGGAGTGAAAAGTACCGTAGAAAAGTGAAATTGTAGTTGTTGAACTGCTGAATACTCATGCAGGTCTAGAAGCCGATTTCCTGCACTCCTGTGCAACTTCTTCCTGCTGATGAGAGCCTTGCTGAATTTTGCAGAGATTGTAAGAAATTAATCATTGAAGGTATGTTACTCTCCTCTGCTGACACTGAATGCAAGCAAAAGCAACGAAGATTCTGCTTGTCTTGGCTGAAGTGGAAACATCTTCAGTCAGTTAAACCATTACAATTATCTCTTATCTTCGATCCCTTTTTGGTTCCCATCTGTCCCTTTGTTACATCTTTTCTAATGCTGAAGTAAAGGCTTTTTGGAGACAGGGCCACCTCTGCTTCTGCATTTCTGGAGGTGGGCAGATCACCTCATGGTGCTGCTATGGAATGGTTTCCATCACCTCCAGGTTCCAGTGGGGCATATAATACTCCATAAATGCAGAGGCAACTTTCCAGGCTTTACCCAAAAGAAACACACAAAAGAAAATGAATGTTTGTTTGGTTGGGTTTTTTTAATCCATTTTTTCCGTAGATAGTGCATGTTAATTTAAATTGAATAGTGCCAGTGAGATCCAGTTTATTAGCTCTAATAATTGATGTCCTACACATATAAACCTCCCTTCTTTCCCATTTCTACAGAAGTCACTGTACTAAATTCCCAAACTATAGTATGAGCCTACACAGACATCAAGATTCCAATAACCGGAATATGTTATTTAAGTCAGTGGGAATTCTGGAAGTACTTTATCACCCAATGTCAGCTATTAACTGTAAGCAATAATATTAATTCTTATTAATTATGGCTATAGTACTCTCTTGGACCTACTCCATTTTTAAATGTTTTAGGCAATTCTCCATGATACTTTGACCAACATTTAGAAAAATGGCCTGTACGTCTTTTTCTCAGAGCAAATAAATTAATTTTTATGGAATGGAAGTAGAGGGTAGAAATGAATAAGCTAGTTGCAATGGAAATAGTCTTTCAAAACATTGGAAAAGTCAGACACTCGCAATAGCATGTGGTCTAATTTCCTGAGCCTGTGAGAAAGGACATGAATTATTATATAGCTTACTGCTGAACATATGTTTGCTTCCTCATGTATGTAGAAGGCAAGGGTGGAATATGTGCGTGAGCCAGGTCCAGCATTTCTCATTCTGTTGCTTACAAGTTCAAAACCAAAGCAGACATTGTGAATGACAAAAAGAACTGCCAAGAGGTGAGACAGAGCAACTGAGAGTAGTCTAGATGTTTCTAAACTGGACTGGACAAGAAAAAAAGTAACTTTTGCTAACAGATACCTTTCTAATTTGTCAATAGCTTTTATTTTAGTTTGTTTTAAAAAATCCTGTCAGAAGCTTTGGAGTTTTATTTTTTCAGTGTGTACCAAAGTGGTAAATGTAGTTTTGTGTAAAAACCAGACTCATCCATTGCTCCTCTAGCACAGCCGTCTTTCTCCAATATTCCTGCACTCTTTTCACAACATTCACAGAGAAGTTTACTGAAGCTGGAAGTAGGGGTGGGGACAAAGAGGGTACAGTGGGTTTGTTTTGTTTTGTTTTGTTTTTTGGAGGGAGTGTTTTTGTTTTTTGTTTAAGAAAGAAACAGATCCCCGAGTTTGAAACACAGAAGGAATCTTGGCTCCTTTGAAGCAGCATCAAGGTGGGATCCTGCAGACATAGGTTCGTTTGCCCTCTAGGAGTAATGCATTCACAATTCGTATTCAATTTACTACCTTGAGATGAAAGGATTCCGGATTTCAGAGCCTGGTGGTGGGGTGACATTGAACGCAAGATTGCATAGCACGTTATAGAACTTTTATTAGCAGCTCTATAATCACATTAGGTTAAACTGAAAATTTGAACTAATTCTTTCCCTTGAGGCCCAGGCTCTAATAATGGTAAAAATCTGTGAAATAGGATAAATACAATTCAATAATTTTATTGATAAATAAAATGAAAATCAACTAATTGTGTCATTCAGTCAGTTGCCTGACTCCGTTGTTGCTGCCTTTCTGCATCAGTGACTGCTAAACTTTTTCTGTCACACTTCAATAAATTTAATTGTGCAGAATAAATGAGCTAATTTTTGAAGTCACAGGCTCTGTTTGCAAGATAAGGATGGTGATTTATTGACCTCCTCTAACTCTGTAAGAGTGTCACCCTCCTTTTTACTGACAACCATAAGAAGGGTTTTTGTCCCACTTCACCCAGTGCCGTGCTAAATCCTACTTTGTGTATTTACCTCACAATCTCATTTTCTTGAAGTTGCATAATACACCACGACAGACCAAAGATCCCTGCTTCAGTTGGTGACTACAGAGACTATTCCAAGTGATTAGCAGAGCTGTGGGGTTTTTATCTTTCTTTTTAATGCTATTTTCTTCTGATGATCATTTCATTCTCTGAATTTTGGAAGGATGGCTGCTAATGGGAAGTACAAGAAAAAGGGCATAGATTGATACCTATTTCTTCTAGAAGCTCTGGTCTAATCTCATTCATGAATCACAAGCTTATCCACCCTGCCAGGATGCACACTCATTTCAGTGGTTCTTCACATTGATAGTTTGATCATGGACACAGGAAAATGGCAGATATTAGGCATTAGACATAGCTCATGAAAAAATTGCCTGCTTTTTAAACTTCGGTTTCTGTTTCTTGGTTTTTGTGTTTAGATGCTGAGAAGACGAGAAGATACTGGCTGTCTTGCTCATTACTGCTGCAATTTTGACAGTAATGGGTGTGTTAAACTGACAAAAAAAGGTAGGAGTGAATAGCCCGAACCCTTTCTTTCCCATATTTTTGATTTACTTTGATTGTGAGTTGGGTTTTTGTTTTAGCAAAACATCTGTATGACAGCCATAGCTACTCTTTTCATAAGGCTGGATCTTTTGCTCTATTTTTTTAAATTAAAGCCATAAAACAACCTATATATATATATATGAAAATGGATGGTTAGGTACTGTGGTACAACTCTATCTCTGTTATAACAGACAAGTCAGTTGTCATGCTGTAGAAGTATGATCCCCGCACCAAAAATCTTGGTATTCTGTAGAGTCAATAAAACTCTTCAGAGAAAAATAAAATCAGCACCAACACAACAACTACGTTAAAAAATGGTCTCAAAGTTCTGCCTCCTTGCCTCTGGCAAATAAATCCAACAAATGAGTAGGATGAAGATGCCTTCTTCGTATTACTAAATGGCTGCCTGCTGAGGTGCATAGGGCTATGCAAACCAAACAGTTTGCCATCTGTGTGTACACTATGTTCTTCACAGTGAGATCTACTCTTCTTTGACTATGATGCTAGGCAACATAGGAAGTCAAATATATTCAAAAGCTAGCTAGACTTTGACAAACTTGGCTTCCTAGAAGTGCACAGCAAAAGACTTTATATGGAGCCAGGATTTCAGCCGGGCACCTAGAACACAAACTGTGAGAAACCTTTTTCTCATGTTTTAGTTGTTATATTGGACCTCTTTCTGCTGTAATTTTTTTCTAAAGAAGACTTATATCCTCCTAAATATTTCCTGTCAGGTGTTGGCTAGGTGAAATGCATCCAGGGAACTGCAGCTGGAGGACTTGCAACATGGCATGTACAGAGCAGTCCAAATTTCTGCCAAACTCTTCACTGTGTCTTTAACTCAAATTGCTTGCACTCTTTGTGATTGATGCTTGTAGCAAAAGGCAGACCTGACCCAGGAAAGTCTTCTGCCTCCATGGCTCGGCCTTCCTTCAAACAAAAACTTCTGTCAAATTCAGCAGCATGCCCTGGGAGCTTTGCATAAACTTAACACAGACAGCCTTTACATGAGATGAGAATTGCTTTTTCTCCTCTGTTTCACTGTGTGGTTGGTGTTCATGTCTCTGTTGCTGTGGGTCACTTAATTTAGACTATCTCAGGAATCTGTCAACCTACACCTGAACAATTACATTGATTTTTGGGGGAGTATGAAAATAAACTAAACCTGAACAAAACTTCCTCTTTGGTGAAGAAGCCTTTGCCAACTTTAACAAGATAAAATTCTGCCAGGATGTAGTGTTTTTTTGGGCTGTAGTGAAATAATTTGGAGGAAGATATCCAGTTCATAAACCACTTCCAAAACGTTGATTTAGCCTATGTTTTGTGGGCTGTTATCATATTTCTCTTTGCAAACCAAGTTCCAATTGTTCTGCAGATTCCTTGCACCAAGAACAAGAAGATAAAGTTTGTACTGAAAAGCTGGATCTTGTGGGAGGTACAGGAGATTTCTGAAAATGCTGAGTCTAATTCAGACCAACATTTTCTAAAACCATGACTTCCACTGAAGGACGACTGTGTACTTCCTCTGAAAGAGGAAGTCCGCAAGCTCTTGCAATAGCAGTAATGCTCAATTTCCAGTTCAGATTTTTCTCTGCTGTTATCTTTGCCAGATGTTAAATAGTAAGTAGAGTAGAACGTATTTTGTAATTAATCCACATTGAACATATTTGTCGTTCTCTGTAAATCATAATGAAATTCTGCCTTTCTTTATCATTTTGCATTGGTGCTCTGGTTATGTGGGTATGACTGAGAGCTGCTGGTCTGATTTGGAATTGACTTGGGAAAACGCCACCCGCTTGTCACTCCAAGTCTGATTTACAGAGTGGCTGAAAGGTACAAGCTATAAATCAGAACTGAGTACAGAGATGAGACTTCATACTGCCTGGTGGAATATAGGTATCTTCCTAAAATACCAGGCTTTTGGTTCACTCTGCTGAAGAAATGGAAGCGAGCCCCATTACTAGGGCAATGCATGGCCAAGGCCAGGGTTGAGATTTGAGCCTTTCTGTGTTCTTTGATGTTTGAAAACTAAGGTGGCAGTAACAAAACCACCCAACTATCTAAAAATGGGGAGCTGAAGGGTGCACTGAATCCCAAGTGAAAACAAATGGAAAATACAGTCTGGAGACAGGAGCCATTCTCTGTCCGTGGCTCACTTGGGTCCCTGTATTGCCAGACCTCTTCCAGTCCCTAGGACAGACCTGGTAGGATTAGATCAGAGCATCCCCTGCTTCACAAAACATTATAGCAAGGCACTTGTTTCCAGTTGGGATTTGGTTTTTTATGTAGTAGTTTTGAGACTGCCTTGGAATATTTTATATAACATCAGCCACTGTGCAGATTTGTGTATTGTACTGTAATTACTTAAATAGGGGATTTTGTATGCTGCAGCCAGTGATTCATGAACTGCAGGGTATCTGCAAAAACAGGCTTTCATTGGGATTATGGGATGTAAAATGCCTGAAGGTTTTTGCCTTTGATAGCAGACCTGCCATTGCATCCACACCGAGTTTGTCTAATAAATTGTATTAGTGCTTCCCAGCATCCTGATAACTTCTCTCCCCCAACTCCTTGGTATTCTGAAGTGTTTTGAAAGAAAACTGTTTCTCTCTAAACTATTGCTGTGGCAATCATTAAAGTGTATGTTCAGCATGCTTGTTGTTGACCATGCAGTATAACAGAGAAGAAAGTTGGAAAGGTTCTTCAGGAAGAGCTTGATGTTGTGATATTTGCAATTATGTGATTTCTAGCTAGAAATAAGGGAGTTGCACAGGGTGTGGGGAAAAGACCACAGTGGGATGTTCTCAGTGTCTTCAAGGGGGTGTAGTCGCTCATCTTCCATCAGTTTAGGGTTATGTAGCTAAATCCCCTACCTTCTTTTGGAAATAGTCTCAGCCACTGAAGAAAATGGAGCTACTGTTTGATTTAAGGCATTGTCTAACTTGGCACGTGAAATTATTTCAAGACCATGAGAAGGAGGAGGACATGCTGATGACAGCAGGTTCATGCTTGTGTATCCAACAGATGCGTTACGCTAGTAGTCCTTGCAGACACAGGTAAGTCTAAAGCTTTTTCCTTCTGTGAGATCAAGCAGGAACTGGGCAAGGGTAATCATAAATATATGATAATGGTTTGCTGCCTCATAAAGAAACCCTAATTTATCCAGGAGATAGCAGATTTCTGGTGAAATTTCCTTGCTGACTTTTCTGTCAGTCCATTTCTAAATGACTGCAGGTTTTATACCGTAAAGATAGAAACAGAGTTGTTTTGTAGTTGCCTGTGAGTTTTAATTATAGCAGGCACAGTATTTCAGGCATGCTGATGCTTGTTTTTATGTTGGGATCCACATGGCTGCATTTTCTTTCCAGGGATTGGGAAAGATCATTTTCTTAGTCATATTTCTCTCAGATCTAGAGCTGTGTAGATAAAAACAAAACAAAAAAACCTTCCTGCTACTAACTCCCTTGCTTCTGAAGTCATCACAGCTCCAGTAAGGAAGTTCATTAGACAGCAAGTACAAGTCAGGGTAAGCAAAATTACAGTGCGTGTTTGGTGCCCGTGAGATTCTTCACTGCCTTTTATTCCCATGCGTAAGGGCCATGTCAGCCATCAGCAGCAAGAAAATCCAAGGTCTCCCAATCTCCACCCTTGTTCACTTTTGGCTGTGCCAGTTTCAAACTGCCGAGCGGGCAGCGGGTTGCTTGCTATTTTAAAAACTCACTAAAAACATGGGGGCAGCAAGCAGTATGTAGCTGTGTATATACAGACAGAGCTGTATGTTCTTGGCTGAAATCCTCTGTTCAGCAGAGATGCTTTGGGGCTAGGTGCTTTGTAAAGTTTTGATTTTGTTTTTAGAGCCGTGTGTGCTTCCACTCTCGCTATTCTCAGCTCTGTTTTACAGCGCTTGCCCATGCAAAGTGATGCTCCCAAACGGGGCCTCAGAGGAGACTCAGCCCAGCAAAGCTGCAGGTAGAGCAGAACTCCCTGCCACTGTTTTCCATATGTTCCTCTCTATGGGGGCCTGACTGGACCTCAATCTGAGGAGGAAGCAGAATGGCAACTTCATGGAGAGGCAAGTCTCGCCCCCAGGTATATGAAGCAGCCAAAACCTTTTGTTCTCATTCTGCCTGGTTTTAGCACGTTTTTGTCCTGGGGGGTGGTGTGTGTGTGTGTCCGAGAGGCAGCACGTTCATCCCTTGCTCTGCCTAAGTCTGCAGAAACGTCTCCTAGTGCTCAGCCTTAATTTGCAGCCCTTCAGAAGAACCTTCTCCTATTTCCTCTTCTGGGTTTTTTTTTTCATTTTGTTTTAAGTTAGTTCACATTGATTAATCATTTTGCAAATGTTTAGGGCTGGGATTGTGAAACCTTTGCTGGCAAGAATTTTTCCCCTGGAGTCAAGGAGACTCTTCATTAGCATGACTACTTGCCAGCGTGAGGGAGGGATTCGCAATCTGGACGTTTGTAGTTTTAAAAATATGTCTCTGTTTAGCTGATTTGAGCAGCTGAACAGGGCTGGTTATGGAAATCAGACTAACAGGCTGTCACACTTGGGTGTTTTACTTCAGAACTCATCTATGGTGAAATAATGTGTTTTTACGTAACATGCACATTTAAACAGTATTTCTGTTGTCTGCTGTCTTCATTCTTACTTACAAGCATTGTGTGATACCCTTTCAGCATAAACCAAACCTAACCCTTTGCTGTTAAATCCCCTCTCTATGTCCCTCTTAGCTTACACACAGTGTAATGTATGAGGGTCAGTATGGACAGGAAAGCCATTATGGGCCAATTTCATGAATCTCTCAGAAGCGACTAGCGCTTGCAGGACACCTGGTTTTGAGCCCAATGGGTGGAGGGGGTAGAAAGTTAGGAGCTGGATAAGGTTATGTCTGCAGGACGTGAAGGTGGCATGGCTGTACCTCTTGTTCCTGCTTGTGAGAAACAAAACTCCGAGGAAAGAAGTCTGGCTCTCTGACAGAAAACCCTGTGTGTTACATTACACTGGTTCCCTACTGTGAGTCAGTCACTCCCCTTTCTTTTTCTGAGGACAAGTGAAATAATTCTGACTCTGCTCTGCATGGCGAACAGCAGCAGTGACCTTCAGGCTTGCCACTTAAAACTGGTGTGGGTTCATCCCAGTGAAAATTCAAAACAACACTATCTCTCCATTTCCTCCGCGCTCCTCCACCCCACTCGACTGCGTCTACTCCTCTGCATGCAGCATGGCCACCCAGCCTGGGTGCTGGAGCACAGGAGTTCCCTCTTCTGTCTGCATCTCCTTCCACCTTGCACAAAGCTGACAGGGGGATTTTTCACCTCCTCACTTTCCTTTTTCCTCTTTGATTAACTTTGGACCAGATGGCCAGTCTCCAATCTCTCAGCATGCTTTTGACTGACAGGAGCCTTTGATAAACCTCATAAGAATGAAGTCATCTTCAGGTCACCTCCTCTGCCTGGCCTTTAGCGTCCCGCACATACCACCATTATCTGCTGAATAGGAGACAAAGGAAATTAGCTCCAATTCCCTATCATCCCCGTTATTTCCACACTGATTTAAACAACGAGGCAATGAGATGCCCTTCACTTTCCTTGGAAAGGTACAAATGTCAGCTGTTAAGAAATGCAAACAAGAGGGTTCCCATGTTAATGGATGGGTTTCTTTGTAAAGCCATGAAGTGGTAAAGTGGATTTATTCACCGCCTGCTTGGAAAATGCTTAACACACTTCTAAACAAATTCTTTAACCACTTTTATACACAGTACAGAGTGCTTGAGAAGCCTCATTGTTTTGGTCTGGATATATACAGTGAGGTGATATACCACTCTGTTGCTTTTTCCATATGCAGTTATCAGAGCTTCATTTGAGACAGTCCCGAACTGAAATCTTGGAATCCAAATTCCTTGATATACAAAAAGGTTTAGCTGTGTATGAATCCAAGTACTGAGACGTAGGAAACTACCTCCAATTTCAAGTGAGGAAAGAAATTTGGAATCTCTGGACAGAGGACGCAAGAGCGTGAATCAAAACAGAATCTCTCCAGAGATTTGTAAGTAGTTACCTCTCATCCACTTGGCTATTAACCTTTTATCTGAGAAGAGAAATAACAATACACTATAAGAAATGTTGCCTGAGGGGTATTTTAAGCCAGGCATGCTAGAAAATATCTTTGAAAGTATTTATGAGATTTCTTTCCCAAGATTGTGGTCTTCCACTTGGTTTGGTTTGACTGGCAGTTAAGTGTGGTTTTTTGGCAACTGAAAGCATCTGAATGTTTGGGCGCTTGCATGAAACCATTCTCCATGTCACTGGCACACCCACATACATTGCAGGAGATTAAAACAGCAGTGATCTCCAAATTAACTCTTGGGAAAACTGGTCCATAAACTGTGCTTTACATTAAAATATGACTTTGCTTTTCTTCTTTGCTTACTAGTCTCTCCCTAGCAGAGCATTCAGGATCTTGCCTCCAGAACAGGGCTCACTACGGAGTCGTCTCCTGATGTGCAGTTGAAAAGCAGCACACAAGAATGTATCTATTTATTCTACAGAGCAAGAATCATGCTGAGAGCTAGAAACTGTGAGCTGTATTCCCGTTGCCTGCTATGGAACATGGGAGCAATGACAGTATGGCAGCTCAAGAGACTGGTCAGCAATTCTGACCACCTATTATGCCAAGTTGCTAGACCCTGGCTTCCTGTGCAATCAGTGGAAAAAAGAAATCGTCTTGGTACCCAAGTTAGGCAGGTAGAGAAGTCAGTCTTGCCTGCTTGGTGCATTGTGACTGCTGCTCACAAAAGGTAGGAGTCTGCACCACTCCTTGCTTTTCGCCCTTAGATGCTATTGTAGCGGGGGTTTCTAAGTTAGGCTCTTACATTGGGCAGCCTGAACGTGGCACTGAAAGTGATGGTCTATGAAGGCCATTCTGTTGTCTTAGAGTCCTAGGTAGTGTTTGCCACATACCTTTAGCCACTGATAAAGGCTGGTCTCTTTCTTTACAGTGTTATCACAGGTGCCTGAACTTCATTAGTAGTGGAAAAAATACTGATCTAGGCTGATTTATGCTTCTGGGCACAGCCCACCATGAACTCTGTCTAGAAAGTGGTGGCAGAACAGGAGCAGAAAAGGACATCTAGGTTTTAAATAAAGTCCTTCTCCGTATGGATTCAAACATGCTCTTGCTGCTGGAGGAGGACATTAATATGGAAGTCAGGTAGCACCTTTTAATTTTTGCTTTTGGGAGACTCTTTTTTATGGCTTGCCTTACTAGTATAAGATGATCCATACTGTGGCACTGCAGTAAAGGATTCCCATTCAAAGCTGGGCATATAAACTCAACAGAAGTCCACTAGTTGAGAGAGGACTTGAGAAAAGTTAAGCCTAATTAATGAAAGTATTCATTCTTCAACCATTCCTGCAAAAATCAAAAGAAATGTTTTGCTTCTTTCATCTTTCCAGCTGAAAAGCTTCCAGCATGGCCTGCACCATTAAAGGACTCCAGCTGCATTGCAATTATACCTTTTTTCCTCTTTCCTCTGTATTCCATCTCATAGCAGTGAATTTTCAGTAACCACAATTTTGTTGGTGCTGACAATAAAAGGATGGTCTTCTGACAGCTCTGGAGAACCTGTAATTCATGTTACTTCTTGAATTATTTGACTAGGTAACATGGAAGGCCAGATGCTTGCTTCCATTTATCAAGTCTCGCCTTTTCCATGCTGCTGTTTCTATCTTGATAATGACTGACTTTGTCATCAAATTGCCTTTTTTCTGAGCCCTTGACATCAAGTTGTTAACGGACTGAAGATGGGCCCTAGGCTTAGCTAGATAGAACATTGCCTAGTCTTGAGATTTACAGGGACAGATGGCTTCTGCCCCTGTGATCAGCAGCCCTGGTAGCATTTTCAAGACATGTGAAAGCACCTTTGCACTGGTAAGGGTGGGGAGCTCAACTCATTTCCATGCATCCTGCTGCGTGGTTTCTGATCAAAATCTGGAGGATGAATTGAGCTTCTGGCAACGGTTATAAGTTTGGTGGCCACAAAGCTTCTTTCAAAGACTCTGCTGTGTCAGAGTGCAGATCAAGGTGCAAAACCATTCCTCTGAAGAGCTTGCTTTCCTTAGATAAGGAAGACCGAGTTGTATGGAGCTAACCTGTGAAAGGGAATGAAAGCTGTCTGCAGTCCTAAGTATTTTTCTTTTAAGCACAGTACTCTCCCACAATTTGTTTTTCACATATAACCTGTCACTACTTCAGATGTTTGGCTGTCCATCTCTGCAGAAAAATGGACACATCAAAAAGATGGACAGATATACTGGTACTAACACAGTTTCACTTAGGTCACTTTACAGTAGATACTCAGGTCAGTCTGAAGAAGCAAGAACATGGCAAAAACTCTAATCTCAAGGTTTGGTTGTTTTTTTTTTAAAGCAGAAGTATAAGCTATCGGCAATCCAAAGCGAGAGGTTGAGGGTGGGGGCTTATGTTCCCCATTTTCCTTTTAAGAAGGTCACAGTGAAAGCCTGTGATTGAATATTTTGCATGGAACTGCATATGACAAAGACAAAGACGAGGGGTTTGTCAGAGTGCTATGAAAAGAGAGAGAGAAAGATCTGTGTTAGATTTTTAAGGTATATTTGAAAGAATGAAATAAAAAAGATGCTTTCAAATTCTAAGGGACTTTCCAATTTATCAAGAAAGACACATTCTTCCTAATGAAAGGTTACTGACCTTCATGAATGTGACAGTTCAATTACAGCCCATTCATATGCAGAGCAGCCGTTGATAAAGGATTTAGGAAATGTGACTAGCATAGCAAAAAAAAAAAAAAGGAGGGA